>Ga0065711_1007900_pt1 | contig 15126 bp, 7 predicted proteins | sample Hoacrofraction12_FD_59098 | JGI IMG/M metagenome (GOLD analysis project Ga0065711, IMG submission 59098) | Hoatzin crop microbial communities from Cojedes, Venezuela - Epithelial fraction 12 v2 (version 2) | ecosystem: Host-associated > Birds > Digestive system > Esophagus > Crop | place... | reverse complement strand
CCACCCTCTTCTCTTTTTTTTTTTTTTTTTTAACGAAGTTAGGTACCTTGGGGCGCTATATGGAGCGAATCCTTCAACTTCCGGTCAGGGACAAATTTCCACTGGAAGACAGAGTGATCAGCTCCCCCGATGGAAACAACCCACTGGTGATCATGTGACCATCGGACATTTGTCACGTGAGCAGAATGACCAAGATATTTCTTAAACTTTGCTCCTAGAACAAGAATAAAAATTTCTTTCAATACATGTGGAATAAATGTTTCAGAAGCACATTAGGAAAACATATCAAGGAACTCTCATAAAAAGTGATAGATTAATTGGGATATTCTAATTACTAGTGTTAATTAACAGCAGCAATTCTTTGCAGCATTCCCAAATTTTAATCTGTCTTTTAGATTGTTAAATTTGGATTCCAGAATATAATATCTTTAACAAGACAGACACAAAGAAAGAAGACACAATAGTGCTGTATGAGGTGTACTAAAGGAAGATTTAAAAAATTTTTTTAATATTGATTTTGTTTAATTTTTTACAAACCAAGATTTTACCAATTATTATTTCTACTTTGAAAAGATGCAGTTATTTAAATATTAAATTATGTATATTTAGCTCTGTGAAAATACCCCTATATGTGTGCTCGTAGCACGGTTCCCACTGCTTACGCAATTTGAGTGCTAAGCAACTCTAGCAATTCATAATCTCACACCATTAGTAGTGGTAGTAGTAGTATAACTACATTAAGTTAACATTTTCACTACTGTGTAATTACAACACAATCATTGGATCAGTTACTAAAAAAGTTCCTAATAGCACTCCATTATACAGATTCTTGTGCCTTTTTTTTGATTTTATAACTCTAGTGCGAAATAGGGGATAAAACAGGAACAAATTCAGTCTCCTTCAAATGGACAGAAGACTATTTTCAAGAACATATTTCTGGATTACCTCAGGTACCAGTAAAAGCCTGATCACTTCAAAAATGAAACTGGAAAGACTGAAATGAAATGTTTTTTAATATCACCTTTTACAAAAAGAGTTTAAAAAACTATGGCGGAATATCAGTCATTTAAACAAACAAAGTAAAAATTCTTTAAGCACATATTGCTGGAAGACATATCCTAAGGCCCATCACAAAGAACATGCGGTTGTAGCCAGCATTAAACATGCAATGCTGCAAACCGCAATGATGTAACAGTGCAACTTTCTGCTTCCCCTTTCAAAACTTAAAGAGATTTGATCTAGTCCCCAGGCAAACTTTTTAGATTAAGAGGACTCTTCTTAAAAACTAAGCAACATTTCAGAGGCTTTCTCTGATCATCATCATGCTACCAGCTTGAAGACAGCTATTAGCTATTGCTAATTTGCTACAGCTCAAACTGAATGGTGTCTAGAATGGAGTTCTTCAAACAGCTCTGAAAAAATTAAGCCATTCTTGTCTGAAAAGATGTACATCTCACCCCTGTTCACTCAGTCACGAACAGTAAACTGGAAAATTACATACCTTGCTTCAGACATCATTTTTAGAAATTTCATGAGAGTTGTCCTTACTGCTAGTAAAATTTTGAGGAAAAATATGTTGGAAAAGTTTTTAAACTTCAAATAACATACAGTGGCATACTCTGATTAGAGGATCAATTTGCTGTTCACTGATTTATTGCCTCTAATTATTCAGTAAAGTTATTTTTTCTAGTTCCTAGCCCAAATCTCCATCACAGATCCAGAGGAAGGAAGAAAAGTACTTGAAGACCAAAATATGTATCTCACGAAAAGGTAGATATGCATCACCTCATGAAATACTATTAAAAAAACCCCTATTTTACAAAATAAAATATATGTAAAAATTTTGTCTATTCTATCCAAAATGCAAATACTGTTACTATTACAGATGTCGATGTTCTCCACCTCTGAGCTCAAACTAGACTTCTAAGAATAAATATTTGCCATTTACATAATTCTCAAAAGCCCAGTTTTCTAAAACCTTTCTATTGAATAACGAAAATTCAAAAATATATGTTTATAATTGAACTTCAAGGTACTACCTTTTCTTAGACATGGGTAACGAAAGAGCTTTACTATTCCATAATCATCAGCTGTAACCATAACTTGCCCAATAAAATTTGCATCCACAGAATTTATATCATTTATATCTGAATATTTGGGCCAGATTCCATTAACTTCAAGGCCAGAAACACAGGTCCATGATGCCCACTGAATGCCTTTTAATTCTTCCTTGTTTGTTACTTCTTTTCCACCTAAGAACAAAAATAAAGAGCTATTTTTCAATATTCACTTATGCAATGTTAAAGCATATGCAATTTTTTTAAATTGTCCAGAAATCAAATCCAAGTGAGACAGAATTAAAAACTGACTTCTAAAACTGTCCTCTATTATGACCAAGAGTATCAGTAGTAAGGCTTCTCAAGACTACATAACAGAGGATCACGGGTTTGATACTTTACAGTTTTTATTATTTCTTGATATCTATTTGAGGCTGTGTTATTTTTTAAACGTTTATCAAAAAATACACCTAGCCTTTCTACGATAAAGTCTGGAAAAATAATGTTGCTGAACTATTCTAGAAACTTGGATTATTTAGAGCAAAACCTGAAGAACTAGTTTAGATCTGATGACTGTAAATTACCAAAAATACCAGTTTTATGCTGAGATCCTGGTTACATTATTTCACATCACCTCTATCTGTAATAAGATTGTTCCAGTCCCACAAAGCTTCATGTAGGAGCTTAAGTACTGGGTCGGAACAAAGGTCCATTTAACAAATACTGTATCTTCAGGAATAGCCAGAAGCAGAGTGCAGGAGCAACACCAGAACAATGCAAGCAAACGTAAAAGTTGCAAGTCAGACTGACTGCGCAACTGCAGAACCTGAGTAGGACCCTGCCAACAATTCACCTCTCAGTCTTCAGTGGCAACAAAACTGAAGGTAACTGGGCTGGGTTCATTCCTCTTTTCTTCTTGTTAATAGGATTCTGACTAGTGGGAGAGGATGGGACGGAATGGGATGGGATGTAGCGGGGAGCAGCCTCAGGTACTGTAAGGAGCTAAATTTTCAATAGAGGGATATGGCAAGGGAGAACTCAAGTGGACTGGAATAAACAGAGCAAAGAACATCCACAGAGAAAAGATGAAGCAAAATGTCAAATAAATCAGAAAGGAAGACTTGGAAAAAGAAAAAAAAAAAAACCACCCACAACAAAACCCACACTCTTGGAAAAGTTTAGCTACTATACACCCTTCCATGAACTGGAAAGAACTCAAGTGCTCTGTTTGAAGATCCTTCAGCTCTGATGAAACAACTTCACCCTTTGACAAGGTTTACCTTGTCATCTCCTTCAACCACTGATCCATGTAAACGATGACTACTAATACTGGTTATGTCCATGACTAAGTCCTACAGATCTTGTGTTAGGCAACAGTAAGTTCCTTACTCATTTATAGTGGAATTTCAAGTGTTATATAATTCCAATAATTATTTTAAAATATTTAGGAGATTCCTCTATACTTCACTGACTTTGCTAAACTTACTTCATAAACAAGCTTTCACAATCCCACATTCTAATATATAAGAAACTCCAGGTTGAAACCTGCCTATATAACTTCAAATTGCTCCTCCTCTGTGTACATATTTGTTACGGTCTAATTTAATTCTCACTTACTATCTTTTCTTACATATCATCTTCTGTCTCATTCAGTGCACAAAATCAAACTTATACATAGAATGAATTAGATGCTTCAGCAAAGTGAGTTACAAAAAGCTCCACAGAACTATGAATAATGTACAGTGCAAAGCATAAATATTGTATAACAAACGAAGGGACAATATAGTAAGTGGTGATGATCATAAATACTTACTACAAATACGATGAGTATACACACAGAAAAAACAAGTCAAACCTTGTGACAAACACTGCCCTTGACATATCGTAATCAAGACTACTTAAATTTGAAGCTTTAGGATATACATACTATGTGCATATGTCCTCTGCAGAGGGAACTGTCTTGACGAAAACTTTTTCAAGAGTATGGTACAGTTCAGAAAAGTTTTCAAGACAGTGCTGTCTTGAAAATATTTACAATAATGGGGTTGTCAAACTTTGAATTTGAAAACTATATTTTAGTATTATGCAATATACTAATTTTCTTTTATAGTCCCCTGCCATAAAAGAGAAAAAACACATTTGAACTTGCTTTATCAGTAGACTGCCCAGTTAAATTTTATTTTGATATTTTTATTCTTTTTGAAGGTTGCATGATCGAATCATATATGTATCACAGCTTCAATATTTCTTTTATTTCCAGCGAGTAATTCCTAACATTCTGGCATCCTTATAGCAGGTACTCTTTATTTTCGCTACCGTTACCTAATCCCATCATACTTCCAAACCCATTTGCATTCTGATTGTTTCTATCTATTACATATTTCTCACTGTAAAAGCTCTTTTAAGTTAAACTCCTCAGTTCTGTTGCAAACATAGTTCTAGAAAACCAGACTTCTCTTCTGATGCCGTGAAAAGCCGGAGTTGAAGATTCAATAGTCAGAGGGCTATTAAGCAGATATTTATTGCGGCACCGGGCACACAGGGGATCTCTCCTCCAAACGTGCACGCTAAACACCCTGTCATTTCAGGTTAAATACAATCACAATATACATATTCATTACATTTCCGAGAAATGCTTAGCATATTCATGACTCTTCACTTCCAAGACGCAACATGCTGTTTTCTCCACACATTTTAAAAAACATACAGTGCAAGCAAATGATAATCCATTTAATATACAAGCTCAGTAAGTACAAAGCTATTAAGCTATTGCAAAATTTAATTTCAATGCGACATTTTTCTTTTTCTAAAAAAGTGGGAGCAAAGATTTAGTTTTGAGAAATAAAATCAATTATAAGCCAGCATCTCTACCATGAAAAGATGCATTGTAAAGAAGAGTAAGCATATAAGGACAAAAACATTTAAGTAACTTTGCCAGAAAATGCTGTACTTATTCAAATATAGTAAACATTTATACAAACTTAGAAAAAAAATTCTCTATAACCAAGCACTTTGAACCAGGATCTGTGTTTGCCTGTTTTTACAAAACTATTATACATTCTTTCTGTAATAAGTAACAAATGTCATAAAGGCAACTCAGAATCTTACTTGGCATCCTGTAAAAAAGTCTCTTCCCATTGCCATCATTGGTCTGTAAGTATTTACTGTCTGAAGACCAGTCCATATGGGTGATGAAACTTAAAGATCCAATACATTCCCCTACTTTCTTGTATCGCTGAACAACACCATATATATCCACAGAGCTGTCATTGGAACCAACGGCTAGGAAATTCCCATCTGGTGAGTATTTCAGTTCATGAATAGCTTCTTTCCTGTCTTTGATATGAACAACCTCAGTCATATCTCTGTAGTATGAAAGAAAGCATGTCATAAGTACAGAAGAGCGCCTTATCATACTGTCAAGTTCCCAGTTTTAAAAAATGGACAAAATTGTGAAATCATGATGTGAGCTTTACTACCATATGTGCAAACACAACACTGCTATTTTTATAGTTGGGTAGGGCTTCAGGGCCAAAAACAGAGAAGGGAACAGTGACACAAGAAGGTGCTGCACTGGGCTGAGAGCGAGCGAACAAAAGGAACTGTTCAAGCTGGGTCCACAAAAAAAAAAAATTAATCATGTAGATTACCAGATCTTTATTCACTCAGCACAGAAAACTTCACTGACATGAGACACAGATCTTATGTTCCCTTCAAAACTGTGGGATCACAGCAACAAGGTAGCACTGTTTTTGCATCCATGATGTGCTCACAGCAGCATTCCAAGACATGGAAGCAATTTAGGAAGTAATGAAAATTTATTTCTTAATAATTCAGGAATAATTAATAAAGATAAAACCTGAAGTAAAACACTTCGTAGAACACTGCCATTCTTTGCAAATAAACCAATACACTTTTTCAAATGCGTTGTTATGGAACTACATGAACACACAGAGTGCACACATTTAAAAAAAATCTGAGCATCCTTAAGATCAGTAATTTAAAACAAAAATGTAAGTGATCTCCTCATGTGTGGTCACTACAGTATCAATATATATACAATTTATAAAAGCAATTAGATGATATGCTTGAAAGAGTTAATAGCATATTTATTTTTAATTTTTGTAACATACCTGACTCGAAGCACAGTGAAAGAGCCATCCTTCATTCCAAGAGCAAGATGGATTCCATCAGTACTAACTGCAGCACAGCGAATGGGTTCCTCCATATTGCACCGGGCAATCAGAGCATGGTCTATCAAACTCCAAATTCTAAAACAAAGTAATAATTACAAATGTAGGGAGTGATTTGTAGCTGTGTCATACATGGCATAAAGCGTGCAATTTCTGCAGAACACTGGATGTGGTAGCGTCCTGTTTTAAAATAATTTTCCATAAGGAAAACCCAAGAAAAAAAAGATGAATCTTGCGAAGAGCAAAGAATACTCTTATATTTAAAACCATGAGAAAATATCTAACTAGAAAATGCAGGGGCAGAATAATTTTGTTTAGCTTTCTGAATACATCAGGAATGACAACATACGACAATATATACTTCTAGATCACTCGGTGGAAATTCCACTATTTTGTTAATCAACTTAGGCAAGAACGTTGAAGAACTATAAAAGACTGCTCAGTAAACATATCCTTTCCTATTTCCTTACATATAACTAGATACTGCTTCAACATCTAAGTTTTCACTACAAGATACATTACAACAGCTATCGTTTAGAAGATACATCTGGAATTCTAGAGCATTATTTCAGTTTTCATAATTCAACTACTGTTTTGCATAACCACACTACACTTAATATGTTTAACAAAAACGCCAACATATTTAACTCACAAGAAAGAAAATATGTTTTTGACAAAAAAGATGCACTTGTAAAAGGGAGTAATTTACTGGGTTTTCTCAGACTACAGATTCTATTGACTATGCACACATTAAGTTTGATGAAAATCCCAAGCTAAAAGTTAATTCGCATAACATGAAAAAGTGAATATGAGAGTAAAAATTCTAAGTTTTTATTACAATTTTTTCACTATAACATGGGAATGCCTAACATAACTCCTGAAAAGGAAACACAGGATACTTGTGTATCAGTGCTTAATGGTAGGCTAATAGAAATTTGTTCAAATTTTGTGCATTTCATTTTTGTGAAATACACATTTCCACTATATATTATTACTGGAGAGTACCAATTTCATGCATAACTTAACTCATTCAGAAGCACTTCAAAGTTACATTTTACTACCTTTAAAATGTATACAATTCAATTAAGTTATCTATAAAATGAGCTGTTTGTATAGAACTGTATGCAGTTAAACAAACAAATAAGATTTAACCTGACTGATCGATCATCACTTCCAGTCATTGCTAGCGGTTTTGTAGGATGGACAGCTAAAGCCCACAGCTCTCCTTCACAGTGCCCCTGCATTATCAGGAAAGGCTTATTACGCTCATGCACCACAATTTCAAAGATTTCACTGTCTTGTGTCCCGACAAGTATATGGTCTCCTCTCCAGCAAACACTTCTTACAGACAGACCTGTAGAAGAGATTGTTACTGAGAGATACATCCTGAGAATTTATGAAACAAAGGTAACATAGCACATGACAAAACAGAAAAGCAAGAAAACATCAAAAAAATATCCATGTACCTTCTATTATTCCGTCATTTACTCCTTTTATCTATTCCATGTAACACACATTGCCCTTGAAACATTTTACAGAAATTGTAAAATAAAATGTGAGCCTTATTTTAATAAAGGACACACAGCCAATTCTTGTATTACAAGATCTGTGTCAGAGAAAGATAATACTGACATTTGCATCTGAAATTACACATTTAATGTGTTCGAATTTCAACAAAGGTAGCAGACAATATAAATCACAATTTCTGATCAAACCATGGACCTCAATACTAACTAGATGAACCTACATTATATAAGTGACAGAAACATCAGCAGAATTTGCATTATACATAAGACAGTCAAAGAGCCCAATTTTTCCCAGCTTGTTTCTGAGATGCTCCCCCTAAAGCAAATCTTCGTAACATCTTAATAGCATCTGGAATTATTTTTCCCACTAAATAGAAAACAAAAATAAATCAAACTGAAACAACATATAAAGAGATGAAAAGGGCTTATGGTGGAATTTAACATGCATTACTAACAACTGAATTAATTTCCAGGCTTACAGTGGAGGTGAGCTTCACTTCTTTGTAGATAAGGTTGGGAATAATAAAATGGAAGTTAGGACAGCTGTACACTGAGAACCCAGCCTTAGATGCTTCATTTTAGGAACACTCACCTTTTAAAACAGGCTGTATTTATTACCTTCTGATATTGCAACCCAATTATGGCAATTTCAGGTGTAGATAACCAGATGGCAGCAATGCCTAACTTAATTCACTTTGCCTAAACACTGACTTTTGTGGAGAGTAGCTCAAGAATGATCTTTGAAAAACTACTCTGGATTAATATGTGAGACAAAATTATACCAAAGAAAGGAATGTTGTAATGGCATGAGTTGATGTGCTTCTGAAAAAAATTTTTAACTATACATAAGGACAACGTCTTATATTATTAAATTTACATGGAAAAAAATTGTAAGACTCAGAAACAGTGAATGGGTGGGTTAGCAGGCCTGTCTGGTGAATCTGCACTGACATTTTGATTCTGACAAAGCTACCTTGAAAGCAAAGCTCCTGCTCGTGCCTACTTACCATGCTTTGCATTACAAGATAGCCTTCAAATGCACAAACAAAGGCTCCCTCCATATGAAAGAGAACTGAAAGGTGTGCTCCAGGAGTGTACTCAGTGCACTCCAACCGCAATGCAATGTTCAGTCCACTGAACCAGACCAGAGCTAACGCTCCCCAAGGACCCCTCAAAATGCATATATATTGTGCTCCTCTAACCCTCCATACCAACGGTTTTGCTTTATAGATTTGTTCCTATTGTGCTGCACTGGTGAATATAACCACCTTACCACTCAGCCCGATAATCTAGACATGGCTATATTGTCTACAGTGATTAAAAAATAAAGAAACCAACCACAATCTTTGATGAAGGATGATTAAAACATCTGTTTTAGTAATTTGGAACTTCTCATGGCAGAGGGAGGTATTCTGAAAAACCATTTGACTGCTTGGAGATACATCTAGGGTCAACTAATTGCTCTGAGCGCCATTCACAGGGACACAGAACTTGAGTTCACGTTCACAGATAAAATTACCAAGACGTGAGGTATAGGAGCAGCAGAAAATGCAATTAAGAATACGAGTAGAAGGACAGGTCATAAAGGCAATCCTCAAAAGGATACAGTAAGAAAAAAAAAACAAGACTGAAGGGAAAAGATTCAGGAAATAGAAATTATTAAAGATAGGATTTTTAAAACGCTATTAGCTCTGTCATGGGCATTTGACAAGTCAAAAAGATGAGGATGGAGTTCATATAAGTGATCAAGAAGAACCAAAAGAGTTCATGGCAAGTCTGTCCATCAAAAGTAAAGGAGACAATCGGGAGTGGAGAACAAGTTTGAAGGAACGAAATAGGGAATGAACTACAGCTTTCAACTACATGCAACAAAGCTGAGAAAGAGCAGCTGAGTAAATTTAAATTTAAAACAGAGACACTGTACTGCAGGGCATTTAAAATGGAATGTATTCCATCTTGTTGCACTATTACATCATCCTGGTGGGAATGCCAACTCAATTATACAATACAAAGATCTAACATATAATCAGTTATTTATTGACCCTGAATATCTGATTGTCATCAGACACTCTAGCACATTGTAAAATTCTTGGCAAGTTATCAGAAAACAACAAAGTGACTGGGGGCAAAGAAAACCAAATGCAAACAAAACCAATATTATAAGTGACATTAGTCCTTCAGTATACGTTTGTATTCTTTTCCTCAATCACTACAACAACAATATCTAGAACACATAACAAAACATGCCATAGACTAGTAGACGTAAAATTGCAGCATGACATAAACTGTAATTCAAGTTACAGGTCTATGTAAGCAGCCTTCTAAGTACTACGAAACTGTAGGTTACTTCCAAATAGTTTTTATGAAAATTTGGATAACTTAACAAAACCAATTTCTGTACTGTTATTTTACTTTGTAGATCTCACTGTTTCTTCTAAGTTCTCTTAAAGCACTACCGTTCCATGTTAAAAAATGCTGTACTATAGAAAAGATATACAATCTATTAGTTTAAAAGAAAAAATAAAATCTGTGTCTACAACTCCTTAGTATGTTTTACAGTAACTCGGAAGGACTACGTGACCTTCATACTAGTAGGCATGATCCAATTTCTTTCCTAGCAAATACTTCACAGTAACATACAGGAAATAACCTTATTGGGTTTTTTAAGTCTTTTCTCATTCAGAACACTGGTAAATTTCCTACAATACTGGTATATCAAAAGTGACAAACTTCTTTTTACCTTTATATCCCTGGTCTGTTTCCCTGAGATCAATCACAGTAATTGGTTTAAAATTTAAGTCCCACAGGCGAACACAGCCATCCCTGCCGCCAGTGGCAAACCCCTCTTCGCATGCATTCATGCTGAAAATTCCTGCCTAAAGAGAGAAGAAAGTTATTTTTATCCGTCTACACAGTTTAGAGATAGCAATATGGAAAGTGGAACTCTTGTCCCTGCCGGTATTGACTGTGTTCCTACCTGTTATGCTGTCAAAAATAGCATAAACATATGTAACTAATACAAGCTTTAAATATGAAAGTCAGAAAAGGAAACAATCTCAAAACAAGCAGCATTCACATTCAGTGACTTAGTCCCACCTCGCAAAAAGATTTCCAAACATATAAAAATTGGCACTTGAAAACTCTCTTTGGGAGGAGGAGCCAAGCGAGAACTTCACCTGACGGACAGGTCGACGGGCCTGAACCTCTCTTCCCACCCCAAGAGGGGACGCCTTTTTGGTAAGAGTCGACTTTGTCAGATGTATCCCCGGGAACACATGGTTAACTAAAGCGCTAAACTATTACTTTGAGCTCAACTTTTGTAGACAGTGAATTTATCAACGGCAATTCCGAATCTGTGGTAACTGTCGCTTGAATAAATTACCTATTGTTTCAACTTTGCGAAACTGTTTCAGTGAAAGTCCTTGGAAGGGCTCTGGCAGGCTAGTTGAATATCAGACTCCCCTTACCCCCCCCTTTAAAGCGACACAACCCAAACTGTATTTGTTTCTCTCTGTGTCTGTCTGTTTGTTTTACTGCGTTAACCTTTTAACATCATTGAGTAAATAAAAGGCTAGAGGAATTGTGACTCATTTTGTACTATATACTGAAATCTGCCCAAGTTCTGGCATATTTAAATCTTTTAAAGATCTTTCTGGAATGCAACCTTGATAATAGAATTATTCTCTTTTCTCTAATTAACTCCTTCCGAAATCCATGATTTAATTAGTCAGTATTAAAAAAAGAATCAGACAGTTGGTGATGTGGGAAGCTGGCTGAATGTTCTGAAGAAGATCAAATGGATCCAGGATTAATCTGTTTTCCATTTCATAGAATGTCCTTATCTTGAAAAGGACATACTGGTTGTCAAGGAGATTTGGCAGATGTTGTGCTCGTTCTATCTCTTGAAATGTAATAGGACATTCCCGTTTCAGTTTATGTGCCACTGGATTAGAAGAATTAGATGAAAACTGGAAAAAAGGTCCCTTATTAATAGGGACTGTAAGTACCTAATGGAAGAAGTTTAGCTACTTTTCATTTAATTGTCAGGCCCACACTCCGTAAGAAAAGACAGATTCTTTACTCTGGGGGCTTTGCCAGTCATAATTCTTCCACTGTATCTTTCCTTCTAGAAACTGTCAAGATTTTTAATGCAAATCAACTTTGTAGTCTTCATTCTTCTCTTAATCCTTCAACCTGAAATGGTCATTAACGTAATCTGATTCTTGATGGTCAATAGCTCAATAGCCTTTTAGCAGTAACGAGAGGCAAACAACTGAATTGATTTCCTTTGATCCAACTGAATAATGAGCGCAACAAAATTGATTATGTTCCTGAATCAAAACAAAAGGTGTAGATCAAAGTCTTCCATATCAAAAGTTACAAAGCTTGACATATGGAGTTGCATTCTTCTGCTACAAATTTTTCATTACGCTTCCTAATGAGCTGGAAAATTCTGGAAATAACATCTCAAATTGACCAGCAGTTTTCTCAGAATGCAGAATATTTCCTATTTTTCCAGTATAGCCAGCTGGTATCACATCCGCGTTCCCTCAAATTTGAAAAAAAAAAGACTTGAATGAGAGCAAACAAGGAAATCAATGTCCAGATCTACCAGAAATGACAGCTGAAAGCTGGAGAAGTACAAAAAGAATTTGACAAAGATGGTCTCTAGTGCTTGAATATTTTGCCACTGCTTGTATCCAAGATGCTTCCAATAGTGAAGTAGTCTCAGATTTTCTGTTGCTGCTGGCTGGACCTATCTTGCCTCCAATGGACAAAAATCAAGTGCTAATTTATCTAAACGCCATCGTTCATACAAAATCCACCGCACTAACTCTGACTATGCAATTCCTAAAACACATGACTGCTTTTAGCTATAATTAGGACCAAGCCTGAAAGATCACATGGAAACTTCAGAAGCAACAAACTACTGCTGAGCAACATGGGAACAGAGACATTATACCAGTTCAGTAAGAACTCCAATGCCTTCTTTTTACCCCTAGATGCAATTCAGGACATTGGTGCTAACATGGAAAGCAACACATATGTTGGACAATTCTTCCAAGATACTGTCTCTCCCAATATATACTGCATAGCAAGGAAATGGATTGCAAAAATTTAAGGTTGGTGTCACTAAGTTTACAGTGGAGAGCCACTACTGTGAAATTTAATCTTCCTATCTAACTTTCCTGGGTTCGGCCAGGACAGGGTTAATTTTCACCAGAATCCAGGAAGGGGCACAGCCGGGTGGGCTGACCCAACCCCAACCTGGCCAAACAGAGCCCGGTATTCCATACCATGTGTTGTCATGCTGGGTTCCAGTGGGGGGGGCAGTGTGGCGGGAACTCACTCGCGGCTCGAGAGCGTGCGGTGGTTCGGTCCAAGAGAGTGGTTCTGTTCTGCGGGTTTGTTTCTGTATATTCCCCTTTTCTGTATCGTTGTTGTTCCTGTTCGCTTTGTTTGCTGTTCTGTTAAATTGCCCTTATCCCAACCCACCAGTTTCTGCCTGTTTTCTTTCCATTCTCCTCCGCACCCCGGCGGGGGGAGGGGCGGCCGCGTGGCGCTTTTGTTGCTGGCTGCAGCCAAAACCAGAACATTTAATTTGGCGCCCAAGCGTGGGGCAGGGATAACGGCAGGGCTGAGCAGTGTGTGTTAAAACTGCTTTCTTACATTTTGTTGTAACTTGTTGTACGCATTTACTGTGTTAGTTAAATAGTCACCGGTAAAAAATGTTTCTGTCTGTGATCATGTGGCTGTGGTTTTTGAATCCTTACTTGCACTATGTTTTCCCTGTGGTGCTGTTCATTACCTCAGGGAAAAGGATCAGGATGATGATTTTGCTATACTGTATGTCGACTTATGACATGATAACATCACTGTGCATGAAACTAGGCTTGTATTTGCAAGCAGCACTGCAGTCATTTCCATACCTCAGATGCTATGTCTTAGAATTTGTTAATAATCAAAACCAATCTGTGGGGAAAACCGGAGGGGATACCTCCCCCCACTCTTTCGCCTCCCCTCTCTCCTTCAGGCTGGTCCTAACGGCTTTTGAGAATTTCGAGTACCCGTGGGATGCTCAGGCCAGCACTCTCCTTTTGTTCTGCCTCCCGAATGGGTTGCAGGTTTTGTTTAGGGTTAAACAAGTTGTTAAGAACATCCTGCAGAGACCTGCCCCGGGGCTGGATAGCTGTGAGTGGCTGGGTGCGTGGGACAGCACGGGCAGGTGTCTAGGGCAGTGGACACCCCCGGTGTTTTTTAAACTCACCCCTGAACAAATACAGAATCCGGACAATCTAGTAAAATATCTGCAAAAAGTGTGCTGCCACCCTGGGAACTCCAGAGAGACACAGATCACAGCAAAGTGCTGGGGTCTGGCCCACGCCTACCGAGCCCTGTTCAACACTGTTCAGTGCCTTAAAGGGGAAAGGGGGGGAAGCGAAGCAGCAGGCGCTGCGACTGGCGCTGCCCCTCCAGCCGGCCCTGCAGCCCCTCCAGCCCAGCAGGCAGTCACAGCCCCCCCAGCCAACACCACGGCTGCCGCTGCCACAGCTGCAGGGTCTGCCTCAGTTTCCCCAGCGGGCACAGCAGCTGCTCCAGCCCCAGCTCCAGCAGCAGGCATCGCGGCTGACTCCAGTGACCAACCTGTGCCAGTAGCAGTCGCCCCTGTAAAACTAAAGAAAGACGCAAAGAGAGCAGATCGCTCCGGGAGGGATGACGATGAGCCAGGGTCATCGCGGGAGATAGAGATCATCACCCAGTCCCTGTCCCTGAACGAGCTGCGAGACATGCGGAAAGATTTCAGCCACCACCCAGGCGAGCACATTGCCACCTGGCTGCTGCGGTGCTGGGATAACGGGGCCAGCAACTTGGAATTAGAGGGCAAGGAAGCCAAGCAGCTGGGATCCCTGGCCAGGGATGGGGGCATTGACAAGGCCATTGGAAAAAAGGACCAAGTCCTCAGCCTCTGGAGGAGACTTCTTTCAGGGGTGAGGGAGAGGTACCCCTTCAGTGACGATTTTGTATGCTATCCTGGCAAGTGGACCAACAGGGAAAGGGGTATTCAGTACTTGAGGGAACTGGCTGTGCGGGAGCTGGTTTACCATGAACCAGACGATGAGCAGTTACCCACAGACCCAGATGAAGTCCAGTGCACAGCATCTATGTGCAGGAAGTTTGTGCGGAGCGCAGCCTCCTCATATGCCAATTCACTGGCAGTTGCAAACTGGAAAGGTAAGGAGGCACCAACAGTGGATGAGGTGGCTGTCAGACTCCGGCAATATGAGGAAAGTCTCTCTTCCTCCCTTGTCTCAGCTGTGGAGAAACTGGCCCAGGAGGTGCGGCAAATCA
>Ga0065711_1007841_pt1 | contig 15126 bp, 9 predicted proteins | sample Hoacrofraction12_FD_59098 | JGI IMG/M metagenome (GOLD analysis project Ga0065711, IMG submission 59098) | Hoatzin crop microbial communities from Cojedes, Venezuela - Epithelial fraction 12 v2 (version 2) | ecosystem: Host-associated > Birds > Digestive system > Esophagus > Crop | place... | reverse complement strand
GTCACGCCGCGAGGCGCACGGCAGGGACAAGCGGGCCGCGTTTTCCGCTGGCGGTGGCGCAGCTGCACCGGGAGCCCCGGGAAGGAGCGCTGTGTGGCGGCGTGCGCTGGGTGCAGTAGCAGCGCTGTACGGCCCGTTGTGACGGAACTGTCGGCTGCGTGACGGATGCTAAATTACCGCCTACCGACATTGCGGGTTTCTCCCACTGATGGGATTTTGCCTTTACCACAGCACCATGAAGCAAATAACGTTAATGAGAAATGTATTTCTTGGCTCAAACCCAAGTAACGTCAGCTTTTCAGATTTTAAAGCTGAAGATTCTCAGCGCTGGGTTCCGTCAGGACGTGCCTTCCGCACGTGACCTGCTTGAATCACACCTGAAACGGCCATGTGAACTCATACAAAAATCGGCCTTTTCTTCCTCCATCATTTACGTAAATGTACGCAGATTCTGTTCCAACCTCTGGCACCAAAGGACGCTTCAGGAAAAACGTCTTTACTGAGAGAGTGGTCAGGCACTGGGACAGGCTGCCCAGGTGGAGTCCCCATCCCTGGAGGGGTTCAAAAAACGTGTAGATGTGGCACTTCGGGACATGGTTTAGAAGGCACGGTGGTGTTGGTGGGTGGTTGGACTTGGTGATCTTAGAGGTCTTTCCAACCTTAATGATTCTGTGATTCTATGGTTCAGCTGTGCAATCCTTGAGACAGAAAAATCCACCAGGGAGAACAGGGAAAATCGGAAGCACAGGAAGTTCCCTGACTTTCCTGCGCTGTGTAAGAGGAGTGTTACGGGAGAGGCTGCATCAGGAGTGAATTCCACCGATGGCTGAGGCTCTGCCAACAGCTACTGCGGACTCGTGCAGAGTTCCCAATGGAAAACTTACAGACAAAAAGCAAAAATATCACCATGTGACACTGGGAGAATTTTATCCTCCAGGTGAAGGAGCTTGCATGGTACAAAAAAATATCAATCAATCCATTATAAAAATAAATGCTTTGAGCCTCCCAGTGAAAATCTGAGACCACATGTTTTATTTTAACGAAATTAAGACAATCCAGAGTAATTTGCCTGGAGTGTTGAGCATGAGGAACACGTCGCTCTGTAAGCAACCAGAACCAACACCATGAAGTTTCCTGCTTCCCTCACCCTTCTCCGCATGCCGCTTACACGCCAGGAGTCTTCCCGAGCAGTGTGTCCTGAAGCCAACAAACCACGAGCGTGGAGGGGGTGGTTTGCACCTCTCGGCTGTTGCCCCAGCGGAGCCGGGTGTCAGAAAACACCGCTGCAAGTTATGCCCTGGTGCATTTTTCGAGAACAGACAAAAACCAAACAGCATGACTTATGGTAAAGAAATAAAGTACTGGTTTATCAGAAGAAAGCTTGATACACATCCACAAATAATAAAGATGAGGCTAAATTCCACACTCCTCATTCAGTAAAAGCACAAATTTGAGTGAATGAGTAAAAGCTGTAAACTTCTTCTGGGTGAACATTTATATAGGGCCTGATTTGGTAATGGGCTGATTCATTCCCCTCTATTGAAAAGCCAAGCCCACCATATAAAAGGTAATCTGCTAAATAAAATCAAAAGTAGGTTTCGCTGAGAATAAGGTATTTGAAAGTCCACCTTGGCTCAGTGTTTTTCCTGCTTTAATTTACCATCCTTTCCCTCAGTGAGATTGTACTCAGTGTCAAGCCTGCAGGAAATTCAGAACTGCTGCTAGGGTTCGGTCTAGAAGTGCTGCTGGAGACGTTCCAGACCTGTTCTGCCCAAGTCTGCAGGCTTGTGTTTCTTCTGAGGCAGGCAGAGACTGATGCGTTAGGCTTGTTGGTGGAGTTGAGTTTTGGAATGGGGATTGGAGTTGTGATTATGGAATAAAGAGGTGCAGGAATGAGCCAACGGCTTTCTTTTTGGTTTATAAACTGTAAACCAAACTCTGATCCCTCTGCTAGGGGATTACTGTCTTCGTGTAGAGCCAGACTGGAAATGGCTATTGGCTTTATGTGAAGCTGGAGTGTGTCATGTGGAAGCAGGGTTCTACAAAACCGAGTTTGGAAGCCAAATCAGAAAGTATCCTGGCTTTAAAATGCTGGATATGTCAATGTTGTTTGTTATAACTAGAACTGCAGGAACCCAAGGCCTCCAACACCCTGCAAACCTGTGTTAACCTGATGCCTTTCATAAGCTTTAAAAAAAAATGATAGGAATCTAGGCATCTACTAGAGCCTGCCACCACAGCATGTAAGCATCCTGCCAACATGCTTACTCACTGCTGTAATGAACACATGCAAGATGAGAAAGTTTGTTTGACCATTACTGGAAACCATTTTCCATCACAGTCCTTTCAGCTGCTTTACAAATACTGCAGGGGGAAAGTCTGCCTTCGGGCTCGTACCCTTGGAACGCGTAATGGTGGCGCAGGAAGACGTCGCAGTGCCGAGCTGTAACCCCGGGGAGCTCCTCATGCGAGCGCACCGCAGGTCACTGCTAGAGGAACATGAAGTGACACCAAAAGCAACGTCGCGGGAAGGGAGGCTTGCAGCCTGTCCTGGTTCTCTTGTCAAACGACGTCATGTAACGTGCTTCAGGTTATGTTTGCCTGTGCTGTGGCACAGCTACATTAAAATGGCAAGTCCCAAAGCAGCAGTGTGTGGACAGAAGTCAGCTGGTATGGTCACACCGTAAACGGGAGGCAGAGGAGGAACTGGAACTTCGTGATGCAGACAGCCAGTTTCTCAGCTCTATCAAACAGGTCCTGTAGTTTCATAGCCGTATATAGTTTCTTAGCGTAGTCAAGCATCAACTATTTAAGGCAGGGATTCCCTATGCATGTAATTGTATATTATGTAACAACAATCGTGTTTAATTGTTACTGTAAAAAAAAATTATAATAATAATAATGACTGCTATGATTTCTGCCTGCCCTAGTAGTGCATTGTTTTCCTTGAGGTAATCAGGGGCTTGTTGCTAGGTAGTTAATATTTAAGGTACCTTAAATATTTTAATGTGTCTATGCCTGTTGTTTCTAGGCAGCAATATTTGTTTATGATATTGTTATACAACCCTTTCTACCTTATATCCCTTATTCAATGTAATCTAATATATCCATACAGTTAAATTTCAATCCTGATACATTTTTTTCACAGAGTAGCATATCGAAGTGACTACTGTTACGAATGATGAAGTATCTCTGATACAGAAGATTTGTTCTTTGTCAGGACGCACTGCTAGCATTTTTTTCTTTCTTTGTACAATCTTCAAGACTGAGTAAAATACTTAAAGCCATTTACAAGTTGGTAGTGCTTCTGTGCACTTTCAGCACCGATTGCAGATGCTTACACCTTTCAAAAGTACAAAATTCCAAACTTTTAAAGTAAATCATACAATTTCAGTATTTTGGGTGGAGAGAAACCCAGCTTGGATTGAATTACAGTTACCTTCGTCTTTGTCCTCTTGCTTCCAGGCATGTTCCATCTTAAGAGCTGGCTTTATACCTGGTATGCAGGCATGCAGAAATTTTGATAAACATTTGAATTTAATGGCTGAGGATCAAGATCACCTTTAACTGATAAGATGATAAATGAGAGATAAATTAGAGTTGAGCTCCCAACTGTTTTTGACCAAGCTCTCTAAATTGTTATAGAGAAATCTTCACGTGCAAATCTGCTCTATCTCCCTCTCTTAAGAGGTAATAGGCCCAGAGAAAGAGAGAGGTTTCATGATAGTTGGAAAGGTAGTGGAGGAGAGCAGGAATGGAGATGAGACAAGAGCTGGCCAGAAATTATGACACTGGGGGAAGATCCTGGGAACCAAGTAAGCACCAGCACCTACTGGAATGCTTAACTAGGGGTGTGTGTTATCAATTCTTCAGCCCTTTGGAAGTAAGAATCTCTGTATTTTTGGCCGCTGGGCAACACTTTACATTTTCCTTGGTTTGATCTCCATTTTATTTAAATAAAATAGAAAAACTCGCACTGCACTAAATGTAATGGCTCTTACTAACAGATTTTACACTCAGAGCTGTGCACCTGGAGAGGCAAGAGATGACTGACTGCTCATACTCTTTGCCACAGATCTATATAGGCTGCAGAAAATACACATCATCTGCCTGCCAACCCTGGGGAAACGCAGAAGAATTACTCCAGACATTGCTCATTTCTGCAAATGGAAGGAGCTGAGCTTTCCTGACAAGCCAGAAATGGCTGGGAACTAAAACTTCAGCAAATGATGAAAAGCAATAGATCAGGGCTTTAAGGAATCCAGGCAGATGATTTTGCAAATCTGATCTGTTCACTGTCAGGTGCTGCAGAAACACAGTAAAGCCAGGCAACGTTCCATACCCCTTTGTTGCTAAATTCAGTGTATTTCTTTCACTGTTTTAAAACTAAGATTACCCCCCATTTTTTAAAATTTATTTTATATTTGTGAAGGCAGCTGAACAGCCCTGCAGACAGATCCTCCATCCACTGAGCAGATACAATAGAAGTAGTGACACCTTGAAGTTGTTACATCTTCTGTCCTGCTCACCTCATCCCTAGAAAAGGTACCATTTCTCATTAGGAGAAGCTGCTTCTTTTCATGTCTGCTCAGTCTCCAGTCTTTTTACTGAGAATTCCAACAACATGATTTCTGTTTGTGGTGGAACACGCCACAGAGTACTGAACAGTCCTTGTACAGATGTCCAATGTAAAGGACCAGAGTTGAAGAACTCCGTATTCCAGGTTTAACTCTGAAACACAAAACGTATCTGCAGATCGGTGCCCCTTGGCATTTTTTTCTGGAATAGGTGTGGCAAATGCACTTTTCTTTTAATAATCTGGAATTTAACCTGCGATCCTCTACTTCTGCTTCTCCTACAGTTTCCTAGTGCAGGGCCATATGGATACTGCAGGCTGGACCTCTTCCTTCCTTTCGTGCAGGTTCCCAGCTGCTGGAGACAGTCGTGAACATTCTGGTAGGCAACGACTGAACGAGCCTCTAATTATTACACTCTTTATTTTTTAAAGTTGTCTTTTTATAAATTCCAGAAAGGTATTTGACTGAGAATTGGTACATTCCACTGCTTTGTAACCAGCTTCTTGTCTGTCTTAAAATAACTCTTGCTTTGGGTTACATTGGCCGGCGTACGATTGCATTGGTATCTAGTGTTATCAAGAGCGGGCGGACCGTTGGCATTCCGACAGCGGTTCAGGGAGTGCAGACTGATGCCGTGTACCACACTGTGAATGCACTGTTTGTGTACTGCTGGGAAATCCAAATTATCCAGTATTAAAGGCTCTTTCTTTGTGCAGCAAGGCTCATGTATCTTAGTGTCATCCATTTATCTTTAAGCACGTGCTTTGTCTTAAGAGAAAAATAGTTTAAACAGACTAGTTCATTTGGATGTCCAGTGTACCATTATGAGATACTCCTACTCACATAAAAAGTGAAAGTGCCAGTAAGATCATTGATTGTATCTATTGCTAAAATGATTGCATTCAAATTTCATTAATGACAATATTATATAGCCAGAGAAATTTGGAATCTGAGTCTTAATATTAATGGTAAAGCTCCAGGAAATCATATTTTGCATGGTTCTTGTGGCTTCAACCTGTGTTCTACAGCCAGCAGTACTGAGCTCAGATTAGCTTTCTCTAAAGGCCTCCTTTACCCAAGTGGCCCGAAAGGTCTGGATTTATTTCTGTCAGAAAAATGATGTTATTGGTCAATGTTAGCTTTTGTAATAAAACCAAAGATTGATCTGATATTAAATGTTTACAGTGAATGATTTCGTTTCATTGGACACCTGCATTTCATTACTGGGACACAAGGGGACCAAGAGCACAGCAGTTCCTTAGTCTGAGCCCATTTCACCCTCGTGTTTGCGTACTTTTTGAAGTCCATGATGCTGTAGTGTCTTTTATTTGGTTACCTGCGTATTTTAAAAGATCAATACATGCACATCTGAGGAGGGAGACTGAAAACCTAGCAAATTAAAATCTTCTCATAAGCATACCTTGATTAACCTATGTCCTCTTCAGCAGCTATATGCCAGCCACCAGCAGCTTTTTTTTATTCTTATTATTTGAAGTATAATTTTTTAAAGTGCCACATGATATCCTCCATGAGGCTACTGAGATCAGAGCTTCTCTAGGCCTTCTGACATCGATACTGGAGTGCAGGGGAATGACCTGTCTCTACGCACCGTGCTGTGTTGCCTTCCTGCCTGCCGCATTCGGTGCAGCTTCGCTTGAACTCCTTTCCTTCCCCACCTTGTCCGCAAACACGGCTGAGGTAACATGAAGGTGGAAGTAAAACACGAGCCAGATAAAGGGCTCGTACCTCCCACCGGAGAAAGGGAGGAATCGGACACCGGCGAGTACCACGGTTCTGTCTCGGCGTGCTCTTGGGGCAATGTAACTTTCTGCCGCCCCTTCCTCAGGGTACGGCATGATGTGGCCACGTGTAAATAGCCAAAATGCTATATTTATAGGAAACACAATGCCCTGCTGCTGTGGTAGTTTAAATATAGAGAACAGGCCACTACTGGCATTCAAAATATCACTAGCTGGACAAGATAGTGCAATCAGAAAATAGCCTAAGGTTTTACTGCGAGTCTGTGTACAGGTTTTCATGTCCCTCTTCCTACTTTTAAATGAGTTGAAACAGCCTCTTTCACTGACTTGTGGATTATTTGCTTCTTGAATAAATTAAATGCTTGACATCATTGACTCAAAATGAGTAACTTTTTTTTTTCTTATTGAAAATCTTTGGCGTATTTTCATTTTTTAAAATGGCTACTGCCAATGCAGCGTGTTTGCACACCTTGTATTCCACAGCACATGTACTGTTCGTTGCACATCTGTTTTTGAAAAGCAGCACGATGCGATGTCATTCTTATTGCCGGTATTAAAACCCTAATTAATGTTACCCGAGTTTCAAAGCCAAGTTTCCACAGCTAGTTACCCAGGGGCAAGCCACCGACCAGCCAGTACCACACTACAGCAATGCAGGTTAATGAAGGATCCTGTCCTCTCCTCTGCCAGCGACCCACATCATCAGCAGCAACGCAGTGAAGCAAGCAGGCTCTGCAAAGAGCAGGCCAGGACCTTACAGGGAATGGATGGGAGTCTTCACCTGCTCCCTCCTTTGCTACTCCCTCCTCCCAGCCCGTACGCAGAAGTCACAGCAATGCTGATGTGTCAAGACACATACGCTGGACTGGGCGTAGTTTAATCGTGAGCGAAACAAAGAGAGACTATGACTCAGAGCAACAGTCTTCCAGCTCGGCAGCTCCAGGGCAGCCAAATGTGCTTTCCCTTATTAGGCCAGATCATGAAGCCTCACTTCTTTTTGAGTGGTACCTAATTCTGCAGTAGTATCACTGGCTTCAATACCCAACTTTTAAAGTGCCCATTAGCGGAATGTAACCCCACCTCTCGCTTTGCTTCTTTAAAAAAGAAACAAAACAGAAGTTGTAATTAAATTTGACTCTACCTCCTCTGACCAAGATCGAATAGGATAACATGAATCAGGCACCATTAGCAGCAGATGACACGTTTTAAGAGGACAGCACCTGTTTAACTTCCTGTAAATAGTATGTTTTTATGACTGCAATCTGCATTTCCACATTGCTATCTCAGCTAATGAGGTGGTTTTCATCTGCATTACTTTAGGGGGGTACTAAGAGAAACCAGAAACAGGGCCTCACGCCTTCCACAGACCTTGCTTATAGCTTTAATTGTCAGAACGCGTCATTTATTTTCCTCGATTTAAGTATTTCTGTTACATGATGTCAGAAACGTGTGTCCTCAACCGAAATGTAATCCTGCAGGAGGAACGTGTCACTGAAGTGAGTTCATACGAGAATTATGCAGGCACATGAACTTTCACACCTCTTCTGCTAGAATGCCTACAACGCTGCTCTGCAAGCTAGAGGAGCCAAAGGGTTAGAAGACATTGTGTGTTCTTACACAGCGTTGTTGACTATCAAAATGAAACTAAAAGAAGCATCAACCTTCTACCTACAGCTAAGCAGACAGTTCAGTGCAACTGTTGCTTCAAAACACTTGTTGCATTACAACTTATGGGCTGTAGTGTTATTTTAAAATAAAGAGTGACAGTTCTAGACAACCACTCTCAATCTGCTTCTTAAAACAAGGCTTTCAGATGGGTTGAAACCTAATTGCCCATCTAATCTCATGATTCAGAGTCTAATTCAGTAAGTCATCAATTGCCTTGAGCAGCTATACTAAAGTTTTCCTCATCTGCTGTAAACACATGCTATCAGGTAGAAAAAAAGACTTGAAAAAATGATTTTTATTCATTTTACAAACACAAGTCAAAGGTAACTTCTGGAGTTTGGTTCAGACTCCTTCCTCCCTCGCACTTGGTCTGCACTGGTCCAACTCTGCTGCTTTCATTGTACATGAATGTAGCTGAAATATGTTTTATATCCCTTGCTTAATCACTTTGAACAATCGCAAAGTATTGCTTAAACTGTTCACAAAACGGGAGGGCTACCTCTTAATCACATTGGCTCTGTGAATGCAAAGTGTGTTTGGGCTGGAAGTTCAGAAGCAGTTGTTAATAAAAGGTTAACGACTTTGAAGAAGAGGCTAAGATTCTGTAAAGTAGATTTCTGTAAGACAACAGTAGACATGGATTTCTTAATGCTATAAACATTCCTGTTAAATGGTGACTCCCAGGGCAGAGGGAGAAAAAAGAAAAAGGAAATGCTAAGCCAGATTCTTTCCTCAATCCACGTACATGATACAGCAACGACATTAAGAGGGAGCAAGTGAGTGGAGAAAGGCACATCTTGGTGTCAATGAGAAAGCAGCTGTCAGACTTCAACTCCAGTGGTGTACAAAAAGAAATCTCCATGTTTAGCAGAGTGTATTTGAAACTGATTACTGCCCTTACATTTCCAGCTTATAAAATCACAAGACTAAATTAGGTTTCTATATTATTTTATTTCCCTCTTAAAATATAGCATCGAAGTCCTACACACATATAAATATCCCTACAGTTTCTTACACACTTTCTATCCATCATGACTTAAAGTGCCCAACTGTGAACATTAAAAATAAAAACATTACTGTTAAGAGTGGCTACACTTATAGAAGGACCGGTATTCTGACAATGCAGGCCACTGATTTTACAAAAATCACCTGCAGAAGAATACACCCTAAACAACACGCGTCAATATTAACCCTGAAGTAGTTCATTTGGCTTTTCAACCCCCCCACTCAGCTGATCTAAAAGTGATTAATGTACAGGGTTTATTTCTGAAACATGTCTTTTACATAGTGTAAGAATAAAGGATAAATGCATTACTTTCTTTCTAACTCCCTCCTTCCCCCACAAAGTGTTTACTGTGTCCCAAGCTGTTATCTTGATTAAAAACCAGTTGAAAAGAGCTCTGGAAATGCATGCAACTTAAAATTCACTTAAACACACTTTAAGTTATAAAGTCTGAGAGATTTTAATTGCAGCACGGGACTACGGTCCAGTTGGATTATTAGATGTGTTTGTCGTGGTGGCAAGATTGGTAAACACTTCTTCCTTAGTTTCAGGCTGATGTCTTTCCATTTTGGTTTCCTCTTTAGCATCTTTATTACTGGTATCTCCCTTGCTCTTGACTACCACAGGTTCAATCTCCATGATTTCCTGCGGTGGCTTCGGCTCTGGCAAATTTGGCTCAAGTCCATCAACTTGAACTGGTTCTGGGACATCTTCTGCTTTCTGTTCAAGTCTTTCCAAAATGGTCTGGACCTTCCTTACACCATCTCTCCTGGCCTGGCGCACATCCGCACGACCCTCAGGGTCCACTGAGTCTAGGGCTAGCAACTCTTTGGTCAAATATTCTTCAATCATCAAGTATTTTTTGTCAGTTTTCTTGCCTTGAAAGGAGTCAACTGCCTGCTCAAGCATTTGTACTTTCTCCAGAATCGCCTCCACTTTCAAAACACCAGGATGCTTTTGAGGTTCTCCCGTTTCCATTGTCTTCGGTGTCGCCGCTTCTTCAGGAGGAGGCCTTTCCTGTGGGGGAACAATCTTAGCTGGGCAGGGAATCTTTTTATCAGCTTTCTCTGCCATGGCTGGAGGCTTCTGGGGTGGTAGTTTCAGATCCGGTTCTTGGTGGGTGACCTGAATCGGGATGTACGATGACGGCGCCTCAGTTTCAGGTGGTGGGACTGCCCTGCTTTCAGGTTTGATTTCAGGTGGTGGGGATGGTCTTGGTGGCTCTTGAGGTGGGACTTGTTGCTGAGAAACCTGGTGAGCAAGGCAAGTGCGTGTTGAGATACAAAGAACAACGCTCCTTATTTCCTTCTAGAGAACAAGCAACCTAACAATTTTTTGTACTTCTAGAAAGTGCAATTTTTGCATACGCCAGACGATTAGCCTTTCCTGTGCACTGCTGAATTTTACTGTTTTAAAATAAACAGTGCTGAAGAGTTCAGTTATTGTTTTCGAGCTATTGCAGATTACAAGCAGCAATTGCCTCTCAAACACATTAAACTTCAACCCACCAAATCCTGCCCGTGCTCGCTAAAATCAGCCCTACAAGCTTACTTCAGTCAGCAAGACTTGTTGTAGCTGACTGAAGCATGGTCAAGATTTCATCCCCAGCGTGTCACTAACAGAGCTGTGCTTCTTGAAAAGCTAACTACTGTGCTGAGTTTCAATCACATTTTAGGCTATTCTCATCCCATTCCTGCTTTCAGGACATTCCTTTCCTTGCTAGCGCTTATTTTCACCAATTTTATCTTTAGCGTATTTCCATGCAGATGTTACTATGTCAACCTTATTACACCGTAGCGATTAGAGACAGCCCCTGGGATTACTACACATCTAACAGTCGTCAGATCAGAAACCTCTTCAAATTGGTATTAGTTTTGAAATTTTAGCAGAAAACTGGAATTTGCAAGATTTGTATTTTCCTTCCCCCCTCCACTTGCTTGCGCACATATACAGTGATTTTGGAAAGGTGCTAAATCCAGCTCTCATGAATTTAGATGGCTGAAGTAAAATCCCTCCATTTATATTTAAGCCAAATAAGTAATGGCCTGCACTGAAAATCTGTTACTGCTTTACCCATTAAATGTAAAATTTGATCACGGAGTTCACATTCTCACCCATAAAAATAAAATACCATTACAACCTCAAATATGCCATTAAATCTGAAGTCTGCATTGTCCTGTCCCTAGCACCTGGGTTTTCAGAAATATTAACCTAATTCTTCTCCTGTCAAACATTTTCGACGTGAAATCTCTCCAGTGAGGAAAGCAAGGCTTGTTCTTACACATAGCCCCCTTCCACACACTCACAGCTGTCAAATTCCCGGTAGTCTTTTAACTGTAACTTTAGTAAGAACTTTAACATGGAAAAAATGTTCACTGAGCAACACGTTCTATGAGCAAGAGCATACTTCATGTAGGAAAAATAAAAAGCTCTAAGACTAGATATTGCTGATCCTCTTTCTTCATAACTGAGATTACTTTCTGCATCTGATGCTCTCCTAAATGGCTCTGAGACACCAATGACGTGTATTTACACAGATGCCACAAATCCCGCAGACCTGATTTTCTTCTCGCAAACATAATGCAACATCAGTGACCTCAGTGTAATTACTCCAAATTATACTCTGACGAGAGGAAAATCAAATCCTGTGTTAAATCATATTTCAGTGACCCAAAGACTCCACAGTCCGGATAGGTGGAAAGGCAGCTTGCTGCTAGCCTATTATCTCCATATCTCCCAATCTGTTTAAATACAGAAGTGGAGACTGCTTTACATTCTTCCATGTACCTGTTAGTATGAGCCAACCTTTCAGCTGTAGCCACACTGAACAAACTACCTGGCAGGTAATTCCCCTCCCCATCCTACGTACCTGGGGTCTGTCTACAACTGTCTGCACTCGGATGGGAGCTGGGGGCTGTATCTGGGTGGTGACTCTGGCCGGTGAGCTTTCACGGCTCGATGAGCCTCTCTGAGACACTCGGAAGGGAGACTGCGCGCGCGTTGTCTTCGGCTCCCTCTCATCTGGTTGAATTCTGTGGAACACCGGTTGGTGGGCTTGGTATTCGCTCTGCTGGGCAGGGTAGTGTGTCTTCTGTGCCTGGTGGTAGACTTGCGCTGGTTGCCGCTGGATGTTTTCGTGGATCACGGGAATTGGAATATAACCGCGAGGAAGCTGATGGCTTCCTGCATTGGGCCTGCCAGAGGACTGAGGGGAAACCGCTGGAGAATCAGAAGCTCCAGGAGATTGAGGCTGCCATGAAAACAAAATCCATTATTAAATTTTAACCATGTTGTGCTCACAGTACTTCTCATTTCCAAAGAAAAAAGGAGATGGTCATAGGCATTGAGCTCCTGCTTCCGGCACATGCAAAGGATCCACTTCCTTGTTTTTCTGGCCAAGGGCCTCACTAGACAAACCACAAAAGTTGTGAGAGCATCATTATAACAAGTAAAAACCTGAGCTACAGCATTCCCAGCCCTCAAATGAGCAGGGAGTGGACACTCAGTCAGAATGTTTGCTGCTTTGGCATGGCTGTTCCTGTTGAAACCTGTTACATTTGAGGCAAACTAAAGTTAAGCAAACAAATTATATGCTGGAGTCAAAACCAAACCCCTAGCAGAGGCACAGAACATCCGGACTTCTGCTCCCGGTCACGCTAACAGATTTGGTTTTTTTGAAAGCACGTAATTCTGGCAATGCCCACGTGGCTAATGCCCCTCTTTCCCCCCAGGGCCTTCCAACACCTTCGCCCCTTGAGAAGAGCCGCACTAGCTCCGACCTGCTGCCAGCAGGACCCCGCGCCCGGCTCGCAGCAGAGCCCCGCTCCCAGCGTCTGCCAGGTCGTGGGGCTGCAGTTCAGGGGCAGGCAGCTCATTTGCTCACAGCTCCCTCCCTCCTCCTGCTCTGCCAACCCACCACCCCACCTACTGCTTTGCACCAACTCCAGCAGCTGTCAGGCTATTCTCCGACCAGTTTCACTAAGAGGGAAAAAAAAAATATTTCCCAACGGGTTTGTTAACAGAGCTCAGTGAAAGGCCAGGTCAGACCGGAGCAGGACAACACAGCCAGCGGCAAGAGCAGGGCGGGCAAGGCAGGGGAAGGGGAACAAGACCTTTCTCTTGGTGCTGGCGAACTGCCCAGCTGCCCACGAAACAGTAACCTTAAATAAACAAAGAAATAAATGCTGGTGTGGATCACGGTACCCATGTCTGCCGCTGCTGGTGGCCATGTCACCATGAGGTTTAAAGGCACAATAACAGGCTCCGCTCAGCTGATACCCAGCTGTGCTGCCCAAGTTTGTAACAGCAAGTTCTGAGGTCCTCGGTGGTTATTCCAGAGGACGCGGGTTAGAGGCACCAAAGACATGCTCCTGAAGCCACTCGGGGTGCAAGATAAAGCGTACTCCCTGCTGTACAGTGCTGGGAGAGGGAAAAGCTGAGCCTCTTGCCCTGGCACCGCATGGACAAGGCACTGGTAGTCCAGTCAGCTGAGAAACCTTCTAATAGAATTTTAATTAGATTGTTCAGGCTCCAAACAGGTTTCAGAGCCACCACTGCTGAATTACAGACCTGATACCTTGTCAGCTTGGTGAACGCTGAATTTCCTGCTCACCTTACTTTGAATAAAAATGAGGTTGATATTTCTACGTATTACAAGAATACCCATTCTGCTAATTCTCTAGAGAGAACAGGCAAACCAATATCCTAACCTTCTGAAACACAAAGCAAGCAGGGTGACTTTTTTTTTGTAAAAAAAGTTCATAGTTTGAGAGTATTTTAACATGCCACTGAATGACAAAAATACTTTACAATTCATTTTTAAAGCTGTTTATATGTAAATCTACACACTTAATACAACTGAAGTATTACATTGGAAAGCAAAGATCACAGCAGTACAGCTTCTGAAGTGACCTGAGCTGTTAGGTAACTGGCCACTTTATTTTTTTTCCTCTCTCACTTTGTTCTCCTCAGCTGCTGACTCACGCTGCAGAACACAAGCGGCTCGCCCGTGTCCTCCACTCGTGGGGGAACCGGTATAAACCCGCAGACACGGCTCCCCTGCTGCAGGCCCTGCACGGCTCACAGCCGCCCTGTCTGCAGAAGCCATTTACGTGCATTTCTTTCTGCAGAATCACTCCAGCACAAAAGTGGGCAACGCCAGAAAAACCTTACACATTTACGCTGCCGTGACTGTGCACTTTTGTGTTTTAATACTGTGCAAGTATTGGGAAAATGTAACCCAGTGACAAGTTTGGCTTTCTGAAGGATAAACTACCCGTGTGACATTCAGGTCATAAATGCTGCAAAGACCAATGCAAACCCAGCCCAGCAACACTGACAAGTTACCTCGGGTCCGTGTGTGGCCGGCGCTTGGGCTGCTGCAGCTGCCGTTGTCGGTCCACATTGTTTATCTGCCTGGGAAGCCTCCGCCGGTCCCCTCGGAGGGGACTCGGGGCCGGCGTAGCCCCCCCTCAGAGGTGGCTGCGCCTGCACCGCGGTGGGCACCGCTTCTGTCTTGTATCGCTGCACAGCGGGCTGCGGAGCAAAGCACGGGTGCTGCTGCCTGCCGTCGATGCCCTCGTGGATGACGGGGATTGGGATATAGCCGGCCCGGAGCTTGGGGTATCCCATGTTTCCTTCTCTTGCTGGTGGCTGCTTGGGGCTGTCGCGAGACGGACCATTTGCTGATGACTGGCCTTCCTAGAAGTTAAAAACATCATATAGCACTTGCTGGTAGCTCAGCTCAATACACCTGGTGGGAAAAAGCTGCCCTAAAGGTCTGTCCTCAAAGGAGCACGCACTGCGTATGAGACATTCAGACCCTGTCAGGTCCGTGCAGGGCAGCTAACAGCAGCTGTTAACACTTCAGATCACAGAATGGTCGGTGCTGGAAGGGACCTCTGTGGGTCATCCAGTCCAACCCCCTTGCCGAAGCAGGGTCACCTACAGCAGGCTGCACAGGACCTTGTCCAGGCGGGTCTGGAATATCTGCAGAGAAGGAGACTCCACAACCTCCCTGGGCAGCCTGTTCCAGTGCTCCGTCACCCTCAGAGGGAAGAAGTTCTTCCTCATGTTCAGACGGAACTTCCTCTGCTTCAGTTTGTGCCCGTTGCCCCTT
>Ga0065711_1042810_pt1 | contig 15127 bp, 12 predicted proteins | sample Hoacrofraction12_FD_59098 | JGI IMG/M metagenome (GOLD analysis project Ga0065711, IMG submission 59098) | Hoatzin crop microbial communities from Cojedes, Venezuela - Epithelial fraction 12 v2 (version 2) | ecosystem: Host-associated > Birds > Digestive system > Esophagus > Crop | place... | reverse complement strand
CACTGGAAAGAGTCTGGCCCCATCCTCCTGACACCCACCCTGCAGATATTTATAAACATTTATTAGGTCCCCTCTCAGCCTTCTCTTCTCCAGGCTGAACAAGCCCAGCTCCCTCAGCCTCTCCTCGTAGGAGAGATGCTCCAGTCCCTTCACCATCCTTGTAGCCCTAAACAGGAAGGCTCCCTTTGTTTTCATATTCATAGCTAACCTCTTCTGCTCTGGAATTATTTTAAATTCGTTTCCTACTTCTGCAGTCAGTTTAACATATGCTCTTTAATGAAAATTATGAAGTTAATATAGATGTGTTCCATTTTCTTGGCTGTTCGCCGCAGCTCTCTGCGCTGAGCTCCAAGATTAGCACCGGCGTGGGACAAGGGCGACGGCCAGCCCTTCGGGGCCGTCGGATGGCACAGCCCGGTCTCCTGGCAGCCAGGTGAGCCCTGCCTCCACGCCGCTCGAGTTCCCCAGCGACCAGAGACCGAGGCAAGGAGGTGTCACTGCAGTCTGCCTGCTGGAAACTTCTGGAGGTCATGGGATAAGCTGCATGTCTATGTCATTTTGTCCGTTGGTCCCCTTTTCGTAAGAGAACTCACAGACACGCGGTGCAGCAAGATCTTCCCTCCATCTCCCTCCTCTGAAAGGCAGGGCCACACATACGACAGAAGCAACTAATTCTGCCAAAAATATGTATGTCTGGGGGAACAGGACAGCTAGAGCAAAGACTTCTCTGTCAAACACCTCAGCTGTTTGTTTGGTTTTTTTTTAAATCAAGTCTTGGCTTTTGTTTTTCATAGCTTGGAACTGGGGAGTTGTTTTCAGTGGGAGATTTTTGCCTGTCGTTGCGTTGACGTTTGATTTGTGAGCTCTGAAGTTGGCACGGTTTATGTATTGCTGGACGCAGGGGTTAGAGTGATAACAACCTCCAGAGAAACACGAGAACAGTGGCTTGGACATCAGGTTAACCCGATAGGGAAATTTGTCAGTTTTAACCTTTACACTGTTGTTTCTCCTTTTTTTTTTAAAATATATTTCTCTCTTTGTTTTATTTTTTCGGTGGGCATTAGCAAAGCTCTGGTAAGCAATTGAATCAGTACATTGAATGAGAATTACACAAAATATGAACTGTGTATTCTTATGACAAGCAGAAATTAGGTGAAGAAAACTAGCAAGGTGTACCACGTGGAGCAAGCCAGTCAGGAGTGTTTCCTTACTTTGCTTTTACAGAACTCTTCTGTGGGTTAAAAATCCTCCCTTGTTATGGAGAGGTCAGCTGGATCAAGCGAAGCTGGATGACATAAACTCTCTTCAAGCTTGGAGGCTGGATTGATTACAGTGTATCCGTCGGGAAGAAATGATAGTCCTGACGATTGGATTCATCGCATTTCTTCTTTAAAAAATAGATGGACAGGTAGGGAGAGAGAGAGAGAGAGAGATAGAGAGATAGAGAGAGAGATAGAGAGATAGATAGATAGAGAGATAGAGAGATAGAGAGATAGAGAGAGATGGGAGGTAGGATACGTAACTGTGCCACGAGCCAGTCCTCCAGTTGGAACACGTAGCTTGGGTTTGACTGGAATGGCACCGTTTTACAGCCAAACGTCAGATCTACTGCCTAGTTTCTCGTATCACATGTGAGCTAAAGAAGTGTATTGTCAGGTTGTGGAGTAGGTTTGTTTGCTGTTTTTTTAATGTTTGATTTTATTTGATACAAATACATATTTATAAATATGTATTGTTAAATATAATCCTGTCATGTTGAGCAACATGCTCCTCCTAACCCTTCAAACTTGTGAAAGCTTCAAAGAATATATTGGCAAACGTATACATACAAAATCCGTTCTTTTCCAACAAATTCATTACCAGTTCTTACTCTTCAAAGATGCTAAGACGACAAATAATCAATTGCAGTCCACCTCTGCAGTTTTATCAAAACCACTATTTCAAGGACTGAATTTGTTAAAAGCTGTCTAGAATAAATGCATCTGGCCATCCAAAGTATACCTGACAAGAACGCCACTAGGAACTTTATGTGAAGCTTGAGGCTGAAGCAGATTGAAATAACTGAGCGTTATTTCAGCGCTTGGTCTGCTTCAGAAGAATAAAGGGCTTTTGGTGGAGGTCTTTGGTGCTGAATAAGCATCCTCAGGTCTCGACTTTGGGTTCCCTTAGTCAGCAGAAACTGGCAGGGGTTAGAAAGATCTGAGGGTTTTCAGCTCTTTTATGATCTAATTTGTGAAAGAAACCTATGGACAGACAGTTAAATCGGCAAACGGCTGAGAAAAAATGGCTTCTTATCCAGCAGTTCAGCTGACAGTGTGTTAGAGTCAGTAAGAAAATCACTCCTTTTCCCTTTTAAAAGGTAGAGAGAAGTGTACGTAGCAGAAAAAAAGCCCAACACCGGGAAAGGCAGCGTCAAAAAAACGGGCAAAGCACAAGGTATATCTTAATATGGAGATCCAGAAATAGGGTGTGAGAAGCTGCAGTTCAGTGCACTGTAAAAAAGTCAGAGCGTACAGCTTTTCCATCACAGCGAGAAATGGGTTGGTGGTGTTCTTATCCCAGCTTCTGCTAGTCTCGCTCTCTTTGCAAGCTGGACCTTAATTTATCTATTAATGAAACACATATGCGAATATTTTTGACACCTCCAGGTGTATGAAGAGGCTGAATTAGTGCTGTTCATCGCTGTCCAAAAATTGCGGTTTACATGCTCGTTTTTAGACTCACTAAGAGATGAAAAGGTCCAAACGTAACTGCGGTGTGAGTGAAGGACAGTAGGTCTGGCAGAGTTAAATTATTCTGAAAAAATAAAATTGCAAGGTAATTTTGTACTCGGGGCGAAAATTTCCCTGTCTCTTCCAGCAGAGGCACCGTGCTTAAATTAGCAATTGGCTGGCGCCGCGTCCCACAGAAAATCGTGGGAAAGCTCACCTTATAAATAATCCACAGTGGAGGGATTAGACGTGTAATAATAGCGATAGCTTTTGGGAGGAAAAAGTTGAATTTGGTGGTTAGACAATAGCTGCAGCTATGAAACTCGGCATCTCATTTTAATGGTTGAACATTATCCTCCACAAATGATGTTATTAATTGTGTGTCACTGCTGCGACAGCGTTCCCTTTGTCTCACCAAAAACAGTTTCCTCTAAACAGCAAGGAACAGACAGCCTTGAGGACCTTCTGTGTCCCGCACTAATGAATCCTACACAGCATTGCAACGTCCCGTGGAGCAGAGCGCTTCTGTTGGCTTTTGGATGATCCAAAGCGGGCTACTTTGAGGCCAATGTGCTGGTAAAGAGCTTAAACTGCTGAAGCTGCAAAAACGGGAGGCATCTCAGCTGTGAAATCGTGGTTGCCCTTACCCCCAGGCGTTTCACCAGCTCTGGAGAGCAGCCGGTGCCTCCTGGGAGCAAGCTGGAAGAGCAGCTACCCACAGCTACGTCAGCGTTGGTTGCTGACACCACCACCTAAGGGCAGTTCCTCGCCGCGAGCGGGGCCATGGCGGCAAATAGAGCTGCGCGTTTGGCATCCGCTGCCCTCGGGGCTGGGCTGGGACGGAAGGTGCAGCGCAGACGGGGAAGCTGGCGGTGATAAATTTACAGCCGCAACGGAGAGGTGTGGAGAGGAGGCTGGGAGCTATCTGGCTCTCGCGGTCCAGAGGCAGTCCTGACGCTGGAAGAACGTCTTTCTACCTTTACGCAGAAGAAAGAGCTGAAATTGAGGGTAGCAACAAATGCATCAGCAGAGGGAGGGGAGCCTGTGGCCACAGGCTGTCTCTGATGGTGGGACTGGCACGCTGTGGACCCCCCTCGTCCCTTCCCCAATGCACCTGCAACCATTTACCCCGTTTACTCCTTGCTTTGCTGGTTTCCCTAGTCGCAGGCTGCAGGTCAACCCTGCCTTCTCCTTTAATCTGAAGTCAGCTATCTACAGCAGCCATGGGAGACCCACACCTTGCCTCTGTCCACCAGCTGTAGGGCTTCACCAATCACACCCACACAACAAAAGCACCGGCTCTCCCAGGGGCTTCCAGAAGAGCCAAGCACCAGCCAAGAGCTAGGTGTGCTGCCTGGTCTTCTGGATTTTTGTGGTGAACAGAGCCTCTGCTGTCTTCTAAAGGTATTTTTACCCAATTATGTTATGGATTTCTGTTTTTGAGCTGCATGCTGCTGTTTTGTCAGCTAGTCTTTTTGTAGGTGTCTGCTTTTGCAGGGTAATGTTGGAACAAAATATGAGAAAGATGTGTAAGTGCTAAGGAAAGTGTGGGGCTTTCTCATCCTTGTGGAGTTGTTTTTGTTCTTAATTGTGAACCAGAAAGGTGTTGTGGTGTGATTGTGCACCCTGGGGTCTAGCCTAGGCCCACCCTGACTGTCAGGTAAATGAACTGCTGTGAGGGCAACAGAATAATTCTGTACTTCTATCAGAACTTCTTGGCTGTTTTGTAAAGTCATCTCTGTAGTGGTAATTCCCAGTCTGCCTCGCTGGTGCTGCTTCGTTCCTTCTGTGGCTTTGTCCCAGCTTTCCAAGGGCCAATTACTGGAAGTAAACTTGTATTGGAGAGCTGTAAACTTGCAAGGTGGAGCATGAGCAGGAAGAACTTCCTGTGTGTCCTCCATGCTTGTGAGCACCTGCTGAGCTTGGGGGAGGCTGCGGGAGGGTTCCCGTGGTTGTGCTTCCCTCAACTTGGAAGGTGGAACTGAGCTGTGGGCTTGGGAGGTTGGACTGCTGATGTGGTCTTTGAAGAAGACCATTTCTAGACAGTGAAATTGGGGCAATTCCTGTGTCTGCTCCTCTCTGTGGAGTAACGTACTTTGGCTTATGGTTGTTTGCAGAAATGAAATCCGTGTCTGCTGAAGTTGAATGTGTTAATATTTGCTGTGACTTTATTCCTGCTCTTGTCTCCATATAAATCACTTGGGTGATATTGCTGACAGATCCTGTGGCTAAATTTAATAATGAAAGCATGTGTTTTCTTAAGCTAATTATCTCTGCCACCCTTGGAATGCAGATTAAGTTTCTGCTTCCAAAGAGAAAATATGGTTTAAATACGCGTTTTGGGGCGTTTGTTTGTGTTTGGCAGTTTTTTTGCATGCAGCTACATAAGCGTCACTTCTAATGAAGCCTGGTTTTGTGAGGCAGAGCGAGGGTCGTGGTGATTCTAGTCGGTCAGATGAACGGGGTGTAATGGAAGATGTGCTGTGTGTGAGCGTGCTGAGAGGCAGCGAGAGCAGCTTGTCAACAAAGCTGCCCGAATGCTGCATCTCGAACACTTTAAGAAGGAAGTTTATATTCCCCCCTTGTCTGACAACAGTCGCAAGGGTTCATAATTTTTCACTGATAAAGCCCTTGCAACTTTTTTCTTTTTCTTTTTGTGGAAATGCAGCATAAAGGCCCATCCAAGCCAGCAGTTCGCAGAGCAGATGAGCTCCCAGGGGGCTCAGTTTCTTCGGGGTGGCAGATGATAAAGTAAGGAGCCTGTTTTGATGAAAGAATTTGTGTAATCTGAATGAATAATGACAACCAGTATGTATGGAAACAGGAATATTTTTCTCAGGTTCTTGACCGTGGGTGAATATCTTAAAGCTTGTCATCAAGACAACTCTTTTGAAACTGTGTTAATGATTAAAGGAGAAGGAGGCTGTGGGAGGCAGAAGAGGAAGAAAAAGGGAATTCATACAGTGCTGTGGGTGGCTTTTTTCTTTCTGAGAGCTTCATAAAGCATAAAGGTCATAAATACAGGGTGAGGACGGAGCAGTTGAAAGCTTCTGGCAGAGGGAAGCAAACACCGTTTGGCACTGGCGGAACATCTGCAGAGCTGGGCTGGAGAGCAGGAGTATATGGCGCATCTGAGTGGCAAGGGGGACAATCTGCCTACATGTAAAATCTGCCTACGTGTAAAATTGGTACCAGAATTTAGGCCCAGACCTTGAAATAAAAGGAGCCATAACCGGAAGGAAACAGAGCTGAAGAAACAGATAGGGAAGGCAGCTCAGGATGGGAGCTATAAAGTAAAAAGAAAGGATAGCGGAACAGATAATAGGGGAGTTAAAACAGAGAGATAAAAAAGAGAAGGTCCATCAAATACAGCATTCTGTCATTGATTTCTTTCACAGGGTGAATTGGAAAGGGACAAATCCTTTCCTCCTTTACACTGCTTGGCATTAGTAAAACTCCAGTAAGCACCTCTGCTTCTTCACCAGTGCCCCAAGGGAGAGAATCAAGCCCGACATAACTATCTGTTTGATTTTTCATATCTCTTATTTTCCCAGTAGATTTTCTTTGTGGGCTTGAACAAAACTGAGAGAGAAGTAAAAGATTATTGATGTTAAGGGTTGTGTTGGAAGAAGTAGGGAACTGTGGTTGTGAGCAATTTCTGCATTTAGTTGTGTAGAAATCGGCGCTGTATTTGGCTTGTTGTGATCCTGTCCTCTTTAATGTTAATTGTGTGTGATTGGACCAGTTTACTGTGAATTTTTTCCTCTTTTTTTTCTGTGTTCAGGCTTTGCTGTGCATTGCTCCCCAGGTTCTCTTCTCTCTTGCTTAATGAAATTCTATCAGCTTGTATTGGTGGTTAAACAGTATCAGAAGCTAGATGTCATCTTTAACCTTATTTTCTATTCCTAAGTGTAATTTTAACAATTAACCTTTTGTGCAATGAAAAGAATGTAATGCAGCAGAAGTGACATTAAGAGGAAAAACTGTGCTGTTATTAAAACTGCTATCAGGATAAATTAGTATCTTCACAGATAACTGCTTTCGTCTTTCGAGCCTCCTCGTGTTAGAGTCAACCCTCGCCTCCCCCACATGCTGGAAATCTTTTTGTTAACTCTTTTGGGGAGTATCACTAAAAGTTAGAGCTTTTTCTTGCTTTGGCGATGTGGTGCAGGGGCTGACCTACCGACTGCTGCTGTCTGGTCTGACTGCAGTGAAGTATATGCTGGCCTGAAAACCACCAGCAGTAGTTTTGTGATGATCTCTTACGTAGGTGTTGAAAGCAAACCCATCAAGTTCCGCTGTGATAAGGTCAGACTCTAGTTTGCAGTAAACTAATATTTAAAACATCTTTGGTGTTTTAGCCCTGTCGAAGCTGCTGTTCATGGAGATGAAGGAAGAGGGTTACGCAGGCCAAGTATTATACTTGTACCAGACATGTCAAATAATAGTGAGAAGTTAATGATCCTCCCTATGGGCTCCCCCCAAATGCTGGAGGGGAGCCTACCTGAAGGTAAAGCCGAGGCGAAGCAGCGTCCTGTGCATTGCTTCACGGTGCTTTTGCTGGGAGCCCAAGTGATGAAAATCCCACCAGCAAGGGGGTTTCAGCTTCTTCAGAGAAGTACTCGTGTACCAAAACCAACAGCACTATCAAAGCACAAAGAAAGATAGCTGCATTTGTGAACTGCTGATCACGATGAGGGGGTTGGGGGGGAGAAGGAAAGGGGCCATGCCTCAGGGGAGCCACTGGAAGAAATGGGATGGGGGGGAAAATCCCAGTTCTGTTAGCTTCAGCCTCTGAGTAAATTGCAAGAGTGCTTTTGGAACAAAAGCTCTGTGTGAGACACTGCTGGCTTAAATAACCTCCTGCAGGGAAGTGGCTGCTCCAGCCTGTCCCACTCGATCCTGCGTCCTGCTGTAGCAAATGCTGCTTTGGTTCCTGCTTGGAGGAGGATTGCTCGTGGAGACAGTTTCCTGGTGGGCTTGGTGCAGTGCTGGGACATGTTTGTAGCAATTCCCAACGGTACAAGCTGTTCAGAAGGGTTGTGAGAAATGGCAGCTAAACTGTATAAAGCTATCATGAGAATCATAGAATGGTTTCTGTTGGAAGGGACCTTGAAGACATCCAGTGAAGATATCCAGTTCCAACCCCCCTGGCTGTGGGCAGGAACCCCTGCCACCAGACCAGGTTGCTCAAAGCGTTGTCCAGCCTGGCCTTGAACACTGCCAGGGAGGGGACAGCCACAGCTTCTCTGGGCAGCCTGGGCCAGGGTCTTGCCACCCTCATGGGGAAGAATTTATTCCTAATATCTAATCTCAGTCTCCCCTCTTTCAGCTTGAAGCCATGACCCCTTGTCCTACCACTCCATGTCCTTGTCACAAGCCCCTCTCCAGCTCTCTTGCAGGGCCCTTCAGGCACTGGCAGCTGCTCTAAGCTCTCCCCAGAGTCTTCTCTTCTCCGGGCTGACCAGCCCCAGCTCTCCCAGCAGAGGGGTCCCAGCCCTCGGATCATTGCTGGGGTCTCCTCCGTCCCCGCTCCCACAGCTCCAGCTCTGTCCTGTGCTGAGGGCTCCAGAGCTGGACGCAGGACTCTCTCTGGGGGGTGTCAGCAGAGCAGAGGGGCAGAATCCCCTCCCTCACCCTGTGCCCACGCTGCTGAGGATGCAGCCCAGGGCACGGGTGGCCCACTGGGCTGCCAGCGCACATCTGTGGCTCCTGTGCAGCTTTTCATCCCCCAGCACCCCCAAGTCTTTCTTCTTAGGACTGCTCTCCATCCATTCTCTGCCCAGCCTGTATTTGTGCTTGAGATTGCCCTGACCCATGTGCAGGACCTTGTGCTTGGCCTTGTTGAACTTCATGAGGTTGGCACAGGCCCAGCTCTCCAGCCTGTCCAGGTCCCTGGGGATGGCATCCCTTCCCTCCAGCGTGCTGACTGCGCCACACAGCTTGGTGTCACTGGCAAACTTGCTGAGGGTGCTCTCTGTCCTGCTGTCCATGTTGCCAATAAAGATGTTAAACAGCACTGATTGCAATACTGACCCCTGAGGAACACCACTTGTCACTGGTCTCCACTTGGACACCAAGCCATTGACCGCAGCTCTTGGAGTGTGACCATCCAGCCAATTCCTTATCCACAGAGTGGTCCATCCTTCAAATCCATGTCTCTCCAGTTTAGAGGCAAGGATGCTGTGTGGGAAGAGTGTCACATGCTTTCCCAAGTTCAGGTAAGGTGACATCAGTAGCTCTTCCCTTATCTACCAACGCTGTAACCCTATTACAGAAGGCTGCCAAATTTGTTAGGTGTGATTTTTTCCTTAGTGAAGCCATATTCAAGCACTCATGACATGACTTTAGAGATGCTGCTGGTTTTGAGGCTGGGAGAGGCTATTAATAGCAGCTGCTCAGACTTTCTTCTTTATATATGCCATAGAAATTTCATCTGGTAATTCCTGGGTGAGGCCCGTCACTTCTAATTAAGCTATAATACAATCTTTAGATGGTTAAATGGATTCAAAACTTAATGTGATGAAGGATCCAGATCATAACTTGTAGAATCTAATAGGGAAGATAATTTACCTGTGTACCAGATGCAGCACACGTTTGTTTAGATTTGACATATAATGCTTCAGCCTTCGCAAGGAGGAACCATGTGAAGTAGTGATAGAGCAGCTCATTTACCTGAACAGTTCTAGCTTGGCATCTCATCTGCTCCCGCAGATAGAAGCGTTTACTGTGCTCTACGTTGGCTGTGTTTTGTTTGGTGCCTGTGTGTCACCTCCCAGCTCTGCCCAAAAGAGCCACATCCTCTGCGTGTGATCACTGCGCTTATGGAGGCTGCGTCATCCCCAGCCTTCACGAAACCTGCCCAGATGTGTTTGCAGGCTGTGTCACCTGTAGCTGGATGTGGTGGAACAAGGCTTTTGGCAGAGCTGCTCATGCTCCCTGCTTGAGAAGCCTGCTCTGGAGGGGCAGTCAGCTGGCTCTCCCTGCCTACCCAGGCTGTCTTTCAGCAGGATGAAGTTTGGCTCTAGCTGTGCTCACTGAGATTCAACTTGAGGTGTTGCCATTGCAGTAGAGTATGGACAATCCTATGACTTGACATGCTTAGAAACAACTATTGCTGGATTTCTTTTTTTGACTTTAAAACTTGGCTTACTCTGAACAGCAGAATCACAAAAACATAACCCCTTTAGCTGGCAAAACTTTAAGCAAGTTGGTGTATGAAAATAATAGAGCATCATATCTGATATTACTTCCTGAGAAAGTGATTCTGTAATGCACAATTGTGAAGCAGATGTTGTCAGTAAAGTAGTGACACACTTGGATTTTTGGTGTGTAAGCCTCTAGCTGAAGCCTATGGATGGCTAGGTGTGTGACTGTTAAGCTCTTGCATTTGACTACCAAAAAGGACTTGTTTAAAGTCTCTTTATCAGGACTGCCCAATGTTGCTGTGATGGAAGGAGGGTTGGAAACTCCCATTGACTTTAGGCAGCAGCTTTTAAACTCTGCTGGTCACTGTAACTTCCCTGCAGGGTCAGCAATGTTTGGTTTGTTGTGTAATTCTGCACATCTCCTGGCTCCATTCGCTGAAGCCTTTTACCTTGCAGTCAGATATTTTGTGCCTGTGAGTTTGTGATAAATATTAAATTCAAAATACCGTCTTGGCACAAAGGAGTTGAAAAGTTGGAATCAACTGAACAATGAAAAGATGCATTATAACAACTTGAAGTCATTTAGAATTTGGATCAAAATCTTTTCTCCAGATGAACTCCAAAGTATCAAACAGGAGCATGTTAGTTCTAGGTGTGAGAAATGGAGTACGAAGCCTTCAGAAGGCAGCGGGTTCTATTAATTCAAGAACACACTGAATTATTCTCGTTTTCCCAAAAGCCTTCAATTGCAGGGGGTTGCTGAATGTTAATAAGTTTTTGTTCTTTATTGTGATATTTTCAGTCTTTAAAATGGCTAAAGATTTTCTTATCACAATGAAATTTAGGTCCCATTGCAGCAATTCAGTGGGTACAAGTCATGTTCCCACCGTAACCAGCTTTGCAAGCCAGCTGTACGCTTTGCTTTGCCCTAGAGATCTTGTGTTAAAGTTCAGCTTCTAGTTCATGTTTGTAGTCCAAATTTTCCTCATTCTAGTAAGGGTGTTGCATCTGATAGCTGTCTATTGTAGTGAAGAAGTAATGTTTGCCAGGTCTTCAGAAGACTGCAGAAAGGGATATGATAACTCGTTTGATAGCTTTATCATCCCTACACAGAATTTTTCTAAAGTTTTATTTAGTGATAGCAGGGGCACGGATTCAGTATGCACAAGTAAAGAAATGTGAAACATAATGTAAGCATCTGACAAAACGTGAAGCTTGGGGGAACAAATTACGTGCCGTATATGTTTTTGTCTAAATAGTTGCATTATATTTCTAACATCTCAATGACTTATATTTACTGAACAAGATGAGCTTTTTGAGTGGGATGACCCCATGCTATGGGCTCTTTTTTCTTACTCTGGTTTCTTTTTAACTAGCAAGGAAGGCTTACTAATGCTACTGCTGTTTGTTAATTGAATAGAAGTTAGAAGTGCAGTCACTCAGGCAACAATAGATAATAACCAGTGAGGCTGTAATAACCCCATTGCCTTGTTAGACTGACATGGAAGAAAATGTGCAAATAGCAATGCAGTGGGTGAATCTCTCCCAGGCTGCTGGGTGTTTTTGTCACAGCAATTTAAAAAACATCCTTGGCAGAGAGAATGAAAGCAGGTGAACAAGGAAGCCTGATCAGTGATGATCAGCAGGCGTGGGAGCATGCTGGAGCCAGGCTGGGAGGCGTTCCTGCAGGGAAGATGCAGCTGGTGTCACAGGACGAGCTGCAGCTCCTTTAAAATGGAGACCCAAGTGGAGGTTTGGAAGGGGCCAGTCTGTTCCTGCTGCATGGACCCTGCCTCTAAGCAGCTAGCCAGCGTTTGGGGACATGTGGAAGTTCCTTTGGGACAGCACAGCGTGTCCTCAGTGTTCAGCCCCAGGCATCCTGCCCCTGACTGCGTCAGCTCTCGCTGCGGGTGCCCGTGAGCTGCGCTTTCTGCGTGGCTGAAGGTGAGAGCCATGGGTGCTCTTACCACCGTGCAGGGATGCTGCCTGCCTCGTGTGACATGTAGGTGTTCTGCTTTGTAGCTGCAGCTCAGGGGTTGGGGGGGAGCAGCTAAATGGCAGCTAAACTCTGCCAGCATTATCCTGGTGGCTTGTAACAGCCCTAACTGTTACTGGGAGAGAAGATGGATTACTTACGGGGGGAAGGTGAAAGATATCAGGATTGGGAAGTGATAGAGCTAAACAGAGGTGTGCTTTCCCCATTTCTTGGATTGGGACCTTTACTCCTGAAGAACTCTGTCAACAGCAGTATGTGAGAACAGGCCCCTTGATGCTGCCAAACAGTTTTTCCAGAGAGGGTGTCCTGACGAGGCGCAGCGCTGCCTGGCAGTGCCGTCTCCTCCAGAGCTCTCGATTTGTGCAGCTGGGTTCGTGCTCTTTAGTTGCTCTGGGCTCGCATCTTCCTGGCAAGGAGAGCACCCTCTTGGTGTACACAGAGAGTAGGCGATGGATGTCTGCTGGCTAAGTATTTAATGTAACTTCTAATGGATGGGGAAAAAAAACTTTGTGGATTTTCATAATCTGAATGATGGAAGCTATTTTTAGTCTGTGAATAGAATATTTTTCAGCATCTCCTGCTTCAGTATGTTTTAGTCTTTGAAGTGCTGAAGAAATGTAGCTAGTGGAGAGTGCTTAGTGGAGAATCAGTCTGTTATTTCTTTTTGGTGTGTAAAAGTGGAGTCTGTCTCATCTCACTATCTGCGAGTGACTTGATTGAGCTATTTACTATTTCGATATGTAACCTTGTATTGATCTACTGCTGGCACTGAGGAGGTGGTTTATAGTGACATGGATGACCTAGGCATCAAAATCCAGCATCGCTGGCTGAGGGGCAGAGCTCAGATGTGCTCTCAGAAGTGGCCATTGGGTATTTGCCCTGCAGCCAGGGCAGGGTGTGAACCATCTGTGCCGCACCAGGCGATGTCGTGGCCATTGCGCTGAGCTCGGCCTCTGATGGCAATGGGAGCAGTGTTCTCCAAGGCTTCTGCCACCAGGTTACAACTAGAACTGCACCTTGCCATCTTTCCTTACGACCCAGGTGGGTTCCATACTGGTGAGCAGGTTGTCACAGGCTTTGCTGCGAAGCGCTGAGCCGGTAGCCGATCCCATCGTGCGGTGTCGCAGGGTGCTGCTGCCCGAGGTTTTTCCAGCTGCACCACCCCATGGGTTCTTTAGCTCTTGCTGAAGCAGGGTGGGAGCTCGCTGTGCGAGTTGCTGCTCATCAGAGCCCTCTTGGGAGTCTTCCAGTGTTTAGAGTACATGATGATAAAGGAAACCTGCTAGAGGAGAAGGCTTGTGAGGAAAATGACACAAAAAGGGCCACCAATAGAACTTAAGATAAATTCTGTGATGGTTTACATCAGTATAATGCGGGGTGAAGTATCTTGGGTTTGTCTTGGTTTATGCTGCGCTTCCATGGGGGAAGGAAAAAAAACCCCAATGTTATTTTAAGCTACCAGGTGCCTACTTTCAGTGAAAATGGGAAAAACCGAGGTGAATTCTCAGTGCTGCCTCGGAGCAGGCGCGTGTGTGAGCGACAGCCCTGTGCCATGCCCCGAGCTGCTGCCGGCTGGAAACGTTGTGCAACAACAAACCAGCGCAGGATCAACCCCCCAGCAAAGAGCAGCCTGTCCCAAATGGATGGTGTCACTTCAGATGGTACCCAGGAGGTCTGCGTACCACTCGCTTCGCACGTCACACCAGCACAACCTCACTGTGTGGTACTCAATTAGGGTGTGCGTTGGGTTGTATTTCAAATCAATAGATGTGTTTCTGTTACTGCTTCTAAGCAGCTCTGGAAAGATGTCCAGCTCCTCAAAATGTGTAGAGTTTTAACTCCCATTTAATCTGGAGGCTTCTGAAAAGTTTAAGGGGAGAAAACAAAAGCTGGAGGTGTCAAGTGGCTTGCTGCTTCCCTGGTTTAAAAACCAGTTTTTGTGGAGAATGATGGGGGGGAGTAGAAACATTGGCTGAAGAACAAGAAGGGAACAAGATGCTTTTCCAGACAGTCCCACTATCTTACTCTAGCCATTATAAGAGAAGGGAAAATAAAATGAAACCAGTGCTTTGAGTAAAGTGGGGCGGTTTATTATGTACACTGGGACTTGCTCTGTGTCCAGCAATGAGTTCAGGGGGCACCAGTTTTGTAGGAACCAGCCAGCGATGCATCGGTATCCTCGCATGGTAAAGCCTTTAGATTTTTCTGGGTAAACAGAAATGTGATTCTTCCATCACAGCAGGTAAGGCGTGTGTCATCCATACAAATAGCACAAATGCATCTTTGCTAAGCAACACTTAACAAGCTTTCTGTGTCATCCTCCTCTTATTTAGTACCTCTTACACTTGTTTTTCTTTCATCTCTGAAAGCACGGATCATTATACGCCACTTCTCGATGGTGATAGGAGAGCAGCACTGTTGCTTAAAGTTTGTGTCTTGGAATCGGTGAAACACTCTGCTAGCTAGAAACATCTGTGGTTTGTTACTGGTGCTGCTCTCCGGGATTTCTGTGGGACTTCAGGAGAAAAGAGATTTTTAATCTTCCTGGCAGTGTTAGCCTGGCAAATTCAGCTGGAAGACCTACCTGTTGCTTTATTGATCTATGGAGAAAGAGCAGAGCAACCTGCTAACCAGGCTGTGAAAATGTCTCTCGTTAAACTGGGTTGTATCTTTCAGCTTTAATATACAAGGGAATTATTTCTTGGCCTCCTATTTTGTCTAGCCTGACTCTCTCTCTATTTTATCTGGCCTTACTAAAACAAGGGAAATACAACAGTCCAATGGTAAAAGCAAGAAGAATTTGATTCTCTGATTGGAACTTGAATTCTGGAAGTTAGTGTGTTTCAGGAGATGTTTTAAGGGCTTTGTTCTGAAGCCAAGCATAAACTCTTTAAAGAGGCTACTAGTCAACTGGTGGCTTCACCAGCCGTGCAGCTCCAACCCATTAAGGGTCACTCGGAAACCTTCTCGGCTGTGCCTGTACCGTCAAGGCAGGGAGAGGGGACTGTCTCCCCAGCAGAGAGACCTAGCATATGAACTCCGAGCTTAAAGCTTGTGTCAGTTCAGACACCTGGCCTTGGAATGCAAGACACTTTGAAGTTTAATGTCACTGTAATCAGTGACTTCGGAAAAGCACAGCAAGGTGGTAAAAGGATACATGTCACTAGCGAGGTGCATTTTGAAAATATTATATAGGGAAATAATTTGCTACTCAGCCACTTAATATTTCAGTTTATCTTGGAAAATGGCTTTTCAGGAAAGAAAATTGTTTC
>Ga0065711_1042807_pt1 | contig 15127 bp, 7 predicted proteins | sample Hoacrofraction12_FD_59098 | JGI IMG/M metagenome (GOLD analysis project Ga0065711, IMG submission 59098) | Hoatzin crop microbial communities from Cojedes, Venezuela - Epithelial fraction 12 v2 (version 2) | ecosystem: Host-associated > Birds > Digestive system > Esophagus > Crop | place... | reverse complement strand
GTCGCACACATCCGCTACCAAACCCATGTTCAGAATATCGGATGGCAAGGCTTGGTCGGTGAAGGCATAATGTCGGGTACATCGGGTAAATCTTACCGTCTTGAGGGCATTAAAATTCAACTTGCCAATATAGACTACGATGGCGACATCGAATACAAAACCCATGTTCAGAACGAAGGATGGCAAGATTGGGTAAAGAACGGACAGATGAGCGGAACATCGGGCAAGTCCTACCGACTCGAAGGCATCCGCATAAGGCTCACGGGCGAAGTTGCGGAACACTACGATATTTATTACAGAACTCATGTTCAGAACATCGGATGGCAAGATTGGGTCAAGAACGGTGAGATGAGCGGAACATCGGGCAAGTCCTTAAGGCTTGAGGGCATTGAAATCAAAATGGTTGAAAAGGGCGGAACAGCACCGACCACTACCACAACAACCACAACCAAAACAACAACCGCAACCGCCACGGCAACACCCACCGCCACACCTACTCCGACTCCCACAACGGCAAAAACAGAATATGTGTATTACAGAGCCGTGCTTGGCTATTCGGAAACCATTAAAGAGTGGGCGGAAGAAAAAGGTCTAACACTTCCTGACATATCGGAATGCAAATCTAATTGGTACAACCTTGATTACGGTATAGACAAAGACATGACAGATGCTTATGCTCAAGCACTTGAGATATGGGATAACAGTGAGGTGGCAGATGCATGGGAAGAAGAAGTTGGTTATAGATGTCAGAGTGCGGGAAACTTCTGTGGCTCACGAAAAACAGAAACAAAATATGTGTATGAATGATAAGTTAACGGCAAATTGAAACCAACGAGACGCATCCTTCGGGGTGCGTTTTAACGCACCTCGAAGAGAGCGTGCCCGACAAATTTAATGCGTCGGGCACGCCCCTAATGTTCACACCTACCGCTACATTGAACGATGATGGTGTTTGGGTGTTGAATATGCAAGATGAGCCCGTTGTCGATGATTTCGAACTTGACCTCTATAAAAAGTCGGGTAGCGGCAAACCGATTAAACCCGTTGATTTGCCTCTGTCAGGTGCTCAGTTCTCCGTTCAATACTACGATGGTATTTACACATCTTCCTCCGCTCTTGAATCCGCTACAACAACATTGTCAGGTACTACCGCTACATTGACATCCGATAGCAACGGTAAGGTTACGGTTACAAAGTCAACACTTATCAGCGGTGGAATGACATATCTTTCTAAAATTGACACGAATGAACAAGAGTTGCCTCTCGGTACTTATGTAATCAAGGAAACAAAAGCACCCGTAGGATATGATTTGTCGGATTATTATTTGGTAGTTACATTGGAACAGACATCTTCGGGTACTGATGAAGTATCACAAAAACAGTATCGTGTTGATGAAGATGGTAATTTCAAATTGGCATTGACAACCGATGTTATCTATGAATTGTCCGAGGGTGTAATTCAGGTCGATGACCCGACCAACGCAACATACATTTCCACGAAGAAAACGGTCAGAGACACGGATGACCTTTTCGACAAGACGATTGTTACTTACGAATTGTGGCATGATGCCTAAAAGAGAAAAATGCATCCGGATGCAAAAATCTTTTTTAGGATTTTTGCATGTGGGGTGTGAGGTCGTGTTGCCGGGAGTTGACGGCGGGGTGAAATTTTCGTGACAAAATTTATGTGCGCGGCAAAGGATTTAAAAATCTGTTATATTAGGGCGGGCGTGCGGAAGCGCGCAGGCTGTTTATGGTAACTAAGATCAGAAAAGTAAAGCATGTTAAAGATTTTCGAAGTGCCGCCACGGGCGTGCTTTGTTGCCTTGCGATTTTGGCGATGAGCGCGGATGCGGCGCTTCCTTTGTGCGCGTCGGCGGTTGATTCGGCCTCCGAGGATGTTGTGCGTGCCGTCGTTGTGAGCGACGGGGACGCGGTTGTCGATGAGGACGTTAACGAAGAGGACGTGTACGAGGAAGAGGAAGTCTACGTCGAGGAAGAGTACGAGATCGATTCAGATGAGGATTCGGATTCTGATTCGGAATCCTCTTCGTCGTCTTCCAAGAAGAAGAAAACTTCCAAGGTGAAGGTCAAGACCGCGCGTAACGGCACGGCGCAGAAGACCTGGCTTACCAGAAGGATGATGGAAGAAGCGGGATACGACTCTTCCGCGGAGTTTGCGGATGCGGTTATTGCGGCGTGTCAGTCCATGAACGGCGCTTCTTACAGCCAGTGGGAACAGGGAAAGGTAGATTGCATCACGTATGTAAATTTGGCGTACGCCCAGGCTTTGGGCGAGGTTTCCGATTTGAAGTATTCCGGGCGTGTGACCTTCACCGGGTCCGTGTCGGGCGGCAAGTTCGGTTTGCACTCGGCCACGGGCACCACATGCTGCCAGACATGGGCGCATGAGTCCCCGCACTATGTCGGCAGCGGCGGCGTGCGCTTCACGAATGAGGCCGATGCTTTGCGAAAACTCGGCGCGCGCAAGGGAGACATTATTCTCCTCGGAAATTACGAAAACGAATACGAGTGGGAGTACGAGTTGATGGACGTTTCGTGCTCGCCCCCGTCCATAACGCAGGAGACCGGTTGGTTTGACTCCGGCCTTGAACTCAATCTTGAGTCCGAATCTTCCACGCTGATTGTCCGCAACGCCAGGTTCACGGGAAATATCCGCGAAGTGTCGGGCACATTCAGATGGAGACACATCGCAATTTACGCCGGGCAGGGTTCTTCTTACGTTTACGATTCGAGATCCAGCAAGCAGACGGCAGGGATGATATTGCGCTCGGACGGCTCCATGAAGAAGGGTTCCTACAACAGAATGGCGGTTCTCCACTACGAGTCTTTCACGGACGACACGGTTAAGAACTTAACGCTCGACGTCACGGCAAACATCAAGTCGGCGGCAACGCCCACACCCGATGCCACATCCGTGACCTCCGACGGAACGTCTGAGACCACAGCCGCCGCCGCGAAATATTCCCTTGCGGGCGCATCTTACGCACTTTATTCCGACAGCACACTTACAAATCAGGTTAAGACTTTTACCCTCAACGAGTCCGGCACGACGGACACTTATTCCTGGGACTACAGCGACGGCACCGAACTCTATTTGGTGTGCAAAAACCCGGGCACGGGTTTCTCTTCGGATTCTTCCGTATATAAGATTACGTATGTGCGCGGCGAAAACATAGTCACCGCAGAACGCATAAGCGGCGCAGGTTCCGGAGAACCTACGGTGTCCGGCAGCGGCTCGACTTACACAATTAAGCTTGCGTTATCGAACGTTATCGATACGGCGGCGACGACTTCGGATACAACGGATTCCTCGGATTCGTCGGATCTTTCCGATACGAGCGACTCCTCCGATTCCCCGGATGGTTCGGATGTCACCGACGAGTCCGGTCTGACGGTTCCGACCGGTTACGTTCCGGCGGAAGAGACTTCCGACGAAGAGTCTACGGTTACGACCGCATCGGACGAGTCCGTTGCAACGACTGCCGCAACAGAGGCTGTTGAGACGACCGCTGAGGTTACCGAGACTACAACCGAAGCGACTACAACAACGACCGAGGCCACAACGACGACAACCGAGGCGACGACTGCGCCGCCTGAGACTGAGGCTCCGCTTGCAGAGGCAAACAACGGAGAGTAAAATACCCCGTATGATGAATAGTTTATTAAAGAAAACGCAGACGGCCGCGATTTGTGCGGCTTTGCTTTTATCGGGGCTTTGTCTCCCGGCTAAGGCCGATGAGACGGATTCGACGTCTCCTGCGCCGACGCCCATTTCGGACGCGACACCGACACCGACATCCGATGAGGCCGCGACGCCTACGCCGACGGTTGTTGCTGAGGCGACCGCAACACCTGCGTCGACTGCAACTCCCACGGCAACCGCTACGGCAACCGCGACAGCGACGCCCACACCCACAGCAACGGCAACCCCGACTGCGACGGCTACCGCAACCGCAACGCCAACACCGACGGCGACTGCGACACCCACGCCTACAACTGTGCCGCATGTTTCGTACAGAACGCATGTGCAGAACGAAGGCTGGCAGGAATGGGTGACCGACGGTGCGTCGGCAGGAACGACCGGCAAGTCTTTGAGGCTTGAGGGAATCAACATAAAGATCTCGGGCGTTGAGGGCGGTGTTTCTTACAGCACACATGTGCAGAGCATCGGCTGGCAGTCCCGGGTGTCCGACGGGGACTTAAGCGGCACGTCGGGCAGGTCTTTGCGTTTGGAAGCGATTAAGATCTGGCTCACCGGTGAGGCGGCGAAAAAATACGACATCTACTACCGCGTACACGCGCAAAATTTCGGGTGGCTCTCGTGGGCGAAGAACGGGGAGTCCGCCGGAACTTCCGGATATTCCTACAGACTTGAGGCCATACAGATTAAATTGGTCGCCAAAGACGGTGCGGCACCGGGAAATACCGATACACCTTTTAAGAGTTCTCTGATTCGCTATCAGACCCATGTGCAAAACGAAGGCTGGCAGGCGTTTGTTGCCGACAAGGCAACGTCCGGCACGTCCGGCAAATCCCTGCGCCTCGAAGGCATTAAGATATATCTCCACGATCAGGCCTATGAGGGCTCGGTTAAGTACAGAACGCATGTGCAGAACATCGGCTGGCAGGATTGGGTTTCAGACGGTGAACTGTCCGGCACGTCGGGCAAGTCTCTTCGACTTGAGGCGATTCAGATAAAACTCACCGACGAGATGGCCGAGCAATACGATATTTACTACCGCGTGCACGCACAGAACTACGGTTGGCTCGACTGGGCCAAGAACGGTGCGCCGGCGGGCACGGCCGGGTATTCGCTGAGGCTTGAGGCGATTCAGATTGTGTTGCTTCCGAAGGGCACGAAGGATTCCTCTATGTCTACAAAGAGAGCTTATGTCGACGGAAGGTTTTCGAACACTTTCTATAAGAAATATTCCGTTAAGAAATCCGGACTTTCGGCGAGTGCTTTTTCTTCCGAGATTATGAAGTATGCGGATAAGCTGTCCGGCTACAACTACGGTTTGTACAGCACGAGGTTTACGCCCACCGAGTACACGCTCGACTGCATAAGTTTTGTGCAGCTGACCATGAAGCTTGCGCTTAAGACGGCGAGGTCGTCGAATCCCACGGCGAACATGAGGTGGCGAACGGTTAAATACTACAGCACGTCCTCGTCTTCGTCGTCGATATATATCGCTTCGTGGGCCACGACGGCCAAGGATATATACGGCCTGTGCAAGCCGTATTCGACCAACTGCAGGACGTGGAAGGCCGAGCTTACGGCTAGGGGTGTCGAGTCCGAAACGATTGATATTTACAAGGACGGGCAGTGGCTTTTCGAGAGCGAGGACGGCCGCGACGATTTGGAGTTCTTCTTCGACTCGTTCGATCCCGGGGACATTATTTTCTTCACCAATTCCTCGGGCAAGGTCGGGCACGTCGGGCTTTACGCGGGCAAGGTCGAATCCGAGATCTACCCCGGCGAGTACGAGCACATGATTTACGACTGCTCGACGGACACGGGCATCGCGTCCTACAGGTCGCTCGAGCAGAAGCTCGCGGCGGGCTCTTCGCAGAGAAAAATAACAGTTTTCAAGACAACATAAGAGGTGTTTTATGGACAAGCCTGAAGTGATTCTCTCCCGCATGACACTTGAGGAAAAGGCGCGGCTTTTGTGCGGCGCGACGTCCTTCGGGACCACCGGAATCGACAGGCTTGGGATCCCCGCGCTCCAGCTTTTGGACGGCGGCACGGGCATCAACTACGAGCAGCTTTTCGACTCCTGCTTCAAGGCAGAGGCTTCCGCCTTCGGAGGCGAGGTCCTGCAGGAAGTTTCCGAGAATTTTTGCTTCCCCGAAAACCTCTCTCCCGCAGGCAAAAAACTCTACGACATCATTTACCCTTTAATGCTCGAAAAGACGGGCGGCATCACCCCCGCACCCGGCTGCTACCCGCCCGGCACCCTGCTCGGCGCGTCGTGGAACCCCGATGTTGTCCGCGCGGTCGGCCGCATGCTCGGTGTCGAGGCCAAAGTCTTCGGTGTCGACGTGCTTTTGGGAACGCCGAATGTCAACATTCTGCGCGAGCCCACCAACGGGAGGTTTTTCGAAGGGTACTCGGAGGACCCGTACCTCGCGAAAACCTTATCCCCCGAACTGGTTAAGGGTGTCGGGTCGGAGGGCATCGCCGCAAACGTCAAGCACTATGCGGCAAACAACCTTGAGATCAACCGTGTCGGCATCGACGAGGCTATAGATTTAAGAACTTTGCATGAAATATATCTGCCCGCCTTCGAGGCGTGCGTTAAAGCCGGCGTGTCCACTCTCATGGCGGCGTACAATTCCATCAACGGCGTCAAGTGCACCGAGAACACTTATTTGTTGAAAGACATCCTGCGCGACACATGGGGCTTTGACGGCCTTGTCATGACCGACTGGGGCGCGTGCACCGGCCCCACCGGCACATCGTGCGCGTCGGGCGTCGACCTCTTCATGCCCGGTCCCTGGCCGCACGAAGACATTGTCGCGGCAGTCGAAGACGGTCGTCTGTCGCAGGAGGCTCTGGATTTTGCCGTTCTTAATATGCTTAAACTCATCGAATATTGCGGACAACCCAAAGTTAAACCAACCGAAGAGGAATATGTTTCTTCCGGCGATAAAGTTGCATACGAGGCGGCCTGCGAAGGCATCGTCATGCTCAAAAACGACGGCGTTTTGCCCGCCTCGCCCGACCATATATATCTGTTTGGGGACGGCGCTCGCGGTTTCCTGGACCACGGCTCCGGGTCGGCTCAGGTTTTCACATCCCGTACCACTTCTCTGGCCGAGTGCTTGGGGTGCCCGGTCGACGACTACGAGGCTTTTGCCGCCGACAAAGACGGTTTGGCCGTTGTCGTCTGCTCGGTGCAGTCGGCCGAAGGGTCGGATCGCTCCGATTTGAAACTGCCCTTGGAAATCTGCGAAATTTTGGAAGGTCTCAAAGGCAAAATCTGCCTCATCTTAAACACTCCCGCTCCGGTGGAACTCGTTGTTTACCGCGAAAAATTGGCGGCCGTTTTCGCCGTGTTCTATCCGGGCATGCAGGGCGCGCGCGCAATGGCCGACATCTTAACGGGCGCCGTCAATCCGTCGGGGCACCTGCCCTGCACGTTCCCCGTAAGGTACGAGGATTCGCCGGCGTTCCTGAACTACCCGTCGGGCTTCAAATGCATCTACGGCGAGGAGATTTTTGTCGGCTACCGCGGCTATCAGGCAAAGTGCGCACGTATGGAATTCCCGTTCGGTCACGGCCTTTCTTACTCCGACTTTGACATCACTGCAACAGAAGGCCCTGCCGAGGTAAAAGCCGGCGATAAGATTGAGCTTAAAATAACCCTTGAAAATGTGTCGGATATCCCGGGCAAATGCGTCGTCCAAATCTACGTAAACGATTTGGTTGCCACGGTCCGCAAAGCCCCGAACGCGCTCGTGTCTTACGGCAAATTTTTCCTCGCCGCACACGAAAAGAAAACCGTTACCCTCACCGTCGACACCGACGAATTCAAGTGGTTCGACAATGACTTGAAAAAATTCCTTATCGAGGACGGCTACTACAATTTGCGTGTCGGGTTTTCATGCGAAGACATAAGAGCCGCGCACAGGGTTTATCTGACAGGTGGCTCGGAGGAACTTGCGGCCGGTCCGTCGTGGCCCGTCGGTTGGATTGCCGATGCCCCCGAACTGGCGCAAGCCCTCGAAGAGGATTTCAAAGTTTTGGGAATCGACCGCAGCCCCTACATCGGCAACCTCCGGTACACCCCGTCTTATACACTCGAACAAACCTATCCGGATACCGCAGAGTTTAAAAATTTCCTCGAAGCGTGCCGCACCTACCGTCGTCCCTGATTGCAAAAAACAGTAAACGACAGTAAAATACAGTAAACGACAGTAAAAGAAATCCAAAACAGTAAACGACAGTAAAAAACTTTGCAAACAGTAAAAATTGAGGTGTGACATGGGAAAAAATCCTTATACGATTATGTTCGGAAAAGAACCTCAGCAGGTTATACCGCGTCCGATTCAAAGGGATGAAATAACGGAAATTTTCGCCGAAGAAAATCCGACGCAGCAGATTTTTCTGATAACCGGAATCAGGGGCATGGGAAAAACAGTTTTCATGACCGAGGTGTCCGAGAAAATCGCCAAAGACAAAGATTGGATTGTTGTTGAATTAAATCCCGAGAAGGATATGCTTGTCGACCTTGCGGCAAAACTTGCAAGTGAGAATTCGCTGGCGGGAATTTTCAAAGAAGCAAAAATTAATTTATCCTTTTTTGGTATCGGTCTTGAGGTTACGGGCAGCGTTCCGATCACAAGTATCGATCTGGCTTTGGAGAAGATGCTCGAAAGCCTGAAGAAAAAAGGCCGCAAGGTTCTGATAACCGTGGACGAGGCGGTGAGCAACAAGGAGATGAGAATTTTTACGAACACTTTCCAAATTCTTGTCAGAAAAAATCTTCCCGTTTTTCTTCTCATGACCGGCCTTTATGAGAACATATACGAACTGCAGAACGAGAAAACCCTGACGTTCCTCTATCGCGCCCCTAAGATTGACCTGGGTCCGCTCAACATTAGTGCGGTTGCTGACAACTACGAGAAGGTTTTCGATGTCGAAAGGGACAAAGCGCTTTCCATGGCGAGGCTCACCAAGGGCTACTCGTTTGCCTTCCAGGTGCTCGGGCATTTTGCCTGGGAGAACGGCTTGGAAGAAGAGAAATGGATGTCCTCTTTCAGGCAGTATCTTTTCGAGTATTCGTACGACAAGATTTGGTCTGAGCTTTCGCGTGGCGACAAAAAATTTCTCTATGCCATGTCCCAATCCCCGGAGGGCAAAATCTCCGACATCAAGGAGTTTTTGCAGACGGACAACAATTCAATAAATCCGTACCGCAGCCGTCTCATCAAGCGCGGTCTCATCAATGGCGAAGAGCGTGGTTACGTGACCTTTGTCCTTCCGCAGTTTGACAGGTACGTCGCGGAGACATATTGACAACAATTTCAAATTGGGGTGCGATAGTTTTTGACGCCGTGCGGCGGAAATTGCGGTAATATAAAGAGACCACGGGTTAAAGGAGATATACCATGAAATACGATTATTTGATTGTAGGTGCGGGACTTTACGGAGCGACCTTTGCAAGGCTTGCGACCGATGCGGGGAAGACCTGTCTTGTTATAGACAGGCGCGAGCACATCGCGGGCAACTGCTACACCGAGAATGTTCACGGCATCAACGTGCATAAGTACGGCGCGCATATTTTCCATACGAGCAACAAAGAGGTTTGGGATTTCGCGAACAGGTTTGCGGAGTTCAACCGCTACACGAATACGGTTGTCGCCAACTACAAGGGCGAGCTTTATTCGTTGCCTTTCAACATGTACACCTTCAACAAGATGTGGGGCGTTATAACTCCCGCCGAGGCAAGGGCGAAATTGGATGAGCAGATTGCCGACGGTTTTAAAGAAAATCCGGAGAACTTGGAAGAGCAGGCAATCTCCCTCATCGGCAAGGACATCTACGAGAAACTGATCAAGGGTTACACCGAGAAGCAATGGGGCAGGAAGGCAACCGAACTGCCGGGCTTCATAATCAAGCGTCTGCCCGTGCGTCTTACCTACGACAATAACTATTTCAACGACAAATATCAGGGCATTCCGATAGGCGGTTACACTCAGTGGATTGCCAACATGCTCGAGGGCATCGAGGTTAGAACAGGCATCGATTTTCTCAAGAACAAAGAGCTTGCGGACGAGGCCGACAAGATTATTTACACCGGCACAATCGATGAGTTCTTCGGGTACAGCGAGGGCAACCTTGAGTATCGAAGCCTGAGATTTGAGACCGAGTACAAAGAAGACTGCGACAACTACCAAGGCAACGCGGTTGTGAACTATACAGATGCGCAGACGCCTTTCACGAGAGTTATCGAGCACAAGCACTTTGAGTTCGGCGCCGGAGATGGAACGGTTATCACCCACGAGTATCCGGCGACATGGAAGCTTGGCGACGAGCCGTACTATGCCATGAACGACGCAAAAAACAACGACCTGTACGCCAGGTACAAGGCAAAAGCCGACGAACTCGGAAATGTTTTCTTCGGAGGCAGGCTCGGCAAATACAAGTATTTCGACATGGACGACACGATAGCCGACGCCATGGAAGATTTCAAATCGCTTAACGCATAAAACCAACGGATTGCCGCAAAACAAGAATTTGCGGCAATTTTTTTGTGCTATACTACACGCGATTTTTTATTGCTCAGGAGATTTTTAAATGAAAAGTTTTAAAAATACGGCAGCGGCACTTGCGCTTTGCTGCGCACTCTTAATCCCGCAGACGGCGGCGTTTGCGTCGGAGACCGAAGCAGCCGAAGAGACAGAGGCGGCGGCAACCGAAGCGGCGGCCGAAGAAACAGAAGCAACAGAGGCAGAGGCGACCGAAGAAGAAACCGAAGCGACAACCGCGGCAGCGGAAGAGACAACGGTTGAATCGATTGACTTGTCCGGTGTTGAGTTTGAGACCGTTTACGGCAGCCAGCTCTATCCGTTTCTGAACCACCAATACTATTTCGAGGGTGAGGCTGTGCCGATCGCCCAGTCCAATTTCTACTTCATAAACGCATTCCTGGATCTGACGAACTATGCGTACTACGGCTACTACCCGCAGACCTCGGAGGGCTATTTCGACCTGTCCGCCGAACTCGGGATGGACGAGTACGAGACGTACGGAGATTTTTTCGTAAGTTATGCGGAGCAAACGCTTGAGAACACGCTTGTTATAAATCTTTTGGCGGAGCAGGAGGGCCTCGAGCTTACCGACACGATTGAGGCTCAGATCGACAACACCATAGAGACGCTCAAGACCAACGGCGCGGATGCCGCGGGCATTTCCGTGGACGAATACATTCAGCTCTACTACGGCCCCGAGTGCGACGAGGCGGCCTTCAGGGAGCTTCTCCGCGGCTACTACATGGCCGACTACTACACCGAGAAATACTGCGACGAGTACGAATTCACCGAGGACCAGCTCAAGGTCCCCGAGGTAACCTACGCGCTGTTCTACGCCCCCGGGGACTCCTCCGGGGAAGACGATCTCACATCCGCGGAGAGCCTCGCGAAAAGCATGCTCGAGGAAGTATCTTCCCCCGAAGACATCGTAACCCTGGGAGAAACCTACGCCAACGACGGCTATGTCTACGACTACGGTGACCTCACGGTGTCGGAGGGCGAGACCGTGGACGCTTTCGAGGCATGGGTTTTCGATGAGTCGCGAAAAGAAGGCGACCTGGACGTAATCTACGCCGAGGAGTACGGCTATTTCGTAGTCGGCTACGTCGGCATTGCGGACAACGACGAGGAGTCTTTGGACAACATCGCAATCGCCGACTTAAGCGAGAAAATCACCGCTGACATCGAGGCCGGCAAGTACGAGTTCTACACAAACGACGAGTACGAAAAGGCCGTTGAAGTCGCGGACACAACAACGGACGACGCGACAGCCTCAACCGACACGACCGCTGCTGACACAGCATCCGCGGACACAACCGCAGAATCGGATGTGACCACAAAATCCTCGTCTACCCTGAACGTGGTAATAATTGTCCTTGCAATCGTCGGAGGCGTTGCAATCATCGGCATAATCGTAGTCCTTGTTGTCGACCACATCCGCAAAGGCGCCCCTCAAAAATCCGAGCCGGAGGAAGAACCCGAAGATGACACACCGGATGGCGAATCCGTTGAAGAAATTTCCGAAGATAACGATGAGGCGGAGCAGTCTGATGAAGACGAAAGCCCTTCCGATGAGGAGTGACACAGAAAAATAATTTTCCTGATACGCACCTGATACGTAAATGTATTGTAAAGCCCTTGAAAATACCCTCTTCGGAGGGTATTTTCTGCTATATATGCCCGATTGGAGGTCGAATTATGAGACGTTTGAAATCACTGGTTGCCGCATTGGTGGCACTTATAATGGTCGTTGCGGTATTTGCTCCCGTCACTGAGGTCGGCACTCTTGCCGCCGAGGATGTCACGGACTTAAGCAAAGTCCTGACGAGCGTATCTGTCACGGATTCGGACGGCGATGTCGATACGGCTTACACCGATACAACGTATGCCGTCACCCTGACATTTAAGGAAACCAAAGACAACCAGATATCCGAAGGAACATGTACCTACCAGATTCCGTCGACCATGTCGGTTGAAGCTCAGTCGGGAACCTTCCCCATAACGGTAACCGACAGTACGGGTACTTATACCATTGAGGGCAACAAGTTCAGCGTTGATGCGAACGGCAAAGTCACAATCGTGTGGAACACGGCGCACGGGGACTGGAGCCACGTTCAGGACTGTGCAAACCTTCAGTTCGCACTGACCTTCGACGGTGAATTTGCAAACGATACCTCTTTCGAATCTGATGGTAAGGTCCTCAAGAAGGTAACGGTCGACAGCACCGGAAGCGTAACGCCTTCGAAGACCGCAACTTACGATGCATCCACAAATCAGATTACATACACTGTAACGGCGACATCCAAGGGTGCCAACAGCAATGTAAAAATTTCCGACAGCATCACAGGTTCGAAGGTTACACTCGACCCTTCCACAATCACCGTTTCCTCCAACAAGAGCACACTCACATCATCAGATTACAGTCTTTCCACAGGTGCCAATTCTTTCGATCTCACAATTCCCTCTGTCGGCAACAAAGAAGTAATCACGGTCACATACAAGGCCAACATTAATTTGGATGGCCTCAAGTCCGGCGACACAATCACTTACAGTGACATCGACAACACGGTGAAGGTCACAAGCGACAAGCAGCTGACCCCGTCCATCACATCGGTTTCAACCAATTTTTCGACACAGGTAAACTATTCGACCTCGGGTAAGTCCGGAACATACGACAAGGACAACCAGACCATAGAATACACGCTCAAGATTAACCCCGAGTGCTTAAAGGCTGTCTCGAGTATCACCGACACAATCGCCTCCGACAGCACCAAATACTTAAGCTATGACGAGTCCGGCACGGTCACAATCAAGAAATATTCTTCAACAGAGACTTGGAAGTCAGAAGCCCTTGTAAGCACGACCACAGCCAAAATGTCAGATCTCGCAAGCGGGTCATCTTTCACATATAACACAGGCGACACCACCCCTTACTACTACGAGATTACATACACGGCAAAAGTCGACACTTCCGATCTCGTTGCCACAAAGAATGTTACCAATACCGTCGAAAACAGTAACGGCGGCAAAGGCACATCCACCATAGGCGTCGGTCCCTCGGATGCGGCAACAATTTCCAAATCCGGTGTGGCTACAAGCGGTACAGAAGAGATTACCTGGACCATCGACCTGAACGTCCCGGCAAAAGGTCTGACCACTGCGGAGATAACGGATACACTTCCTTCCGCTTATGTGGATAATGCAATGAGATATGATACGGTCGATTCTTATACTGTTACGGCATCGAACGGAGCAACTGTTTATTACGACGTTACTACCAAAACAGTCGATCAACAGTCGTTAATGATATTTACGTTCTATCAGGATTCCGTGAAAACAAAAACCGGTCTGCCTTCGTCCACATCCTCGTACAAGGTCACGATAACGCTCGTGACCAAAACGGACAGCACATGGGTTACTTCCGATCTTAATAACTACAGCGTTTCCACACACACCAATAATGTAAGTTCGAATGTCAATGATTCCACAATCTCAAACAAGAATGATGTTGTTCTTACAAAGTTGAGTTTAACGAAAAAATCCCAGTACGCTTACAACAAAGAAACGGAAATCGACTGGGCATCAACCGACACAAACAGTGACAAACTGCCGTTCTTCAAATATGAGATAATATTCACAGGTAAAGAAGGGGACGCGACAATAACGGATACCTTCTTAACCAACATCCTGAAGATTTACACCGACGACAACTACAAACCCGCGGCATACTCCGGTAACCAATGGTCGCAGAGTGCAAGTGTTTCTTCAGACGATTTTTCGTATACGACGACGTCAACCGGTGTCAAATTCACCATCAAAGACTGTGAGGCCGACAAGTACTACAGGGTCACATACAGTCTCATAGTCAAAGACGAGGCGGCCCTCAAGACACTCAATCAGCTTGCGGCCAAATCCGACGAAGGCGAATACAAGCTGGGCAATACCGCCACGATGGATACGGCATCGTCCGCCTTCACTTATGACTACGCAACCAACACCATCGATAAATCCTCGCTCAACACCTCGAGCGTTAACGTCGGAGATGTTGTAACCTTCACCCTTGTCGCCAACCCCGATGCCTACACAATCAACGGCGGCAAAAACCTGACGGTCACGGATACTCTTACCAACCTGAAAATCAACCCTAACTCGATTGTGGCATCTCCTTCATCGGGTCTTGTCTCGTACAATGTTTCCGGCAGCAAGGTAACATTCACAATCAAGGACTCCACCAAGGTTACCCTGACCTATAAAGCCACCGTAACCAACAATGTCGGAGTCTCCTGGAGTAACAGTGCAGAACTCAACGGCCAGACCGAAAAGGTAAATTCCGCGGGTGTCATAACCAACCGTCAGGGCGGTTCGGCCAGTAACCCGGTTCTTTACATCCTCAAATACGAGGGCGACAACATGTCCACAAGACTTGCCAAAGCGACCTTCAGACTTTTCGACTCGGATAAAAAGGCAATTGTCAACAACGACGGCTCATACGCCGATTACACGACAAACAGCAACGGTATCGCCAACGTCGAGGGAAGCCAGAGCAAGAAGGGCTGGACACTCACCGCGGGTGAGACATACTACCTCTACGAGATAACAACACCGGACGGACATATTTCTGCGGATAAGTACTACAAAGTAACAATCGATTCCGACGGCAATATTTCGGGAGACGAAATCTCATCCGGATACCTCATGGTCAGCAACGTAACGCCGACCGGCAAACCGTCATCCACGCCGACGCCCACTGCAACGGCTACACCGACGGCAACCGCCACGCCTACCGCAACGGCAACTCCGACAGCGACGGCAACAGCAACCGCCACACCTACCGCAACGGCAA
>Ga0065711_1042804_pt1 | contig 15127 bp, 7 predicted proteins | sample Hoacrofraction12_FD_59098 | JGI IMG/M metagenome (GOLD analysis project Ga0065711, IMG submission 59098) | Hoatzin crop microbial communities from Cojedes, Venezuela - Epithelial fraction 12 v2 (version 2) | ecosystem: Host-associated > Birds > Digestive system > Esophagus > Crop | place... | reverse complement strand
CATATATATATATATATATATATATATAAAAAATCAGGAAGCATTCTTTCCAGGACATTAGATCTTTGCTGCTCTTTGCCTGGAGTTTAACTGGGAATTAAGAGATTGGTTTTCTCTAGAGCAGCTCTGATGAGAGTCATATATCAGTTTCTTGAGAGATGAATGATATGATCTGGTATGCTAAAATCTATTTCCATTACGTACCCTGATAAAAAGCAGTTTCTAGTCTGTCAGAGCAGATGTTCTACACTGCTACTTCTTGGCTTTTAAATAACTTTAGTGTGTACCTTCCTAACAATTTTAAAATAATGGCTTTTAAAACAGCTTTTTCCAGCAAACCAAATGTTGGATAAATCATGCTGGAATAAGGGGAGGAGAGTCTGCTGTGAATCCCTGCAGTGTGTCACTTTAAAATAGTGCAGTGCACTCTAGGGCAAATAGAACAATAGGAAATTAGGAGAGTTCAACTGCTTCAACTATTTATTCTACTGCAACTTCAGTTCAAGTCATGCTGATAGTTTTTCTAACGCCTTAAATCAAACAGCCGGTATCTGTGGCCTCAAGGTAAGAAATGCTAAACATCTGCCAGTTTCCAGACTTGAAATATTGCAGCTGCCTTACCTGAAGAAAACTACTGCTAGTGTATCAGGAATCTCAGTGCTCCTGTCATGTGGACTTTTCACTCAGGAATACATGATTGTCACTTCACAAAATGTTGAACAACTCTGTCTCCCAAAGACCCAATTTTTAGTAATTTGCAAAATATTTTGGTTATGATATTTTTCAATTCCTTACACTGGTCACAAACCTACAACCACAAATTATTCAGTTCTAATTCTTTAACAGCCTCAAGACTTCTCTTGACAGCTGGCAGTCACATAAGAAGTCATAACAGTGTCTACTTCAACAGTCCATTCGTCCAAGCTGTACTGACATTATTCCTGCTGATATGTGCTTTGGCCTATGAGAAAGACCTACAGATGTAAACATGATGGAATAAAGCGAATAATCCCCCAGAACAAAAATATAATTTCTGAATGTTAATTGTCTGGTACTTTTGAACACAAGCTATTCAAGACTTCCATTTTCCCTTCATCACCAGGTACTCCCTATGTCAACAGAACAAAGATTTTGTTTAGCACTGACCAAACGAAAAAGCTGGTATAAGGCATGTTTTATCTTACTTGCAAATGATTGTCATGTTTCTGTAATTTGTTGTTGCTCCTACAATTCTCTGTTTGCCCTGTTTGTAAATTTTTCTTTGGAAGTTAAAGTCTTGCTGGATTTTACATCCTCATTCATCTCTAAGAGCAGTATCAATCGGCAGGCTGCAATGCATACTGCAGTGAAAACCTTGGAAGCCACCGAGTCCTCTGCTGTGATCACTCAAAATACACTTAAATTTAAGAGTATGAATTGTGTTGATGTCAATACAACTACCATGGGTCATGTCAGAGTACGTTGTGCTTGGTGCATACTCCTGTAAGGCAGTATAATCTTCAAAATCTGCTCTGCAGATTCTCCTGGGGGGCAGAAGACATTGTGAAGATTTAAGAAGCACATCCTATGCTTACAGTGGAAATTCATTAATAAGCCTTCATCATGCATGAACAGCAACAACAAGGACACCAAGCTTTGAAGACATTGCTTTTGTGCATGGGAAGAAAAATGTGTCACATAAAACTCAACACTGTCTTTTGTATATGTGTTCTTAAACCAAGCAAAAAGTCCCAGATGTTCACCTTACCTTCTCAAAAGGTCCTTCAAATTTTAAAATATAGTTCTGCCTAACTGTCTTTTTCTCAGGAAATAAAAAGACGAAAGAAGCAGCAGGACTTTCCATGTATTTTACATATAATAGGTGTACCCTCAGGTGCCTCAAATATTACATACGACAGTAGCATGCTTCTATCATTCCTTTCACCTGTAAAAACAAAAAAAAAACCAAACCACAAACAGAATGTGAAAAGAAAGGGCATTTAATATTACCTAAAAGGTTTCCAAACTGGATAGGTTAACAGAGACACTCGGTCTGGGAATGCCTCTTTTCAAAGACGGTGTCCCTGAAGAAGAAGCTGTGGTGAGAGATGTCCAGATCAGGAGCTAACAGAAATGCCTTTTGGAAAGTGTGTAGGATGAAGGAGTAGTAGGATTACCTCCTCACTATGTTTTAAGAGACAAGAACAGCTATTTAGTGATTCTGATTATAGGTTGTTGTACCTCTCCCCTGAGCTGGCCTTTAGGAAGCATAACAAGACTATGGGGTCCTTTTCTCTTAATTTAAAGCCGTTGCAGAACTCTGCAAAGAGGCTTTAGCTTTGGGGAGCTGGAATCAAGGGCAGGCTAATGAAGGAGATGTTCAAGCCCATTCCTGTGCCTGCACTGACCCCTAGTGACTGCAAAGCCAGTTAAATAGTTTACTGACTTTTTTTTTAATAAATATATTTACATAAAGTATCACTATACAAAGCAGTTTTAGCAGCAAATGTCTTCATTAGGAGGAAATTGTCAAAAACCTTCTTCTTTAAGCAATCTCTACAATTCCCAAGTAAGTTTCATTCAGTTTTTATTTTACTGTCACTAATTTTTTACTCATTTGACTGTTGACTTGACAGGAACTTTGCTACCTTAATTCATAAACACTTTATTAAAAATACCAGTGCTGCTAAGATACTGGGAGTTAGTGAGTTTAGTTTAGCCATATAAGTTGATTCAGGAATGCAGGATTTCAGGCTCGAAGCTTTGCAAACATTTATAAAATGTATATAAAATAAAATTGATATAGCTATTGATGTGTTTACTATCTAATACAATACAGCTACACTAGAAGTCTGATGTACTTCAAAAAGTACCATCTGGAAAAACATTAGCATATTTTAACATGTATAAATTGAAAGCACTGAACAATTTCTTTTCCATGGGCCTTTAAAATCAGAAGAATATTCTCTATATGCGTACAAAATAGTGGGGTGAAATCAACGCTACTTCAGTAGCCCATTGCCTCTGATGTTTGACTCATTAACTCAGGACTTATTTTGCAAGTACTGTTAGCTTAAACTAGTGTGGGTGATCCACCATGCAGACAGTGTGTGAAAACACAGAAATGCAGTCTTTAGGGCCTCACTGCATGAAATACCGAATATCTGCAATTTCCTTTGAGTCCTCTTTGGGCCCTGATGACAGAGACAGCCAGGCCAAAGGGGGTGAAGTAACCTAAGAGGGGGTGCATCTGTGATCTGGAAAACACGCACGTGGTTTTATTGTTTTAGTGGATCTTGGTGGCTTTGAAGCTGTGAAAGGGAAATCATAAATCAGGATTTGATCACACAAAGCACTGATCCCGGTCCCTTCCTCTGTTTCCAGTCAAGAGTAGTTCACACCTCACAGGAACTCTTAATATCTCGTGGAGCCATGTACTTACTCTCCAGTGATGAGGTATTTCTTAGGATCTGTGACTTGCTGGGTAGAGAAGAGCATTTCTGTGCCGAGAGCTGGGAACAGTATTTGTAATTTCTCTACTGGAAGCCCCAGGGCAAAGGGAGAGGGAATGTGCTGAGGCTGTGGTTCCGCAACAATCCCGGATCAGCCAGGTGTTGTCCTCATGGCCACGTCCTTCTCCTCCTGCATGTCTTTGTCTTTGCCTTGAGCTGGCCTGACACTTAGCCCGATCCTCTGCTGGGAATATCGTCACACTAAGCTGGTAGAGAACGATCTTCCTTTGGCTTTGGCTTGTGGGGTTGCCCTTTCAGCAGGGGGAGGTGGGCTAAATGGCACCAGGAGGTGCTCGATCTTTATGACCTGCCAGTCACAAAGGCACTCACCCTCTAGAAAGCATCTCTTAAGACTCTGGGTTTTTGAGAACACCCTAAAAAGAAAAGGAGCACAGTATAGGTAATCCTGTGACCTTTCAGATGCTGGGAACCCCAAGCTGTGTGGCATCGAATGGGCATCCGACCATGGCTCAGCACAGCCTGCAGATCCCATCTGTGGAACAGTTGCCCCATTTGAGTCACTTGAGCTCTTGTAGGGTTTTCCGAAAGAAGCTAACTCTATTCCTCATTTCTGCTGTCAAGCAAAAAGGATGTTCCCCCCAGAACCTCTTCTCGCTGCACTGTTAGATAAAGGCAAGGCCAGGCAGGAGGCATTATCTAACTGGACACAATATCTCTCTGAATTAAGATTTTTAAGTTGCATCAGGCAGACAACATATAAAATGTTGCCACAAAGCATCATGTGCTACAATTTGAAACTCCCATGTGTAATTAGCGGGGGTTAAACATTGTGAATACACTTAGTCCTTGATTTCAGAAAGGTGTTTCTTGTCTGCTTGGTATGTTTTCTAACTCTCAGCTAAACCGGATACTCTGGATTTCTGTATTTTTCTCTCAGTTAAGGAAAGTGACGCCCAACCGCATACATGTTTAAAGTTCCTACAGCCTTTTTTTTCCAGTTTAAATGATTAAAGTGTAAAATTTCTAAATAGGTTGAAAATTACACCATTGCCACGCTAGGTTTATGCAAGATATGCTTAATAAAGTCGGACAGAGAAATGTATGACTATATTACTCATAGAATGACAGAACTGTTTCAGCTGGAAGGCACCCTCAAAGATCTCTGATACATCCTCGTGTTGGAAACAGTCACAATGAAGAAAATGCTCCAACTTTCGTACTGCTAAAATGCAAAATCTCAAGCTCATACTCAGACTGGGCCCCCAAACATCTGCCAAACAGTTAAACTACCTAAGAATCTGGCTTTCGCACTCAAACAGCTACTCTCTAGAATCCTTTACTACTAACATTTACACTAAAAGTATTCTGAAACCGCAAAATAAAACTAATGGTATTTATTCATCCTAGTAATTACTTATTCAAACATAGTCTGTCAAAATCGTTTGGGCTGTCAGATTCTCACCGCAGATTAAGTTTAGTAAATATCGGACAACACAGAGTATACTTTTAAAAAATTTTTAATCAGTTTTGAGACCTACCAGTGTACTTGAAGCATCTTCTTTCAGGAGTTTGCAATTTTACCATTTTTGGATTTTCTAGTTGACAATTTTCTTATTTCTATTTATATTTTTCTTGTAAATTGATGCACAGGCATCAGCTCATTCTCCTGCCTATGTATCGCTCTCCTTTGCTATTCACTTCCACATCTTCTTGGCTCTGTTGTCAAAAGAGGCACACAGCATATTTTGCACATAATTTATTAGAGCAAAACTGTTATATACTCCTTCAGAAACATTTTAAGAAATAAACATTCAATGGGAAACATGAGATAAGAGTCTGTAATCTCAGACTTCCCAGCATGGCTTAGAATCTGATGGGTTTTGACTGGGGAAGTTTTAAGACCACTTTTACATTTCCGGGGTGGGGAGAGACATGTCACTGCTTTTACTAAAAAGACTGAATTGTAAAAACTTCTGTCAAACAGTTACCTGAACGGTTGTTTTAGACTTGGAGAACGTTTTTGCACGTGGATTTCGTTTCTGCCAAGTTGGTGCGTTATAAGATCCTGAAGTATATTTGTCTGTAGAAAAAAACATAAACATCGATTCTTTGTTTCAGCTACAATTTTGGGAAAGACTCTCTTAGTCTGCTCTGTGAATTAAATATTACAGTAGCTGAAGCATCCATGATTGCACCAGGTGAATCTTACTTCACCTCTGAAATAGCAACTAGTATTAAAGACAGACTCTCTCTCTAGTACTTGAAAGATCATTTGCAACCCTGCAGCATTTCCATCAGGCTCACAGGATCTTCCAGATGAGACAATTCTGCCACAGACGTCCTTGACTTGAACAAAGTGACTGTTCCTGTGTCAAAATTCTCCCCAATGGCATCATTTGCTTTTTGATTCAACAAATGCATAAGGCAGTCTACTTTTTCATCCCTACTTGTGAAAGCACTAGATGCAAGGCAGGATTCTGTTGTTGGGCTAGGCAGAGGATTTTGCGTCAGAGAATGCTGCCTGATGTGGTGGTGGTGTGACGGTTGGACTTGATGACCTTAGAGGTCTTTTCCAGCCTTAATGATTCTGTGCTTCTATGGCTACGCATTTTCTGTGAAATTTGGTTAAAATGTGGTATGATTATTACTGTGGATGTCTGTGGCTTCCAGCTTCATTCTGTTAATTCAGACTCTTAATTCCACAAGAATACTACAATTTTCAGTTTATATGCAGCATGTAAGTATTACCATAGTGTTCCGTTTGGGTCCAAAATCTCCTACTTGTGTCAAGCCGGTTCTTCTGTTGGGAGCATTTCCCACCACATGGCTCAGGCACTGCTGAAAAGAAAGGGAGCGAAAATGGTAATGGTTGCTCTTGTGACAAACATGCTGATCTTTTTTCTCAAATGCCCTATCGTTTTTCAGCCTGGAAATTTGCAGAGATCTATTCTTCACATTAAGAATGTTCTTTCTGTAATCTCTATACCAGTCTGTCCACCTTTAATCAAAGTAACCGTTCAAAGAAACAAAGAAAAAACCCACATCTACTCATCCCCGAGTCGAAGCAGTGATGTTGGGATTCATGCCACTGAACTTTATTCATCTGCAGGTAGGGCTTACTCTGTCTGAAGGCAGTTGCTTTTATCTCCTTTTACCACTAAATTTCTTGGTGAAGTGACAGATGAAAAAACACAGTTATCCAGAGAAAAATACCCAGGAGGAAAATATCATGCTGCATGAATGGCAGGAAGAATGAATTCAGTCCTCTGTCCAACATAAATAAAGTGCAAAAATAATGCTATAAACCATAAATCTTTACCGTGCACTTAAATCGATAAGAGAAGTTTGAAGAAGACCCAAGCCCTTACTTATTCAAGATAAAAATAATCCTGAACACTGAAAATAGTCAGAAATCCACCACAATCAAAACTCCAGTGAAATCCCAGTTGTGGAAAAATACCCTGCAAAGCAAGATCATGCCTTCTTCCCCTGCTGGGAGGAAGGTTGACAAGAAACATTTCTTGAGAGGAAACTGAAGTTCTCCTGCAAAACTAGTGCTACTATCATTGCTATCAACAGTTAAAGGAGAGATCAAAGGTGGACTGTTAAGAGGCTTATTCAATATTTGCAAAGAAGAAATCCCATAAAAGAAGCTGTAGAAAGTACGGATCAATATGTTCGTGCACATAGGCACGTCATTGCATTCATCCCTCTTTGTCGGGCAGAGAATTGAATTCCTGCTGTGAAGGTGGCTGAATTATTGTTCATCAATAGTCTGCCTGACTAATTGTAAGGCTTTATAGACTTTTACATGTCTGTCTGTGATATTGCTGCAATCTATTTATGAAAGTTATGCTGGATCAAATATAATCTTGCCCATATTTGGGCATAAATAACTTAATATTCACCCGCAGGGACAAAGTCGCAGTCAGCACAATACAGGCAGGCATATTTGAGGCACTGTAAGAATCCTGCATAAGCAGGAACCCACCTGTAGATCCATGGACCTTTTGTTCTTGGCTGATGGTGACAGAGCGGTAGAAGACACGGGCTGATCTTCGAGGCTGTGAAGAACTGAAGTAAGTCTTTCTTCCAGTTTCTCTCACATAAGGAGCAGAAGAAGCAGTTTCATCAGCCATACTTTCGCCCCTTTGTTGGTAACGTGATTTTACTTTGGGCTTTGAAGTGTGAATTCCTAAAAGTGAAAAAACAAATAATAATGTGCTATTACTCTAAATTTGACATACTGCAGGAGACTGGAGGCTGGAAGGCAAGGTTAAAAAAATGTTCTTTGTGGGTAGCCCAGTCAAAATATATTGAGTTATTTTATTTACCACAAGACGTTCAGCATTGAGTAGCTGATGCTAAAGTATGTTACCTCCATTTTCAGAGCATCTGTGATCCATGTTGCGAATAGTGTCTGCTGGTCCTTTCCTTCGGGAATGCTCTCCTTCTCTTTCTGAATTGTTCGGTTTTGTGGGAATTGTATTACCATTACCTGGAAAGGCAACAGAAAGAATGTTTGAGCTGCCCTTGTGTGTAAGCACAGTAAATGGCTTCTCACTTTGCATGAGTGATCCTTGTGAATCCTATCTGACTGAGTTCATGGTGTTTTGAAGATACAGGTCATCATCATAGTACATAAAACCCCAGAGAACTCAACTGAAGAAATGATCTGGGGAAACATCTCTCTCCTTTTCTCTGGATGTATCTGTATTTTCAGACTGTCTCAAGTGTGGCTGTGAACACAGCCCCCTCATCCACGATTGTCCTCTAAGTGCTGACCACGTGCCCAAATAGATGCTTCCTCTGCACTGCCCAGGTGGTGTGTGGACCTCTGGGCTATCCAGGGTTGAGCCTGTGGAGACCAGTGCACTCCGAAGGACACCTCCCGGCTGAACTATGAATTGCTTCTTCTGTCTGTGGCATCGAGATATATCCTGGACATGGGCAGTGTGTGAACATAAGAAAATCCTAGAAATGGTGAGGCTACAGGTGTGATGGCATGGGCAGCACAGGGCAGCGCTCTTCAAACTACAAGCAGAACTTCACCAGGTGAGTGGCAGTGTAAAGCAGCTGCAGTGCTCTTCACCTGGCCCCGGCTGCTCTGCGGAAAGACGTGGCATTGCCTGTTCTGCCTTTTCTCACGCTAAGGTAAATAAGCACTTTTGGTTCCTCTCAGTTCAGGCCAGAATGCAGCTGCAATTGTGGACTTCCACTTCTGTTGAGGGGGTACTTTAAAAAACTCTACTGCAGAACTACTTCTGCTACTATCACTAGTTGGAGTAAAAGGAGAAGGTGGAATATTTTGAGATTTAATAAATATTTCCAAAGAATAAATCCCATAAGACAATCCAAATTTGGTTTGTTTCTGTTTGACATGAACAAGAGAAATTAACTAGGTAGTGCTAAATTCTCTAATGCTTTAGTACAGGAAAATGAGTAAGCCAACCGTTTTCTCCAAATACCTTTGCCTGTTGCTGTAGTAGGTGAATTTGTTGGCTCCACTGAAATCCATTTCTTTTCCTTTTCTTCTTTATCGCCATGGTTCTTCACCAGTTCAGTGTGGTTTATTTCTGAAGGATTAAAATAACATATAGTTACTTTTTCAGAAAGCACGTAATATTTTCTGCTCCAAAAACGCTATGGTGTTTTGAAAACCTCTTCTCCCGCTTCATACACAAGTCTTCTTGGGTGGAACGTGATTTTACATGTTTGCAATTCTATAAAGTATGACTCCCCAAAAGGAAAGAGAAGTGGCTATATTTCCTCTAGTGGAGTTCACGGTCACAAACTCTTGAATGCAGTCTCAAAATTGACTATGAACACACAGACCAATCCTACTTGGAACTCATACAATTGCTTTGACCAGTTCTGGCTCAGAATATTTCTCAGTATGAATGAGAAAATCTTCAGGAATACTCTGCTTAGGGTTGACATTTTAAATCTACAGACGTTTGCTTTAATCCACATACATGTTAGAGATAACTGAGAATCCAGAATTGCATGCAATTTAGGTGTGTGTCACAGGGGGAACAAATTCTTTTCCAAAGTCAAAGTGTAGCATCAAAACGGGAACACAGTGCAAACGGGCTCCCAAGTACAGGGTGACAACTTCTGAGCTTGAACTGCGTGGTGTTACAAGAGAACTGAGTTAGCATCAGAACAGGAACCTTCGCATGTTCCTGTCTACCGGTGCTTCTTTCTCATCCCCTGCCCATGAGGCCTGCTTTGCCTCTGTCTCCGTTGTACCGGTTCAGCTCTGGGCTGTCCTGCAACCTGAACAACCAACGTGACATGGGATGAAAAACACCTTCCATTTCTAAAAGGGTTGCTTTACTCCTGAGACACCTCAGTGATACAGTTTAGAGCATGGGCCCACACACAGTTTTAAATAATTTTGCCCAGTTCTGTTGAAGACTTTAGGCTGGCAAAAACGGTCAGTCAGAACCCCATGACTTTCCATCTCTGTGTGACTTTCCCAGCTCGTACAAGAGTGCCTGTCTCTCTTCATTTACAGCAGGGAGAGTTGGATGAGAAATGTAAACTAGATTCCTAACCTTAAGATGGTTAAAATTAGACTACATAAATCTTGATCTCAAAGAAAAATGATATGCAAGACCTGTGTTGTGGATCTCAGGAAAGTACACTTAGGGTTAATAGACCATTTCTTCCTTTCCCATCTACAATCGATGCAGGCAGTCACCACCTGTGTGACACTAGACATATATATAAATATATATATGAGGAAAAATGCATGCAGAATTGTTAGCTGTTTGTAAGATGCTATCCGTTATTGTCCCTAAATGAAAAAAGCATGAAGGAGGGGCAAACTATGTAGTTGTTTCTCCCTGAAACAGTAATTTTAAAAGTGGTAAACATTGTCCAAGAAGACGAAAATACTTGCCTTTCTGCAAGTCTTGCATGGTAGCTTCCAGCGATGATAGCTCATTTTCCCGAGGTGAAGAGACAGCTTTTGCTGATGGCTGTCTGTGAGGTTCCTGAATCCTGTAATACTCTCCTAAACATACCCCGAGAGGGGGAAAGAAGACACCCAAAGTTTACTCTATTGGCAGCACTGCTGTTTAGGAAAGAGTGACTAAGATCATATTTACCAGATCTATAGCATATTTCCTTTATTGCTCTTTCCTCTTCCATATCTGCAGCAGTCTTAGGCACCCAGTTAGAAACACCTGTAGGAAATAGTTTTAAAAGATGACTAGATAGCTACATTTCTAGTTATTGTCCCCGAATGTTGAGAAATTTTGAAGTGTTTGATGGCCATCTGAACTGTGGGTCACATTTCAAACTCTATTTCATGAACAACAGGTATGTGCATTATACTGCTATTGAAATACACAACTGGGCATTTCACAGGAGTTAGAAGATGTTGCCTCACCCACATCTGGTGACCACCAGTTCCAATGGTTTGCAGAATAGCTGGAAACTGTTTCAAAAACGTGTCAACAACCTGTCTTACACTCTAAAAGTGTAAGGGTTATTATAATAAATCAGGGGTGAAGTACAGAGCAAGAGCCACAGAAACCCATTCTACTTCCTTGTAAAAGAAAGAGAAACACTGTTTACAGTTCTCTTCCTCTTCATCGTCCTCTTCATCATCGTCGTCGTCATTGAGGTTTATAATCAGCGGAGGGTGAATTGGTAGTACGATATTCTCTTATATTCTGAGTGATTCTTGACGATGGGCTGGAGGCAGAATCCCTCCTTGGGCACCCTGTTGCAATGGGGCGTCTGCAGAAAAGAACATGATATTCATTTTGTTAGGAGGGAACTCGAATACCAAATCCAGGTTCAGACCAGCAGGTATAGTTTTGAAAGCATTATCGTGTGGAGGGAATCATTAAATGGACCGATGGTGTCTTTTCGGCAAAGTCTTCTGTGGGGCTTGGCAAAAGAGCGTCCCCACCTACAGACCTGGGATGGCATTTTCTGAGAGCCAGGCAATGCCAGTGACTGACAATAAAAATGACGAAAAATTCAGAGTCTATTTATACTGTTCAAGGTGACCAGTTTGCAACTGTAGATACAATCAGGATTCTGTGCCTTGTATTAGTAACTTCAATTAGTTTAACAAGATTTCTAAATATTAAGATAAATACATGCAGTTTTAGTGTCAGTTTTTTAGTTAGGCTCCACATGCCCAGGTATGCCGGGCTACCTTTTCCTAGGGGAATTTCAGGAAGACAAGGGGTTCGCTTCTGACTAGAGGTCTGCCTGGACATCTCTTATGACACCTGCCTACAGCTCTGGAGGTAAGGCCCACGAATAACTGTATTTTAGTCCACTTGTCCTTGCCTCTCTGACAAGTCATGCTGACTTGCTCTCACTGCCTGCCCTGCGCTCTTACCCAGTTCCAGGTTCCAGCCGTCTACCAGAACTCCTGGCAGACAAGAGCTCCGCTTAGAAAGGAATGAGGGAAAAAACCCAGCTTGTCATGGTGGGGTTTTCCAGAAACACTCTCAGTTTCAGACCCTGCACTGCCTTACACACGAGTACTGTGCTGCAATAGCCTGCATCCAACGTTCAAGCCTGGAAAACGTATTCCAAACGGTGAACTGGAAGTACACCTGCACACACAGCACTGTAACCTGATGTTATCCATACAAGGGTGGTCTCATTCCTACAACACGTTGCGCTCTATCAACAGCTACCACTACGAGTGGGCCTACAAGCCTCCTCCCCCACCACAGGCTACTTTTCATTTCTCTTCAATGATTTCCTGCCCACTAACCATTTTCGCTACGAGAGGGAGTTAATTTAGCAAATATCCGAGTAAAGCAACATCTTTACTCCATGGATCTTAGCAATCTAAACTGCCCTTTGTGACTGCATCTTTCATGTCACTCCTAGTGAGGAACACCTGTAACACGACAGCTAAAAATTGCATATGGCAACCCTCTTCAAATGCCAGTACAATTCCTTTCTTTGCCTTGAACTTGCTGAGATGGCAGCTCATACCTGAGTGATTTGCCATGTTACATTTCTTGACCTTCATGTATATGATGTAAGCACTGGGACTAAGCACTGGAAGGACATTTTTGTGTATTTACTTACCCTAATGAACAAATGGTTCAGAACATAGATTTACTCACTGTTACTAGGTGGCAGAAAACGTTCATTTATATAGCGAGGTTTGCTGTGATGGAAGGCACAACGTATCCTCAGACAGCCTGAGCATCGTGATTCCCACAGACAGGGGATGTCGCTGTACTTTTGCTGCCGGAGAAAACAGTTTCTTACATCTACAGACATTGTAGATGTAAGAATAAAAATGGACTAAATGGATTAATAGGCGTTCTGATATTTCAGAACATTTAAAGTTGCCTTAAGCTCCAGCTACCCCTAAAGATACCTTGAGTTAGGTCAGGGGAGCTTTCAAGATGTCAAACTGCAGACACGCTGGGGCTGGGAGCCACAGCCCGTCTCCCAGGCATTATCGCCTGTATCACCAGTGCTGGAATGGGTGCAACAACAAAGAGCCCTCCACCCACCCCTGGATTTTCACCAGGTGGAATCTAAATACTTCTTGAAGAACAAACCCATTTTGAAGGCCTTTGTTTTAAATAACTGATTTTACAGAAATTCCAGTAGTCACTACGAGCAGAAGTGATAAACATGGCCTGTTCATTCACAGTCAATAGAAGGTTGATTCAATAAGAAAGTGATGAGTGATCTTTATGCGCGATGTGAAGTCCTGTGTTCCTCGAGTATCCGAGCGCAGTTCACAGGAGAAATTGTCCATAGGTTGCATGATATCAGCGCTTCTCATCACTTCCAAAAATCAGATATTTAATCTGCAGATGCAGCCATGACCCAGACAGAGCGACGGATCAGCTTCTAACTTTACAGAGTAAACCTCCCTTTCAACATGGATATGTTGAGAAAAGCAAGGATACCAACCGCTCTAAAGTCTACAGCATTTACCTGTGCGCAGGGGGCATAAGAACGGAAGTGGTGGTCCTTCCCACCTGCAGCCATTTTCACCGCTTGTGCTTCTCCTCCACTTTTAATACCGGCAGAACGGACATGCAAACGTTAAAGCTGTCAGCATTCAGGCAAATCGTAAGCTAATCCTGAAAGCAGTCCTTTTCTTCCAAATCCTGGACCTTCAGAACCTTAGCTCTGCTGCTTTTTTGAAACGAAGCGCCAGCGGACAGCCAAATGCACCGAAACAAAGGAGGTGGTACCTTCTTCAGCCTTCTTGAACCAATAAAGGCAGTTGCTATGCCAGTATGGAATGTTACGTTTCCAAAGTTCTCAACTGCTCTTGCATCTGGTGGCATGAGCATGCTGGTGCTGTGTGACCTGTCCAGCTTGAACATCTTCCCTTCTCTCCATTGCTTCAAAGGGGAGTAGGGAAAATAGGACCATTGGAAAGAGTTTCCCATTCTGGTGTTTCTTTAACTTAAAATGGAACAAACCCATTTGGCGGGGCTCAAATGATGCCCAACTTCTGGCCGTAGGACCTGTGGTCTTCAAAACCAAATCTTTGATACTGCATTTGACTACTTTTTAAACCAAAGTCCTGGTGCCCAGTGTGTTCCTTAGGGTAACTGTCTTGGTTTCGGCTGCCACCGGCAACAAAAGCGCCACGTGGCCGCCCCTCCCCCCACCAGCATGTGGAGGAGAATGAAAGGAAAGAGGCAGAAACCAGTGGGTCGGGATAAGGGCAGTTTAACAGAACAGCAAACAGAGGGAAACAGGAACAACAACGGTACAAATGAGGAGAAAACACAAGAACGAACCGTACGACCCAGACAGCCGCTCTCCCGAACAGGACTGGCGCCGCAGCCCCCCCAAGCCGCGAGTGAGTCCCCGCCGCGCCGCCCCACCCCTACCGGAACCCAGCGTGACGGCACATGGTATGGAATACCGGGCTCTGTTTGGCCAGGTGGGGTCAGCCCCCACCCCCCGGCTGTGCACCTTCCTGGAGTCTGGTGAAAATTAACCCTGTCCTGGCCAAACCCAGGACAGTAACTCTTCCTTTGGATGGAGAAACTCGATGCCTCCTGTTAGGATGCTGTTCGCTGTTAACTGCTGACGTTGTTGGGGTTCGTTGCTTTTTTGTTGCTGCCATGATGTCCCCTGCCACAGCTAAAGCAGAAAGAACAGCGTACACTGGTGTCCCTAATTAACACTTCTGTTGCCATTCAGGTCCTGGGCTGCCTCTAAATTAAAAAAAATATCTGGAGGGGGCAGGGGGAGATGAAGTTTCAGTCCTGCAGAATGGTAAAGCCAACAGTAGAGACTAAATTGTGAAAGGAAGAGCAGAAAGGAAAAGGAGCTGCAACCTGAAAAGAGGAGGATGCCATCGCTTAAAGAGAAATAAGGGTCCAGACAAAGCCGACGAGAAGGGAGAGAGACACAAGGCAGAATTCAAGAAAGAGGACTGGTGGTTCATAGCACCACCAGAAGTGCTTGTGACTGGTGGTTCTGATAACTGTAAATGTAACAAATGTAACATGTAGGGAATGTTATCACTTCAGGTGGTCAGAAACAAGTCTTGGTACTTTGTGAATAATCCCCAAGACAAGGGACTCCTGAATAATCCCTTTAGGCGCCTGGGCCTTGGGAGAACAGGTATGCAAACTACAGAGATAAGGAGGCTGCAGGATAATCTGAAGACCCCTGCCGAGAGACGCCAAACAAACATG
>Ga0065711_1009152_pt1 | contig 15127 bp, 11 predicted proteins | sample Hoacrofraction12_FD_59098 | JGI IMG/M metagenome (GOLD analysis project Ga0065711, IMG submission 59098) | Hoatzin crop microbial communities from Cojedes, Venezuela - Epithelial fraction 12 v2 (version 2) | ecosystem: Host-associated > Birds > Digestive system > Esophagus > Crop | place... | reverse complement strand
CCTGGGCACAGCTGCTTGAGCAGAAAGTGGAGGTGGTTCTCTCTGTCACAGAATCACAGAATCACAGAATAGTAGGGGTTGGAAGGGACCTCTGTGGGTCATCACCACCCTCCAGCCCCTGCTGCTTGTCCTTGATTCATCTGCCACGGGGTTACTGGAAAGAGATGATGCAGGTCATCCAGGGGATGGGGAAACTGCCGCCGTCCCTTTTGTAACTGTGCCGTAGGGAGTGAGGGGAGCGAGTGAGCAGAGCTGTCGCGTGAGGCAGGATTGCTCCTGGTAATGGGAGCATGAGGCTGTGCTCAGCAGCAGCTTAAAGGTTTAATTTCTTGACACTGTGCCTTGTCTGTTTTGGAAGCTGATTCAGTCCCCGTAAGCCTGAGGAGCAGATGTTTCAAATGACAACACATGCCGTGCGGAGATGATTTCTGATGCTTGGAAGAAGGAATCCCAGAGGTTAGCACAAAAGCGGTGCTAGGAAGGGGAGAAAGAAGCTCGTGGTCCTGAGCAGGCTAATGACGGGGATGTTTTCTACTCCTCAGAAAGCTGATTAAGGAGAGTGCTCAAGTCTTGTCTTATTAGCAAGTCCGCTCCTTCGAGACACTAAGATAAACTTTTGGCGTTTCAAGGGTCTGTCAGTGTCTTCTGGTCTAACTCCTCCTTCGCTTGCACGTTTCCTTGCCTCTTGCCTTTCTCCCATTCTTTCATCCCAACAGCTGCATCCAGACCTGAGAAGACAGCCAGGTCAGATCCCAAGGATTCAGTCTCATCGGTGCTTTTGAAGGCCTCAGCGTGGCCGTTATTCCCAAATTATTCCCGTTTGATGGCGTGCATGTAATTGTGGATCCGAAGGGTAGCCACTAGGTTGGTTCACCGTAGCGTGGGAGGGAGCTGGTGGTGGCAAACCAGATCTCGCACTAGCAAAGCCCGTGAGTAAGAGAGGAGAACCTCGCTCTCTGATCGCACGAGCGTGGAGTGTGATGAGTACAACCGACTTAAAATATGCCAAGGTGCCTGTTGAAGAGTACAGTACTGCTGTCTGGTTCTGCTGATTCACATTTTCAGTTCAGAGCAAAGGTCAAAAGCTTTTATCTTTGTTGTTCTTGCCCGTTTTGTTGTTCTTTTACGCGGGTGTGCTGTACTACGGGGAAGGCTGCTATCTCACAGCTACAATACTGAACGAGCTGACAGTTCTTCAGCTGTTGTGGCGTCTTAATGACAGGGAAAAGTTGATTATAGCTTGGCATGTGCTGAAATATTCTTTCACTCCACATCTTCAGACATCACAGGATTCGTTTGCAATATCAGGCTGAGTTACAATTTGAGCAGATTAATTACTGAGAATTTTATCCTTACCTTGTGACCTTGGGGATTTATTTAATTAGTATTGTAGAACTTGCAAAGACGGTGCAAGAGGGCTAAAATTATTAGTGTAGGCTTCCAGATAAGTGTGAAACTTTGAGTTGGGCTGCTGCTTATCTTCTGTGGACATAACAACGAGTGATATTTCATACAAAGGTCTTCTGTTTGAATGTTCTTAAATTATCCAGCCCTTTTCTGGCCTCCCAGCTGAAGAGGGCTGCTTTACAACCGTTTTTCTATAGAGTTACTCAGTCTAGTTTTCAAAGTCCTGAGTAAGTCTGTTCAATCCCCATTTCTACAGTCATTTGGGGAGTCTGTGGAACATGGCCTTTTAGGGAAGGATAAAATGCTCCACTCCCACACACAGGTTTGTTAAGGGGTTTTTTGAGGGTTTTTTTAACATGTATGTTTTCATACCTAATAATCGCAGAAGTCTAGTAATTAGAATACATCTTGTATTTAAAAATAAATTTGTTCACTAGGACCATCTCTGGGTGAAGATGTAAGAGTAACTTCTGCTGTACTGGTATAGAAGATACTTTACTGACCTTAGCCTGGAAATACCTGCGAATACAGAGTGGACCACTGGGTCTTAATTTTAAAATTTGTATGCTTAGGCTGGAATTGGGCAGCTTTAAAAAACTATTTCAGCTGCCTTGAAGCTTGGACTGAAAGCAATATCCAAGACCCCATATTTTCTTTTATGAGCTCTCTGTGAGCTGCTTTGTAAACTGGAAGAAGAGGCAGGCGTGAGCGTCTTGTGAAAAGCCTCTGCAGGTTGAGCGTTTGCAAAATGAGACGTGAATGCTGGGGCAGTGTTTTCTGCCCTCAGAACTTAGAGTCGGTCAAGATTACTAAAAATCTTGGAGTGTAGTGGTTGATGCTTGGCACCGGCTGATTACAAAATGCTATTTTCTTAGCGGATTTTTTATTTTAATGATGTCCTTGTTTTGGTGTAGGGATCAGCAGTAAGTAAGCCTTTGGTACCTTGGCCACTGATGGTTCTTTGAGCTGCACTTCCAAGACTAAAAATCGACATTTCGGAGCCGTGAGGTGCTTCTGCGCTGTCTGCTTTGTGCGGGAGCGCTGGGTGCTCGTACCTTCCCTAGAGCTGGCAGCATCGATGCGCGTGGTGACAGTTTACAGACCGGCAACCCCAAACCCATCTGGAGGCCCCGCTAGACCTCTCGCCTGGCAGCTTTAATCAACGTCTGATAGTTCTTCTGAGGCTGTGTGTTTAGCTTACGGGTTTTGTCTTGTATTCTGAAACAGAAATAGTGTTGAAAGATTCATGAGGCATGATGAAAATTAAGGATTTGGAATCAAGAGTTTTTCAGTATGTTTGTGGCTTGCATGTGTTTTAGTCTGTTCTTAGCAGCAGAACGCATTTTTAGTTGCTTTACAGCATGCTCAGGACATGTGTTGGACAGGCTTTGAACTTGGTTGATGCCATTTCCTTGATGTAAAGGACTTTTTGATCAAAGGTTGAGTTCCTGAATGCTATTTTCTTGCCTTTCTCTCCAGGTATGTGATTCTTTTGCAAATAAAATACTGATAGTTTACATGGCACGGTAAAGCGTAACTTTTGCTACTCAAAATCTTTCCTGGGTTTCACTTTTTTGCTTCTGTTCTTACCATACCATCCTTCCAAAAGTATCTTGTAGCTTTGTTCTGGCCAGCTCCCTCCTGGCCAGAAGGCCTAACGCACACAAATGAAACCATTTTTAGATTGCAGTGCTCCATGTATTAAATCACAAGTTTCCTTTGTTCGCATGTATATTCTGTTTATGTTTGTGGTCTCTGGCACCTTTCCTTCTTTCAGTAGAGAGAACTTGCGATGTTTAGGATGCTTTTACTAGAACAGGTGGGAGATGTCAGCACTTTGCTTGGATGTGTCTTTGAGGGCGCGTTTCTTCTGTGTCCTCAGCTTTTATGCTTGATTTACAAGCATTGTTTAAGCAAAACGAATCTGTTGTCTTACTCTTGTAAATGATACCAGAACCACAGAATTGCTCTCCAGCAGATGCTGTCGGCTACAACAAAGTAGCTAAGGATGGAGTCAGCTTAGAAAGCGAGTTGCGTTTGCTCTTCGATGTAGTCCAGCAGTTTTCCTGCTGGATGTGGTCAACAAGGAAGAAGACAAAGGTGCAGGGAAAATTTGGATTATAAGTTATGGGTGACAGGCAGAAGGGTGTTAGCTCCTGTGGCTGAGAAAGCAGAAAGTGTTTGTGGGGTGAGAAGGATCGGGAGTTCTGTTCTGGCTTAATTCAAGCTTTGAATACTGATTCGACTGTGCAGATATCAAACAAATAGGATGGGCTGTAACTGGGAGGTGACAGGGCTAGATTAAAAATAAATGACATGTGAATTTCTGCATGTATGTGTGCGAGGGGGAGATGCTGTCAAGGGAAAAAATGATACTGGAGGCAAAGAGAGACCTTGGGCAGAGCTTCTTTTTGCCATGAGAGGAGCACAACAAGCATCTGTAAGACTTGACACTGTCAGTTAGTAAGCAGAAGGACTAGATGGAAGGAAACTTTGCAAAAGAGCAAGAAATTAAAGCAAGAAGCATGAGCAGTTCTGTCAGTGGTGTCTGTAAGGCTGAAAAAAGTGAAGAGCAACCTGGTCTAGTGAAAGGTGTCCCTGCCTGTGGCGGGGAGGTTGGGACTGGATGAGCTTTAAGGTCGCTTCCAACCCAAACCATTCTGTGATTCTAAGATGATGTCGTGGGTTTGGGTGTTGGCCAGAGAAAAGGTCACCAGTGTGGTGTGATCTTTTTGAGTGGGTTGCAAGTAGCTGAAGCTGCACGAGAGTGAGCCTGGTGTGGAACTGAAGAGGAGAAGCTCCAGAGACAGCAGATGTTGTAAGTAGCACGGTTAGCGAGCGCTGGGCTGAAGGGAGTACGAGCTGCAAATGGGGTCCCAGGCAGTGATATTTAAGACGAAAGAAACTAAAATCCTGCTGGTTTACAAGGGGGAAGAAACTATAGGGTAAAAAAAACTGAAGGAAAAAGTGAACTCTGGGGATGAAAGTGTAGGGGAGTCTGGAGTTGGGGTGGAGCAGACAGAAAAAGGAAGTGAGGCCAGGAGGAGAACGCAGGAAAAAGAAATCCCTGCAGAGGAGAAGGGAGAAGGAGTTGAGAGCGAAGGTTAGCATGCCCTTGAAGATCTTCATCTTGTTCATTAGGTCTGGGGTACGCACAGGAAAACTCTGGCTCTTCTTTTTCTAAAAGACACTGCTGTATAGGAACCTACTTGCTCAAACTGTCTGTACGTGACCCTTGCAACTCGGTGCTGGCGAGAGCTCGCTAAGAAAGACCAGCTGACGAGCCAGGAGAGCACACACACTTAGAGCTGAGGGTGTGATTGTGCAACAGTCCCGTGACTTTCAGTGGGATTTGAGCATGTGCTTACATTCTGGGAGGTACGTACGTGTTTCTCACATGGCTCAGTCATTCTTTTGTGGGTTGGTTTAGCTTTCAGCTAACACAGTTTCAAAAAACGCAGGTTTCTCTGGGTGAGAAAAGAGCTGATCGGGGACTAGATCCTACAGCGTACCGACTCCGGCAGCAAGCGCTGGTGGTGGAAGCGCTTCACTTCAGTATTGAAATTTGGTAAACTATTTTAATTGATAAGGATTCAATAAAAATAAAGCTCTGAACTTAAGACTGTAGCCCCGTTTCGTGGTTCAGCAGTCTGGGGGTGTTTGATGAGCAGTTCCCGCTCGTCATTGACACGGCTAGTAAGGATTTTGACTTGGACTGTTGGGTTCAGGTCTGTGTAAAGAGCAAATGTAGAGATGTGATTTAAACTACTATCTTAAACCAGAAAAATCCTTCTTGCAAAACATGATACACACTATATTTTGGGGTGATAGATAGCAATTGAAATGAGAGATGACTTTGAGGGCGTTCTTCACTTTTTGAGGGGTTCCTTCCATGTTTGACATTTGAACCAGCCCCAAAGATCAGCCTTTTGTTATTGGTTTGGATCGCTCAGTTCGTAGCGTAAACGGATTAAAAGTGGTTCAGGGAAAAACAGTTACAAGCTGTTGCTTATATGTTTTGTGGGGTCTTGGTGAAACGGAGGTGATTTCACGTTTACAGTGGAGCGAAGTGTGCGTTCCTCCCTTGGTGCAGCTAACGTTGAAGCAAACGCGGAGGCTCGCGTGTCTAGCTGCTCTGTAGATCGGAGTCTGGAAAGAAAGTCCCATCTATGTGAATCATAACATGCTCAGTCTCTGTGAAACTCAAAAGTAACTTCCGCCTGTAGTTTCAAAATTGCTTCAATAATGCAATTTAGAATTATTTGATGGACCAGCAGAATAATATCCTTTCCTGCTCGGTGAATGAAGTCTTTTTTCATCTCAGACACTGAATGAAAAATAGAAGTCTGACTCTGTATNGGTGAAGCTTTTCTGAGGCCAGGATTTCACCCNTGAACTCCTCTTCAGGCTACGTTGTTACTTTTGAAAGAGCAGACCAGATTGTGCGTGTTTGTGGTTAAACAAAGGTCACCAGGGCTGCAATTAAACGAGTGGCTCCATTTATTTCAATGTCAGTGACCTGCTCTATTCTGAAAGGATATGTCAGGGAATAGCTAGAAAGCTGTAAACATTAAGCTATTAAAACAAAAGGTCAAAAAGTCTGTTATGTTACCGACCAAACATGAAATAATAACATTTTAGTTTTGGTCTNTTTTATTATGACATCTGTTAGTTCAGCTGGCATGCACGATCATGTCACTGACAGTAAAACACAGGAATCTGCAATCTCAGGACCCGTTTCTGTAACCGTCTATTCTTATAATAAACCTTTTTCTTTTCTCTTCACGAGACTCTACAAACCCAGCCACGAGGGAACCAAGTAAGAGGACCAGATCTTGTCCTGCAAACTGCGCCCTGTCCATTTGCATCGGCAAAAATAGAACCTGCAAATCATTATCGCTGCGGTGGCCGTAGTGGCTGTGGCTGCTGGGTGGGTGGGATGCACGCTGATGCAGAGGTCGAGCAATACCTGTCCTTACACTTCACAGTGTTTGCACTAGGGAAAAATATTCTGGTCGGTGCGGTAGTTGATATACCCAAAATAGAATTTTAGGCCTGACGCAATAAGAATGGATAGGAAATTTTAAGAAATCTTCAACAGGTGATGTTACCCTGGCATACATTTATTTCAGTGGCTCGTGTCACCGTTCAGGTTCTAGTGTGTGTTAGAATTGCTAGGAGTGCTGTGCTCCGAGACCTATGATGTTCAGCGCTTTTAACGGACCTTTATGGGGGGAAGGGAAAAAAAAAAAGACTGTTTTTGGCCAGATTTTTTTTCCCTTGGTAAATGTGTGGGCACTTCTCGTCATTATTTAAATAGCTGTCAGCTGGAGATGTCACATATGGCAGCCTCACAGCTACCTCCAGTTTGTGCAGATGTTACCCTCACGCACTGCAAATTGTTTGCAACCGCAGCAGTAAGGAAGTCTCATTTAAGGAACAGAAATTACTGTGCTGAAAAGCAGGAATCTGAAATCGCTACACTGGAAAGCGTCATCTTGAGCTGACTGCCTTTTATGAGTTTGTGCTTCTTGTCCAACCTCTTGGCTTTGGGCTTGGAGAGCTGGGAAATTGGGATGGTCAATTCAGCAAAACGCAGGCTTTAATTTAAATTTCTGAGTGTTGTATTAACCTTTTAGGTCTCATTTGTGGGTAAATTATTACAGCTGTCTTGAGACTGAGGAGTGAATACTGCCAGCAGTGCCTTGGCTTTGCCATCAAGCCATCTGAGCAGGACCTCAGCTTTGAAGCAATGAAACAGAAGTTTGCTAAATCTTGCTCTTGTAATTTTACTCTGTTTATCTTCCAGTTTGCGTGCTCGCTGGTGTTGGGATTTTCAAGGCAGACATCCTTTTGGCTGCTGGTTTAAGCTCTGTTTGTTAACCTTTAGTGATTATCTCTGCATCATTTAGTTTTGCAACAGTTTCCCGGTTCTGAACTGAGCAAGGTGGAAGAGGCTTGTACGAGCCACATCTGAGCTGTACGGTCTTGAAAGTGAGGTGTACACCCTTTCAGCCAATGTGGTGGCAGGGAACACATGAAAGTGTTCATGTAGTAGTACAAGAAGAGAAATGGAGGCAAATTCTGCTCAGTTATTACTTTTCATACCGCATTCTGATGGATTAGTTACCTTTTTCGTGCCATTTATATTGGATGTGATCACACAGTGGAAAGATCATCACAAAAAAGGGGTAGCTGAGGTACAGACATAAGCTGCCACACATGTGTATACTATATGTTGCATACATTTTTTAGTGTAACATAATCTTTGTTGTTACGAGGATTTAGATTATTATCATAATGCAAATCGTTTGCCTTCTTATCACGTCATTAATTACAGTATTTGTATTCTTTTATTCTTCGGATTTTCAAGAAAAAGAGTCCTTTTTGTGTAAAAATAAATAAATCCTTAGTTGCAGTCTAGATCTCAAACTATTTTCCTCCTGAAAGTGGTAAAATATGTATGACTAATTAGAATAAAGAGCCTTTCATCAGCTCGTAATCCCTGCCATTCAGATTTATTGAGAAATTCTTGTGTAAATAAACCATGCAAATGTAGAACTGGCCAAACATATTGGTATCCTTCAGTTTGAAGCACTGCCAACTGCAGATTATATGGCATAAGACTGAAGGGAGTAAAGAAATCAAGGCAAATCCTTTCCTAGCAATCAAGATTGGAGGGACAAAGATAAACAGCAATTCATATTATAGATTTGGAATTCTGTATTGGCAAAAAAAAAAGTTAAATTACAACATGAACGTCAGTGGATTTGATTTTCTTGTAAAACAAAAATGACTGAATGTAGTTAAAGTTTTCTAAAATCATCTGAGTATCCAACACACAAGTGGATTTATTGAAGGTGGAGAGGAATGAGTGAAACTGGGTGCTAAAATGGCAATATTGGTTCATCACTTTTTAATGGTGGTTACTGTAATAGCTTGTGTCAAGTTCTCATAGAATCGTAGAATGGTTTGGTTTGGAAGGGGCCTTATAGATCATCTGGTAAATCACAGAGAAATCTTATAATAACAGCACCTGCCCAAGATGATCCAGGGGAAATGTGTTGATGAAGGTGGGCCTTTACTCTTTCCCGCAGTCCACAGATTATGCTGAAAAATCTCCTCTTGTGTTGCAGACACCTCATTTCGCCACCCAACCCCAAGTATTCAGTGTAATTAGTGCTGATGTACCTCTCTTCATAACTGAACGGCCACTTGCTTTTGGAGCTGGTGACTTGTGGCATCAGTAGATCATCGTCATCATCATCGCAATTGGAGTTAGACTTTTACCTGGACTGAAATCCGCCAGTACACACTTGAAATGATATAGCAATCGTTGTTCAGTTTTGGAAACACAACTGTTAATGGGAAGTTGCTTTTTCTCGCTTTACCAAGTGTCAGCTGCGATCACAAATTCGATTGTTTCGTTTCTGAAAGGCAGTGTTTGGTTTTCTTCAAACCGAACCGTGCCTCTGATGGGAGGAAATGTCATTTACTCGCTTCCTCTACCGGGCGCTTTTCTCTTGAGGTTTCCCAGCAGTGTAGTGCTCAAACCTGCCAGCCCGCTGGGGATGTCGGAGAAGGCGAGCTTCTAGTTCAGGGTGCTGGGCTGCACGCATCGCCTCAATCAGGTGTTAAAGTCCTAGCCTGAAAATAAAGCTCCATAATAATTTGTCTTTGGATCTGAAAGTGATTGATGTTTCCACATAAATGCCCTTTCCAGACCCAGAGCCAGATACATTAGTTTATTCCCAAACTAAACTAGCCCGTAAAGATTTCACAGTAAAATTTTTATTTCAAACGTGCCAGTTTTTCCTGGCTGAGCCGTTCTGGGAAAGGCACTGCCCGTCTTATGTTTGAGAGCTGCTCTTGAGTGCTACAGTCTACTCTTGTAAAGAACCACTATGGGAAAGTTTGTCTCCGCCTGAAAATGTTTATTTTAGTGCTTTATGCTTAGAATTTTAGAAATCCGTAGGTGGAAATTCCCATGTGAAAAACTTAAAGCCCTTCAAAACCAAAAGAAGAGATGTCTTGTATTCATTTGGTGTGGAGTACAAAATAGTGTTCATATGATTATTATTTTTATAAAAAATCTTTTTATGGATTCAGTGAATGGAGCCTCCTCAGAATGCTTAGTCAAGAATTAAGGAGTCGCTTACAGATTTTCCCAGTAAGGATTAACATCTGACGTAGTCGTGTCATTGCTTCAGCAACAATGGGATCCTTTATCTACGCTCGCACATTATGTGCATTTCATTTCTTCCTGCAGACAGTGCTTGCTTTGTACGGGCAGCCTCACTGGGTCTGTGTGTATTGGCTCTGCCGAAAAACGCGGATATCTGGCAGGTGTAAAACATGGGGGAATACAGCAAAGGGAAAGACAAGTGCGTGGTGAGTTGCTCCTGTGTATGGTGACAGCTAACACTGCCTGTGGTTAACTTTCATTTCATGAAGACTAAGTATTCATGTTTCACACTTCATTGATGGGATGTAGACTCCAAAGTTAGTTTAAATTTTCGTAGACAGTTGAATTTTCTATGGCATTTATAGTGACTATTAACCTCTGCAGTTTGAAGCCACTCAGACCTTTTGTTCTTCTGGTATGTTTGGGATTAATTTTCATTAAATAACCATGCCCTTTGAACAGCCCAACCTCTTTATTCATCTGACGGATCATCAACATGCAAAACATTAGAAGTCAGCACGTAACATTTGGCTCCTATGTGGAATAGCTATTTTAGCAGTGCAACCAGAAGTTGAATGGCAGAACTGGGTCTTGTGCTGCTTCTGTCTGTGTTTTGGTGAGGCCAGCAAGACGTGAGCCAGCTGTATAGGCAGAGTGGGGAGGCAGGAAGGTGGGAGAGTTTGAACAGGGCTGGGGGGACTGGGGAGGGGAAAACTGGGATCTGTGGGAAGCTGGGGTGGAGAGGCTGGCAGCACTCAGAGCCGTTGTTTTGGGAAGTTGAGTGATAATCTGGGCTTCTTGCGCCACATCATCTGCCTCCAGCATCCGCTTCCCACCGCACCTCGAGCTCTCCTGCGGTTCGCCTCTCCTTGCCAATTGCTGCAGGACCAGCTGAAGAATGCCATCACCTGCAAGCATGTCCTCCTTCTCTTACAAAAGTGGCATGTTAAGGGCGTATTGTCATTTCTCGTGCTGCAGAAACAGTGTTTTCCTGTAAATCTGTGTTGGGAAGGTTTCAAAATTGACTTTGGAAACATTTTGAGTGTTAGTTACCCTGTGGGGAGATGATTGCGAGGAGATTACAGTTTGTAGGTGCAGCGGTCTGAGGGATGAAGCACTCAAAATAGTTTAGAGGTCCAAGTAAGTCATGGAGGTGCTTGCAATTCTCTGTTACATTCTCATCTGCAAGCGGTTAGTATGAAAAATGCTTCTGGTGTGTACTAGTGTCCACGGACACAACAAGCACCAGCTGTAACGGAGGGCAGTGCAGGGACTGCTGAACCACCACCGAGCTCAGTGGGCTGGGCCCAGTCCCGCTGTGGGGCTCGGTGAGGGAGATGCTTTCGTGACCCGAGCTAACGGCTGCGCTGCCAGAGTGGTGTAGCTGGGCTAAAGCCACTGTCCCTTGGCTGGGTCCCCTCACCCAGCTGTGTTTGTACCGGTCTGGCGATAGATGGGCATCTCTGCTTTCCCTTCCTTCCCTCCGTAACTCTGACACATTCACACTCTCTGTTGGTTTTTGTTTGGTTGGTTTTTACCTAATTTCACTTCACTGTTCCACAGAAAACATTTATGTTTCTGTTCTAAGCTGTCCTTTATCAGCTTTTTCCCCACCTTCCAGGTAGGAACAGATTTTAGAGTAGCAAAGCCTATTTTCCCCCCCCTCCGTCTCCTTTTTTGAGTCTCTCCTTTTGTGGTTGAGTTCTTCGCTGCTTTGGGGAGCTAAACTTGTGCGGTTAGTACGTACACACATGAGATGTTTGCATTTGGCTGAGTCTTTCTATACATACGCAATATACAGCAGCGCACATCGGCTTGCGCTGGAGGTCAGTGGTCCGTGCTGGTCCCATGAGGCTGGGGTCTTACAGGCTTGTGCAGTGCAGGCACACACACAGTATTTCTCCTTCTTGACTTTCCAGATGTAGGAGGAGAAATTCTGAGCTACAATGGATATTATTGTCTCAGCTTCCTTGCAGGGGTAGATAGAAGGGGAGAATACTTGCTCCCTGCAGCCCCAGTAGTTGGTGTGGGCATCAAGCACAGTCTGACGAGGAATAGACACCAGGACACATCTTTGTAGACTTCTCTTTTCTGTCACATGGACAGCAAATGCTGCGCACCCAGCTTCCTCATTTGGAGTGCTGAAACTGAAACTAGAATGGCAGTGACCGAAAACAGCCCTCGGCGGGAGACTGATTTTAATTAAAAAACCCTTTCCTTTTTAAAAAATCACCCTTATGCTAGCTGACGTGTAAATTGGGTTATTGTAAGTGCAATTTTCAAAGGAAACAAGGCTCTCTGCAGTAAGGGTAAGCATCAGTGGGTTTGTATCTCCTCATTCTGCATCCTCTTGATGACTTTGAACTGGTGATTGTCATCAGTCAAATTTTATATGGGAGCATGAGTCTCACAAAGTTCCTAGTTTTTCGAAAACGTAAGGCACCTGGGCAGAGAGGAGTATATCCCATTGAAGTTGGCCTGTTGCTTGAACTTGACCCTCAATGAATTTTCCAGAATCTGCATCTGCCTGTCCATCTCTCGCATCCTCACACACAGACTGAAAACTTGGCCTCGTTAGCTCAGCTGTTTGTGCATTAACACTACTTTCACTGCTCATTTCAGCCCCGTGGGAAAAGGTGGTGGTGTTTCTCGAGGTATTTGTGGTTACCTTTTTAGGGGTCCCAGCAGTGGAAGTGTAAATTTTTCATCAAAACACCAAAGAGAATTCCCTTTCCCTCTTACCTGCTGCCACTTTGTGATTCATTGCATTGAAAAAAAAAAACACAACCCTCTTGTTTGGTTTTCAGAAACAGAAAGGATCCCTGTAATGCGTGGGCAGTGGTTTATTGATGGTACGTGGCAACCTCTGGAAGAGGAGGAAAGTAACCTCATAGAACAGGAGCACCTCAACCGCTTCAAAGGCCAGCAGCTGCAAGAGAGCTTTGACATGGAAGTGTCAAAACCTGTTGATGGGAAGGAGGGTAAGACTGTTTAGATCACTGTTTTTGTAGTATGTTCTCTGGACAGCTGGGGTCTGTTTTTCTGAAGTTTAAGAATGTGGTCTGTGATGGTTTTCCATCCTGCGCAGTGGGGAACGTTGTTATAGGTATCGGTTTGCTCTCCCATTTTTCAGTGCATCTTGATGTTGTAGGATTTCCTGCTGCAGCACATTTGATGAACGCTGTAAAAATTATATTCATGGATAAATTTCTTGTTCCCATTTTGCTTTGTGTTTTATACCTTTTAATTGTGTTTGAAATCTCACTTCAAACTATAATCTCTTGATGGGACAAGAAGAGTCAGTGTCTGAATGCAAAGTGGCTGTTAGCTCCCTGGCCAGCGTCCCTAATTCTGTCCTAAGGGAGTATCAGTTTTACAGGTCACATTTCATTTTCCCTTCCAGTTCAGCCTGTGGCTTTATTGGAGTAGCTTTCAACTGTAGCAAATCTTGAGCATTCGTTCTGTTATGAAAGTCCTTATATTTTAATAACCAGGCTGAGGGCGTTCAGTTAGTGTTCTTGGGAATCTCAGACAAATGCATTTAACATTCTTAAGAGTAGCCTTCTGAAATTACTGATCTGTTATTTAATGTACTCAGCTGAGTTGGTTGATCAGGGTAAGTATAGCAGAGTGAAAGTTCAGTAATTTTGGCTTTCGCACTTCCCTTCTGTTTGTTGGTTGTCACTTGAACAATCACAAACCAAGAGCTGCAAGTACAGAGGCCTCACAATATATTTTAGTAGGGTTTTGGTTGTGTTATTCTTTATAATACAACTTTATTTTTAAGCTCAGTAAACTACAACTTTGTACAAAATAGCTACAGAGTGTAGGAATGGCTGTGTTTTGTCCATGAACATGGAGCAGTGTGAACTACATGACCACACAAGTAAAAGCTTGTTAATAAATTGGAAGCAAGGCAGTATTCAGGGTTCTGCTGTGATTACTGTAAGCAAAAACAGAACATCGTTTGTTGACTTAGGGAGATTTTTCAACAGTGCAGAGAGTAGTTAAGTTTCTAACCCCCCTCAAGGCTAGTGAGGACTCTGTCAATATTTTTTTTTCTATTTGTACCACTTTAAAAGATCTTTTCCTCTGGCCAAGCCTTCAGTACAGTCTTCTGCTTTAATAGCTCCATCAGGTAGGTGCATAAAGTGGTGTGACCTCTGAGCCACAGCACTATGCCTGTACAACCGCCCTTCTGAAAGGCACTTTTACCTCTATTTCTGTGTGCCTGTACTGATTTATTGTTCCAGTGTGCTGGTGCAAAGCTCAGCTTTGCTAGTACAGCTGCACGCCCACTGTGAATGCAGTGATGTTTGTGGTAGGGTGGTGTGTGTTTATGTGGAAAGCACATCTTTGTGGCTGTCGAGCGCTTCCAGCCTTTGGTAGTTTAACTCCTGATGGAAGGCAGGTAGGCAGGCTTCACCTGTGCTTGGATTCTCCTTAAGGAGTAAGGAAGAGAGTTTTTTTCAGAAAAAGTCTGGTCTGTGGAGCAGAAATTTTCAGATTTGAGGTAGGAGAGATTGGAGAGAGTGATGAGAAAGATACAATCCCTGATATTTATGAAAATATTGAAGATCAGACAAAAAAACTGCAAATTCAGACACCAGTGCCTTTTCTAAAACTAAAGTCTAAAAAAAAAAAACAAAACCAAAAAAAACCCCCTGAGTTATGTATGCAGTCACTTCAAAATGGAATGTGTGTCAAGTCATCAATAACTTTCAATAGATTTTTTTTTTTTGTAGTAATAGGAGACTTGCAGGAAAATGATAGCTAACAGTAAGTCTGAAAAGTGGTTTTGTCATTATAATGTGCCTCTCAATACATGTCTGATCAGCTGGCGTCCATGATTGCCATCTGCACGTGGCACTGGGAAAAGCTTTACAACTGGCATTATCGCTGGTAAAGTAAACATAATTAGGTGGAGAAGTGTTGCATTTAGATGACAAATTTCTTAAATGCTACAGGATGCAATTACAACAAATTGTACCAACAAATTGTATGAAACATATTTTAGTCCCATCAAGGTTTACAGGTAGCTGTTATTTAAGACTAGTGAAAGTTAGAACTGTAAATATCATTGGGAAGCAAAGTGACTATTTGCAATGCTATGATAAGGCATTGTAAATGATGAAAAACCATCTCATCTAATTCCTCGGCAAAATTAAGACGATCTGCTGTAACAGTCTCTTAGTAGAATCATAGAATGGTCAGGCTTGGAAGGGACCTTAAAGATCATCTGGTTCCAACCCCTCTGCCATCAGCAGGGACATCTTCCACCAGCCCAGGGTGCTCAGAGCTCCATCCAACCTGGCCTTGAGCACTGCCGGGGAGGGGGCAGCCACAGCTTCTCTGGGCAATGTGTGCCAGGGCCTCACCACCCTCATGGGGAAGAATTTCTTCCCAATCTCTAATCTAAATCTGCCCTCTTTTAGTTTAGAGCTGTTCCCCCTTGTCCTGTCACTGCACCCCCTTGTGAAAAGCCCCTCTCCATGCTTCCTGTCGGCCCCTCCAGGCACTGGCAGCTGCTCTAAG
>Ga0065711_1042809_pt1 | contig 15128 bp, 11 predicted proteins | sample Hoacrofraction12_FD_59098 | JGI IMG/M metagenome (GOLD analysis project Ga0065711, IMG submission 59098) | Hoatzin crop microbial communities from Cojedes, Venezuela - Epithelial fraction 12 v2 (version 2) | ecosystem: Host-associated > Birds > Digestive system > Esophagus > Crop | place... | reverse complement strand
CCCCGGCGCTTCCTGTGCAGCTCCGCAATCCTGCGGGCTTAATCAGAACCAGCCCTGGCCTCCCAGGCGCTCCCGAAGCCTGCCTTTTCTTCACGCTGTGCCCCATGCTTTCTCCCTCCTCCGGGCTCTTCAGCCCCTTGCCGTTACAGCTCCTGCCTCTCAGCCTGCACGCCTCGCTTCTCTCCTTTCTCCGGGGCCAGCACGCTGGCTGTGTGGGTACTTGGAGTGCGCCGGGGATGAAAATGCATTTGGCTAGACTGCTCGAAGAAATTAATGATTTTGGGGAAAGGGAAGCTGGTTTGCAACATGAACCTGGGAAAATAATTTCTCTAATGATCTAGGGCGGCTTATGCAATCAGGCCAGCATGTCCAGGGCACAGAAGATTTCTCTCGCACCTATTTGCCTGCAGCACTTGAGATTTCATCAGAATCATGTGCAGTTGTGCTTCTCTCTCTTTCTCCTGCCAATTTCCCTAAAAGCAAGGAAGGTTTAATTTTATATTACAGCCTCTTCACACCCAACCAACAGATTAGTTTTAGCCTTCTCTTCTGCAGGTAATATAACGAGTATAATTTCGTTCTGGAAAGTAGGAGTACTCTTCTTTCCTTTTAATGTTTGAGTAACAGCCTCTAAATACCTGTAAAATCAGCCAAGAAGCTTGTGATCAACTGACTTCCTTTCTGGATATGAGGTCTGTCATCTCCCTTGTCCTGTTCTCTCCCGTATTCTGCATCCTGTTTTCTGAGAAAGCAGAAGAAATGAAGCCATCTACTAAGGCAAAACACTGTAGTCCTCTGCACCTTGTGAGAGCTTGTAGCCGTCATGTTTGAGCAAGCTGGATTTTCACGCCATGAGCATGTTGCCCTGTAATGAGTGGCTTAGCGTGAATTACGTGTGAAATGATTCCTCAGCCCCATGTAACAATTATGGCATCTGAAAGTGCCTCCAGTGCTGGATTTTAAAGCCTTGTTGTGAGCCCTGTCCTGTTCCTGTTGAGTAAGAGCGGAAGTGAAGAAGAGCTGCCATTTTAAAGTGCTTCTGCCTACTAAAAGAGGAGGGAAATCAATATTCTGTGCTGTTGACTTCTGTGCATGCAGAGTGTCCTTGTATTTGCTGGATCGTAGATGTCACGCTGTGCACAGTGTTCCCAGGGGCTTTAATTCGCACTGGATCTATTGTTGCCTGCGTAGGTCATGGACCAGCAGAGGCAGGCTGTATTTCCTTTATGCCGGGAGCAGTATGAGGATGCTGCCATATGCAGTCCAAAAAAAGTGTATGTTTTGCACATTTAAATTAGGCTGAATTAATGACATCTCATCCCTTTGAGAAGCTGAAAACACCCCTTGGCTGATACGGAAAATGAAAAACTCGGTTCGTGGAAAGCTGCTTCTGACCTCTAGAAAGCTACTTCCATTATTAAAAAAAATAAAGCCAGGGAAGAATCTGCATCATTATAAAGAATCTCTGTAGAATACTTCCATTTTAGCTCTTCTGTTTTAGCTGTGGAATGCATTCTGTGTATGGAAGCCCCCCTTCTGTCTGCAAAATGAGACATCTGTATTGTAACTTCGTATCGATGCTGTCAGCTTAAAACCGAAGTGTATGTTTGTAAACTTGTTGCATGCTAAATTTGTTAACAGACCTGAAAGCTTAAATACCATCTTCCTGTGAGCCTTGGTCAGATACATATTTGTGTGTATACAGTTCTGCAACTTCTGTTATACCAATTAATGATTGTTCCTGTAGTATATAGAGGGCTTCTCCAAACAGCAGGGGCAGGAGATTGGCGTTAAGGGAAGAACGTTTTTCGAACTCAGAAAATCGCACCGATGTGTTTGGGCAGTTTCACCGGAGCTCTGTTTGACGGGGACACGACCTCCCTCAGAGTCTCCGGGTTCTGTCTTGCTGGCCACCTCATGGGCTGGGCGAAATGCTCCAAACTCTTCAAACTCTGGTCGGGGCAGAAAGCTATTTTTGTTCATCTGACATCACCTTCCTTTCTCGTCTTCGCTGTGTGACTGGGCTTCCCGCCCGGGGAGCCTCTGGCGGGCCTGGCCGTTAATGGTGGCCGAGAGGAGGGGCTGCAGGCCCCACAGCGGGCCACAAGTTGCCTGGGGCCGTGGGCCTCCATGTTGCTGCTACAGAGGCGGGCGTCCTGCTTTGGAGAGCCGTGGGCTGGCAAAGCTTTGGGGACGGTGCAGGTTCCTGCTCCAGGGACCCCCTTGTGCTGGGGGGCTGGAGCAGGCGAGGGGCCGGAGGTGGGGAGCCCTGATGGCTGCCCCTCGGGGATGCAGGGCCTTGCGAAGAGGCGGGAGGCCTGCCGCGGGAGCTCTCCCGTCCTACGCGTCCGATGTCGAATCATGAAAACACGATATTTTTAGGAGAAGGGGAAACCTGGGCTGTGGGGGCCCGGCCGGAGGCTGCCATCACCGCAGCAACGGGGCCAGAATTCCAGGAAGGAAGAGGGGCCGGATGGGCCTCCATCCTGGCCTCCGCCAGGCCCCAGAGCGGGGAGGCCGTGGGCGCTTCCCTGCTCGCGCAGGGGCAGCCGCTGGCGCCGGGCCCCCCACGGCCAGAGCGTTGTGCTGGCAGCGGCACCTCTGCTTTTCCGTCCCTCAAGAAGTGGCCTCAGTCGTTCGGGCGGGTGTGGGAAGCCGGGGCCGTGCCAGCCAGCATAAGTCTTCCCCGCCATCAAGGGCGGCCTCAGGCAGCGTACTTGGTGTGGTGCCTTTTATCAAAATCTTGCGCTTTTAGTCCCCAAATACACTTCAGAAAAAAAAAGGAAAAAAGAATGACTAAGGAGTAAAATGTAAGTCCTGTCGCTTGCGTCCAGAAAATCGTACAGGTTGTTGATGTCAGGACACTAACAAGGAAACAACTAAATGGAAGTCCTTTGCTAGATGACGTCTGTGTGTCTGGAAACCGGCCAAAGCCAAGAAGCAAGTTTAATTGAAAGTGAAGACAGCTGAAGGGAAGCATCCCACACTATAGATTCAGTTATTGGAACTGCAGAGTGATTAGCAAGAGCTCTATACCAAATTAGGGTAAGTATCGAGGGACAAGGGTGACGTTAAGATCCATTTAAAACTACTTTGTTTCAGTTTTTCATTAATAATCAGTATTTCAGACTTAGATGCTGCTTTTCCCATTAATTTTGTCCACAGACAGTTTGGGGTAGGGAGATGGCACACACAATCAGGAAGGCAGGCTGAAAAAAAGATACACTTGGGCGAAGAAACAGGTGTTTCCTTTTTGCATATATGCAAAAATTTGTGCAAGTAAGGGTCTAATGCAGAATTACCCATTTTCTTGGTAGATGATAATGTCAAGACATTTACAGATTTACTAGTGCTCTGCCACAGTTAAAGTACTAAAAAGCCTTTTTCAAGCTAACACAGGGTTTGCATTCCCTGCTATGTAAGAAGTAAAGCAAAAAAGATGGTGAAACCACTGGCCTGTGGTGAACACGGCTGGGATTTCTGTCTGACTCGCGAGCTTTACTTTTTTGCAACTGTCACTTTCAGATTAATAGCTTAGTTGTCAGTGTTTTCAACCTTTTTTTTTTGGTAAACATCTTATTCTCTGTGTTCTAGAAAAGCGGCTTGTGTTTGTCTAGCACAAGTTTCTGATAAGTGTGTAGCTAGTGCTATCTCACCACTTCAAAATCCCATTTTGCTTTCAGGAGGAACAAGTAATTTCTTGTTGTCTTTATTTCATTGCTCTGAGTAGTACAGGGGTTTCTGGCTTTCTGGAGCTGGGGTGCTCCCTTGCTACTTCTGTCCATGCCACCAGACTGCTGCGCCGCTGGTAACTTTCGACGGCAGCTGGAGCAGAGGCAGATGAGCTGTTCTCGTGCTGGCTTTACTGCTGTTATTCAGAACCCGGGAGGTGGTTGTGAAACTCGAAAGAATTGCATTAACTTCACTCCCCTTTTCCCAGCGTCGCCAGGAAAGCAGGCGTGCCTCAGACCCAGGGAGGAGAGGTTGCTTGGTCGTGTTTCTGAGGTTCTCTTTGCAACTGAAACGACTCGGCACTTCAAGCTGAAGCTTGGACTTGGTAGGAATTGGTTCTCCAACTGCAGACATATGGATGAACTCACCAAGCTATCGGTTTCTACCAGCGGAGTTTTAATCTGCAGGCTTTAGGTTTAGTTTGGCTGTCAAAAAATAATTCTTAATCAAGACCTCACTGATTTTTGCATCTGGCAAAAATGGCAAGTCCGTGATGCAAAATTAATTTGTTCTGGGATCAGGTTAGGTCAAGGAGCATTATTGCCTCTCTAAGCTAAGATTGAGTTTTATTTTTAAGAAAAGGGTAGGAGGCATTTCAGACCTTCTATTATGTGTTACAGCTGTGGCATTTCCTCCAGAGGACTGACCCTACTCCAGTCCTCTGTGGCCTTTCATAAGTTAATAGCACCTGCAGAGCATTTCTTACTGGTGTCCTGGTTTATTGACAATTCTTTGTGTTTTCAAGATGTGTCTAATTCAGCAACTTCTAAAATTTATCAAACTGAGAGCTGTCAAAAACCCAACGACCCTAAAGCCTGGCAGTTCTGCTAGTGCAGGAGCATCTCCTTCGCTCTTCAGTCATCTGTAAATGGCTGTCCTGTGTTTACTTTGTGACCCAGCATGGTACCTGCGGCTTGCAGTTTGTAGCAGACCTTTCTATTGCAAATGCCAGTGGAAAAGAACTTGTGTTAGCACAGCTTGGAAATGAAAGAAGGGCGAAAGTTTGAAGTAAATGGGGGGGGGTGTGTGTGTGTGCGCGCGCGTGCGTGCGTGCGTGCGTGTTAAAGGCTGAGTGGATTTGACCAAGTTGTGACTTTCACCGTGTTGAATCCAGCTGGCTGGCACAGAGACTGTTGCTGGGGTACAACCACAATGCTCACGCATCCTACGGAAGTGTGGAAGCCCACATGTGAGATCATTGATACCATTTGGGTAAAATCACAATATGTGTTGCAGAAAGCTGATGTGCTGTATTAGCTTCTGTTTCTTTTTCTCCCTGCTCTGAAGCAAATCGCAAATACCCGAGAAATGCCTTTCGGTGGTAAACAAAGTAATGAAACATCCCAGTGGCAGTTTGATTTGATTTTGCAGTCTTGCACTGCCTAACTCAATTTCTGTATGAATGTCTGGTTGCATGTTGGTATCGAAAGAGAAATGTAACTGGCAGGAGGGAGCCATGACAGAGATCGAGTTATCTGGGGGTTCCCTCTCCCACCAGGCTGCTGCCAGAAGGCAGGGTCCCTCTCTGTTTGTGGGCAGGATATTTATCTGTGTTATTTCTTCCCTCTCTCTCTTTTCACTTCCATTTTGTGAGATTAATTTTGTGCGTGTGCAGGCAGAGGAGGAGAGTGAGCTGTATCCCTGGCCTCTGCTGCCTCAGATTGCCTGCTAACTAACAGGGGATTTCTGTTGGGACATTGCTGGACTGTCCTGTTCCAGTCGCAGGAGTCCAACGCTGTCATTTCTTGCTCTGTTTAGTTTTCAACAAAAGCAAACTCCGTATGGAATAATCATGCAACAGGCCCTGGATTCACCATTAGTGACCTGTAAAATCAGCAGCGCTGGAGATTATTGGCGGGAGACGGTTTCCCTAGGCGCTTCCTGCCTTCTCTTGGAGAGTTAAGTTCAATTAGAGCAATGATATGCACAGCGGGGATTTTGCAAAGAGTTCAGTACTTGGTGGCAGCGTTGCTGTATGAAAGGCAGAGATATGTTTGGCCTTTTTGTGACCTTAATGATCCAGCTGCTACTCTCTTTCTAAGCTCTACTTTCTCCAAATTCTCGCTTTCCTAATGGAACCTTCTTTCTCACCTCTTCTTTTACCTTCTGATGCAACCACATCCCTCAGACTTTTAGTCTGATTTGTGGGGTTTGCATTCCAAAAAACAAAGTGGAGATTGCTGGCTGTAGTGTTGTGGCTTTTTTTTTTTCCCTCCGCTCAATTTTTCTTGTTGTTTTCTGACCTTTTATGTACTGAGGACTGCCATCAAATCGCTGTAATCATCTTTCTCTTCCTTTTCACACTCTTGTGACTTGCTTCTACTTATGAAACCATTCTGTTTCTAGAGATGGTTTCTGGGCATGCCGGTCCTTTGACTTCAGGAAATCCCACAAAGTTCGTTTGCTGTCTCTTTTCTGCCACAGCCTCATGGTGCTACTCTCTTTTGTTAGTCCCTGATGTGAAGAACATCATCCTCAAGATAACAATTTCTTTTTCCTTTCTTAACTGTAACTTTCTGCTTGTATTCCCTGCCCATATCTTTAGTATCTGCAGTGGTAACTTTTCTGTTTATTCCTTATTCTCTGTGTGGAAATCTTCCTGGTTTCCAAGGTGTTGAGAGACTGGCATCCAAGCATGTTTGATGTACAGACCTCACAGGTGAGCGTATAAGAACTGTTAAAAGCATACCTGGAATGGTCTTTCAGGAGAGGATCATATCTCATGATACAAGGTGGACATTGATTGCACTTACCTAACTTGGTAAACTGTAGTGTGTGGGAGAAAATGCAATCAAAGTACAAATCAAAATACATGCTTATGTTGGGGGAGAAAAGTACTAGCTGTGCGTTTTCATCAGGATGTTGCTTGGGTTTTAGTTAAGTTCGCGGTTAAAACCCAAAAGCTTGGTGAGACTGTGGTGCTGTAGCTGTCAGTCTTCACTTGCTTCTTCCAACTTCTGTGTCTCTCCTTCTGTTTCTGTATTATTTGTGGAGTTTCGTGCTTTACCTTCTTGCTGGCTGTTAGTATTTGAGGAGAATGTACTCACAGGGTGGTCAACCTAATTAATTACTGTTAATCCCCAAAACTGGCTGCCAGAAGTTTTGTTGTCCTTGAAGCTCTCATACTGTGCGTGTTCCTGTAGCTTTAGCATGAGAGCCTGAGGAGAGGCTGGATGTTTGCTGGCAAGTGTCCATGGAGAATCCCCTGGGTAGGTTCGAGGTAAAGAGGAAGAGAGGAAGGGCAAATATGAACTTAAAATAGCATTGCTAATCCCTGTATTGAGTTATTAGCACCTTACTTTTTAGCAGAAGTTGTGTTAATGTGTCCGTGTGTAAACTGTGAAATTGTGTCAGTGGCCACATGCCCTGTGTAGGGCAGAAGACCTCTCTCTGGTAGGAGCTGGCCTATTTTAACTCGAATATCACAGAATATCCTAGCACAAAATCCAAAACACCTCAGAAAAAATTCTTTGTTACAGCAATCGTACATTGTCAGCTTCATGCCCAGAATGTCTTTGATTTTGACAATCTGGGATTGTTTTGCTGTGCTCTGTCAGGGTCTTCCCCTTGGGCCTCTCTCCCCGCCCCCGTTTACCCAAGAGCTGCTGGAGAAAGTGCCGGGCTGGCTTAGGAGTTCCTCCTCCCAAGTCATAACAAGAGATAGGAGCAGACTTAAAAACTGATTGTGGAGGGTGGCTGCCTCCTTTTCCTCCCCCTAGCATTCTGCAGGCAGTTGCTCGTGAACACGCAGGGGTACCAGGGTGGAATTGGTGTAGGCTTTGTCTAGTTTTGTTCATTCTCTGTACAGAGAGAAAGGTGCACGCGTGGAACACGTGTGAGCGCCCTCTCCCCATTTCAAATAGGTGGTGTTGGAGGGAAAGTAACAGAAAATATACCAAGAAACAGAAAGAAGCATTTAGGAAGTATCGTAAGTATGTTATCTTAATCCCCGCTGCACTGCTAAAATAGAGATGAGTCTGGGAATTTCGTGGAGAAATTCCAAAAGTATTGGAGGTTCGTGTGTTGCCACAGAGCAGGGTGATGGGGCTGCCAATAACACAAAACATGTAGGCTCAGAGTCCCTTCTGGGATGAAGGAAGAAAGTCTAGAGGATTGGTTTCCTGTTGGGACTGTGTGAGGTATTGCTCAGGCTTACTGTTGTGATTGAAATTACACTGAGTGCTTTGTAAGTTCATGTTAAACTATTACTATAGTTTTGGAAAGGAGAAAATTGACACTTTATGGCTAATGTTTAGGGAAACACTTCTTCAAGACTGGGCAAGGTGGGCAGTAGCTTCTGTAATTTTATGTTCTGTTTTGTTCAGTTTTCATGATGGTAAATGAAGTTTGCATACAAAAATTCTTCGGAAAATTACAAAAATTATACACAACTGAAATTACAGGGGCTAAGGTAGGATTAGTTTATGCTTATTTTATGGCTTTGATTTCTTTGGTTTTTTTCTTTTCCTTCTGCATGATTTGGCGTACACAGTTGAAAAAGAATCTTAGGTGTATTGGCTTACGTGGAAAATAGGAAGTTAGCAGAATACTTTAATCTTAGCTCATTCTTCCCCCATTCCATGCAGGTTCTTGTTTTCGGCTGAGTTAAGACAGACGTACAATTCCTTGGTTTCAGTTCCTTGTAACCACTACACTCACTCTGTTTTCTTGTCTTGCAGAACGAGACTCTGACTTCAGGTTATCATGGATACCCAGCAAGAGACAATCAAGTAAGAGTCTGATTGCGGTAAATGTGTGTGCATGCGTCTCTGTACACTTATGGGTGTTTTGTCCGACAGCTTCCTGGCTGTCTTGTTATGGAGTGGAAATTGTTTTGTTCTATTGTGGAATGCTTGTGGAGATATATGTGGTAAATTGAATGTTTTTATGGCCTCCAGCAGTATGTGGCAACGTGCCTGGCAAGGGGTTAAACATGATCCACATTACCAACCGCTCAGGAAATTCTTTACTCTTAAAAATGTTATAACTTAAAATCCCTGTCCTAAGCTGCTGCTATATCTCCTCGACATTAGTGAATGTAGATGTTCAGTGCCAGTGCGTGCTTGGCCCTGTTTTATACTTATTGCTGTAATTCTAGCATCTGGGGAGCAAAACAACACCACGTTTTTGTGAGAGTCTGCTTTGCTGGTGAGTAGGGAACAACACGTCCCATTGCGTTGGTGCTAGTATCTGTGAACTTGTCTTGCCTTCCTTTCAAGTCCTGCAGGGCCCCTGCCCCTTGCTCTTATGCAGTGTTCTCCTACAGCAGTAAAGATGGTGCTGTTCGGTGCATTGCATCTCTAAGCATTCTCTTGCCTCCTAGCAGAAGACAGAGAAATCCCAGTTGATGAATTTGCACGACGGAAGGAGGAGATGCTTTGGAACAAATGAAATTTAATGGGTTGTAAGATACAACTGTCGCCCATTAAATCTCCCTTCTTAGAATGAAGATTTTTCAGTGTTCTGCAGTGCTTCTGCAAAGCAGAATGTGAACCAGTGTAACAGGAAATTAATATGCACGGAAAATCAATAAAGCAGCACATTTCAGTAATGAGCAAATAACAAAACCAAAATCAAATTCTTTAATACTCTCAGGTACTGCTATATAGAAAAAGTGAGTCTCATCATAGCTTGATGAGGCCTGGGTATATGCAACAACAGCTTAATGGGAGATGTTTTTATGAAGGAAGTGTGGCATAGTGCAGCCTCAGCAATTGAAGAGATTGAATCTTCAGTGCTTGTAATGTGTGTATGAATTTCCATACAGGAGGAAATTATTCAGAATGTCTACTGGGATATATTAAACTGTTTAACCAGCACAAATAAATATTACATGCTGGGATGCTGTGGGAGTTGTGTTCCTACTCTATCCAGGCTACGTAAGGTATGCTAGGTTGGCAGGCAGAGCCAGTCCCAGATCCTCAAAGCGGTTCATACCCGCTTGTGGCTTTACCCTTCTGGTGGCACCCTCTGCACCCTGTTTTGCGCTTCACTGTACCTACCCATTTAGGGGTGTCTTCGGGTGTTTCATTTTCGTGACTGTCAGTATGTCCCACTTCACTGGTTTCTTCTTTCTCAACCCTTTATAAGTCTTCTGATTTGAAAGTCCAGAACTGGTGTTGCTGACTGGTGACCAGATCAGGGGAGATGGGCACGGGAAGCTGTGCAGCAGCCAGGGCGTGAAATGAGAATTACAGCCTGGGCAGCCCTGGAGGGCTCTGTGTGGATGAGCACAGGAAGTAGTGTATATTAGCCAGCGTGCGTGTGTGTTTCAGATGGCAAATGATTCGACTGAAATTTCTTAGTGGAACAGCAGCTGCAGTTTAACTTGAGTGTTTTCATTGTAACAAATACTTGTAAAAATCTTTTTTGCCTGGTTTTTTTTTTTTTTTCTGCTCTTGCTAACATCTTGATTTGTGGTAGGTGTTTGTCCTTCTATCTTGCTTTTGTCCCTGAAGCAGCTTAAATCCAGGTTTGGTTTTCACTAATGGGGTTTCAAGGCTTTTAGCTAATCTGATTGGGAGCCACTAACATGATCGCAGCATAGAAGAAAGTCCTCTGTTGCCACAGACTGGGGCTGGTGTGGGAGGGACAGCAGTGGCTGATCCATCACCTGCCTTTCTGCACTGGGGAAGGAGGAAGGAACTGATGTGGGAATATGTGTAGCAATCCTGACCCTGTAACAAAGTAATTAGGAGATTCAGGAGCAATTGTGTCAAATTTCCTCCCATTAGGAGCTGGATTTGAGCAGGTGAGTGTAAGTCTCTGTATCTTGGACCTTCCCATTGCAGTTTTTTACTGTAAATACTTGTGCTGTGCTTTTTACCACAATGTTTTACTTAGCAGAAGTAGCAAAGCAGAGTTTTATTTTCAAGGCATCTTGTCCTGTGACCACAGTAGTTCTGCTGGAATTTCTGTGGATATAACTTGCCCTTTCTTTCACCTTAGGTAGCATCCTACTTCTTCACTTGCAAACCTTTCACTGTGCTGTTTTTACACCCTCTAGTGGTTAAATCATACCCAGATGTTCCAAATTATTGTCATTTATCTTCATGCCAGTGGAAATATGTGATTGATTTGAGTCTTGGCTTTGGCCAGATGGGAATGCTTATGTCTATAGTATGAGGGTTTTTTTTAGTTTTTTTTTTGTTTTTTTGTATCATTTCTTCCCAAATCTTTAAGCATTCTGTCACCATCATGCATGGGCAGCAGCACTGAGGCAAATGAGATGGGTTCACGTCAAGGCTGTGTTCCTCTTAATTCTGGTGTTCTGTGGTTGCTTTATGATAACCCAGAGCTTTGGGTTGTTGTGCAGGTCCCCCATTCCTGCCCTGCCAGAGTGATGTCTTACTGGAGTTTTTGTGGTGACAGGGCTCGGGGAGCGTGTGTGCTAAATCATTACGGTATAAGGTTGCCTAAAAAGAGAAGGCTTTCTGTAGCTGAAGTGTTGCATTACTGGGGCTATGTTACTGCCCTGTAAGGAGCTGGAGAGCGTTCTGGGACTGTTCTCAAGAATTCAAGGTTTGCTCTGTGGACATGTAATGCACATACAGAAATGGCAGGATGCCCCTCCTTTTACCCAGAGCTAGGCTGATGGCACAAATGAAGCCCTCAGTAAAGGGAAAATACAGAAAGCGTTAGCGTAACATTGTTAACTGAGATGAGAACCAAGTCTTTTGGTGAAGAGAGCTTATCCCCTGGGGACTGTTCAGTGCTTTATCCCTCTGTTGGGCCTGCCAACAAAATGGTGTTTCTTTTTTTGTAACATGAGCGCCTGCCTAAAATGCAGTGAACCAAGACTTCCTTGCTTCATTTCCCAAGCTGTGACAAACAGCTCTGAGGTACTGTGAGTTGATCTCAACATGGAAAATGACCGGTACAGCTATACTAATAGAACTTTTACTGTAGACAAACTCATCGAGAATAAATACTCTGCTTCCAGAAAGCTATTCCATGCTAACTGGGCCAGCTTGTTTTATATATAGCCAAGGCCTATGTCATATTGCTCTAGTGCTTTTCATGTTGAAATGTATTAGACATGATATCTAGAATTTGTTTGAGCATTGAATACTGGTACTTCTGTGGCAGAATTTGGCAGCTGCACAGAATAAATTCTGTTCCCCAACAGGAAGCAAAATGAGCAAGAACACCTTGTTTAGCTGCCACTGAATGGAAGAGAGGAGGAGAGAGTTTATGGAAGCAGGAGGTAATTGCACACACCAGAACTGGGTCAGGATGTTAGAGCTATTACGCCTCTTCTGTTATGGAAAGTGATCCTCGGCTATCACAATGGGTTAGGATATTGGTTTGAAGCGTCTTTTAAAAGCTTGTACTGCCTTGAGTACAATTCTTAAAGCCATTGGCTCAGTACTAATGTGGTGGAAACATCGTTACCTATCACAAGTGACACTTCCTTCAACAGCTTAATTTCAGTGGCTGGATTTCCATCTGAGCACTCGCCAGGCCTGACCTGTTGTTCTCCTGTATGTAGATGAGCCTGCAGCCCAAGGTAGCGTGGGTGCCCATGGCAACTGCTAGGAACAGCTTTACCACTATCCCCTTGGTCTGAGTTCAAGCTTAAGGTGAAATGCTGTTAAATTCTCTCCAATTGTCAGCCTGTCCCCCTGGGTCTTTATTCGCTTGCTGCTGTGCCGTATCTGTTGGGGCATCGTAGGCAGCAGGCGGCTGTGTGCACTCCCTTTCCCGGGCCATGAGCTGGTCTGGGTGAAGTGAACGTTGTGGTGGCAGTCTGTGAGAACAGGAAGCTTCCCCTGTTGCTTCCCCCCTCCCCTTTTGTTTTCTTTGCCTAGTCTTCCCCTCCTCGACGCGGGGAGTTGGGCAAGGAAGCCCTTCGTCCTGAGATGTGAGCTCCCATGGGGAGGAAGGACAGCAGGTCACCGGGCTTGCTGTGGGAGCTGATGGCACAGAGGCACCGCTGCCCCCGTCAGGGGCTGCTTCCGTTGGTGGTCTCTGAGCAGTGGGGATCTCAGCAGAGCGTTCAGAGTGGGGAAACCGCTGTCCGCTTGTCCGTGTGGTCTGAGGCTCCTTCACCTATCTCCTCCTTCTCAGTCGTGTGGATGAAGTGTGACTTTGGGGATATTGCCACAACTTGATTAGCAGCTGAGTGGTTCAGCATGGATTAGGATATCCACAAAAATCTCTTGGTTTAGTATTAACAGACTGAGATGCTGTTGTCATAAAACAAATAAAGAGTGAGCTGGAGGAAAATGGTTTGGCCACTTGTTTGTTTTTCTTTGTACCGTGATAGCACCAGCCACAGTCTCTCCAGTGCCCTGCTTTGTTGGTCTCAGAACAAAAACTCCCTGTCTCAAGAGTTGAAGTCTGCAAGTAGTGTTCCTGAAAAGCATTTGGGTTTTTAATTTGTTTTCCTGCTTGTAACTGACCATAAACATAAACCCTGTAGTGTGTATGCTGACCAGCTCGGTAACCAGTGAGATTGTGGCAGTGGAAGTGTTCAGTTGTTCAGGAGATAGAAAGGGGGGTTGTTTGTGGGGTTCTGGTTTGTTTGTTGTGTAGACTTTTGGTTTGAACAGAGTGTATTTAATGCAAATGCTACAACTGAGAGACAGAGGGATGTTCTAGAAAGGCCTTAAAGTTTTAATGCCTTACTCCTTGAGTGAATAGCCAGGACAAAGATCAGGAAGCGTCTGAGGTCCTCCGAATGAAATGGAGAAGACCAGGCTTGGTGTTCTTGGTGCTTCTGAGGAGTGCCTCTTTGCTTGAAAGCAAACAACCCTAAATTTGGGATGGGAGCAAACTAATGAGGGGAAACTGTTCTAAACTTCTTCCTTATGTTTAAAATGAGGTGAATTAGGGTTAAGACTGCCAAATCTAATGCTTCCTGGCTTCCACGGCCTCTCTTCAGGCAAGCAGTGAGATGTTTCCACTTTGTACTAGGCAGGACCGAAGGGATGTTCTGTTACTGACCTAACTGCAGTGTCCGGTAGAAAATAACAAGCTTCACTTCAGCAATCGTGATCTGGGCAAAAATGTCCACAATCATGGATGGTTAGAAGAGGAACTATAAGATCCACTGAGACTGGTAATACTTCTCACCTGAATCCAGAACCGTCTTGGTGAGACACTTGGTTGAACTCCTGAAGCACCAGGAAGTGGTTCCTTCTCTGCTCAGGCCCAAACTACATCCCTAAGAAACTGCAGGGAAGGATTCAGGAATTGGGATTAGAATAAATTATAACACGTACACCACTAAAACTGAGCCTATTATAAACCTGCTTTCTGAAATTTTACTCTGAACAAAGTCTCTGTGCTTACATTGGCCACATTCCCCCAAATCTCTCCTTTCTGTTTAGCTAATTTGCTGTCGTCAAAACCCTTGAATAACAGAGGAAGCACGGTGTCTTGCAGTTGACACAAGTCTTGCAAGCAGATCACCCTGGCCGTGTATTTATTCCCATTTTCCCTGGCGTCTGCTGCCTTTGTAGCCTCTCTGAATACAAGGCAGGGAATCCTTCCCTTACAGAACCTGGGATACCTTTCATAAACACCTCCAGTGAGCTCCACACCAATGCACGCCTCGCTGTTACTCAGTGACAAGAGAGAAGAAATAACCACGTGGAGCAAAGTTGTGTGAGAAGAAGTTTTTAAGGAGTGTGTCTAATTCAGATGCGTGGGAAGGCTTCCTGGCAGTCAGGTCCTTCAGTCCTGTGAAGCGCTTCTCAAGGGGAGTAACGATTACCTTGCTGATGAATAGTCCGGCCAAGGCTCGGGGTTGTAAGGCGTTGGCAGGAAACGGGCTGGGTGATGTCATACAGATTCCTTTCGTGTTTGAGTCCTCTGATTCAAGCAATTCCTCATCAGTGCTTGGGGTTAGAGAGAGGAGATGAGTCATCCTTCTTGGGAGAGGACCAGGAGACCACTTTTTCTCCTACGTTGTACTTTTTGACCGTTGGAAGCGTTACCCGATGTCTGCAAGAGTCTTGGAGACTCCCAGGCCCCTCCGTTATTTTAGCGAGGGGGACAGCATCTTGTTTGGATTTCGCCTTCTGAACGATTAGACGAGCACCAGAGAGCGTTGCGCGTGTGTTCGGAGTATTCTGTAGAATGATCGGGTGGAGGACCAAAACCAGGCGGTTGGGAGACAACAGCCTGTTGGTGGATGTGATATCCTAGTGAAGGACGTGGAAGCGGCTCTGCTGGGTCAGACAGAAGGTCTCTGCCTCGCGGTGGTCTGGCCTTGGCAGTGTCTCATGGCAGGCGCTTCAAGCAGAGGGAGCAGCGCCAGGGTTCGGTGATACTTCCCCTCCTCTGTGCTCCTCAAGCAGTCCTGTGGCTTTGGGATTTCCTGGCTGTAGAGTTATTTTTTTTGCTTTTAAAGTCACCCGTGATAGATTTTTTTTTTTTTTTTTTTTTTT
>Ga0065711_1042808_pt1 | contig 15128 bp, 15 predicted proteins | sample Hoacrofraction12_FD_59098 | JGI IMG/M metagenome (GOLD analysis project Ga0065711, IMG submission 59098) | Hoatzin crop microbial communities from Cojedes, Venezuela - Epithelial fraction 12 v2 (version 2) | ecosystem: Host-associated > Birds > Digestive system > Esophagus > Crop | place... | reverse complement strand
TCACCCTCAGAGGGAAGAAGTTCTTCCTCGGGTTCAGCTGGAGCTTCCTCTGCTTCAGTTTGTGCCCGTTGCCCCTTGTCCTGTCGCTGGGCACCACTGAAAAGAGTCTGGCCCCATCCTCCTGACACCCGCCCTTAAAATATTTGTAGGCATTTCTAAGGTCCCCTCTCAGCCTTCTCTTCTTCAGGCTAAACCAGCCCAGCTCCCTCAGCCTTTCCTCGTAGGACAGATGCTCCAGTCCCCTCATCATCCTCGTAGCCCTCCACCGGACTCTCCCCAGCCTTGCCTTGCTTCTGTTCTTGGACCACAACACCTGCATCCACATTTCCATTCAATAAACCAGCCTGGCTTTCTCAAAGTGGGCCATCACTCGCATCAATAAGCTAAAAAAAATGCAAACTGAGAAACTGCAGATGCAACAACAATTTAAAAACAAACAAGCAAACAGAACTCCACAGCTCACAACAGGCTGGGAGACTGAGTGAAGGTCCTGCAGGTTAGCTGATGTCCACTTCTGAAACCCCGCAACTCCAAGGAAAATCAACGGTGCGCAGTCCCCTGAAGAGGCTCGTGATGGACCCTGCTGGCATGGGGACAGCTTGGGACCGAGGGACTGGCTGACCCCTGCAGGGACAGGGGAGGAGGAAGGAGCCCATCATCATGCAAGCATCCTCAAGGCGCTGGGATCTGCAGCAGCTCTCTTCTGCCCATGATACAAGGTTTCTCTAAGCTCAGGTGCTCACCCCTGGCTTATAAACTTCTTTTATTCTGGTTTCTCCCAATTTTACCTCCTTTTCCTCATGATGCTAAGACAGACTGCCCCAAATCTGAGCTCCGTCCTAGTAAGGCAAGGCACAGACAAAACCCCTACGCTAAAACTGTCTTTGATTTCACTGTCTCCAAGACTAGGTCCGTTAGAGCCACAGATATTTTACAAACTTTTTTCACACACTCCTCAAGTTTCCCGGGAGCATTAAGCGAAAGCTGGAGGATTTATCAGCAGCCCTGTCTCCAGGGATGGAAAATAAGGAGAAAAGGGTCAACAGTCTCTGCCTCTCCTGCCCATGGTGTTGCAGCAGGCTGCAGTCCGGCCGTATTTCACACCCTGCATCCCCACGGCACTGCCCAGAGTTAAATACAGCTACGCAGTTAGCTTTAAAAATAATAGCATGGAGAAGGAGAGCAAGAGTTACAGGGAAGGAGAAAAAGTTCTGTTTTCAGCTGAGATTTAAAGCGAGCTGCTGAGTCGATGAGGCAGAGAGGGAGTGGAAGGGAGAGCCGCGGTGCAACAGCTACTCCGTCTTCAGCCATGAAAGGGAAAGATGAACAAATTGGCTCAAAATTGCCCTCCTTAATTTTGCAGCCTGCTGTACATACCTCATCCATCTCGCAGCTCAGCTCGCCCAGCCCGTGCTGCATTCCCGGAGCCCTCCGTCCTCCCTGCCCCGTGCAGACCGACGTTTTTCCTCCTCGACACCCGCAGAGACCAAACCACGGAGGGGCAAACACGCGAGGAGCGCTGAGCCTCGACCCGAGCTCCGCGTGGTACCCGCACCGGCGACCTCAGCTCTTCCCAACCTGGATTTTCTCCGCTTCGCAGCAATATACATCCTTTTCCATTAATTTGCCCTCCCAGTGCGCTTATTATTTAAGCTCTGCATTACTTAACTCTCCAATGTGTTTTGAGACACAGTTAGCAGAAAAGGCACTACGCAAAATAAAATTGTATCTTCTGTTCTAATTTGTTTCAGGGGCTAATTACCAGTTTTATTGGGTTTCTGAGCACGAACGTGTGCTGCATATTATGTATGGCACAGCTGCATACCAGAAAGTGATCCTTTGAGCATTAGAAGTTTCATACTTTGTTTTTAAAACAGTACAGAAAAGGGGAATAATAGATGGTCATTAGGCACTGAATAGGCTCCATTTTTCAACCTGTTTTTTTGGGGTTTAGTGTCAATATGTGGGTTTTCCCCACAGCCCCTCCCAAGCCTGGCGCAGTCCTTCAGTACAGCAAAGCTCCACCGGTCCCGCACCAGCAGACCACCGCTCCCAAGTGCATCACTCGGAGAGATGAGGATAAACAAGTTTCAGCAGCACTTTCTTACCAAGCCTGTTGCAACCTCCCGGGAGGTGAAGGAACCCAGCAGAAACGGCTGCTGCGGGGAACGGGTCTTTGGGAAGAGCGGACCCGAGCTCCCCGCAGCGGCTCGCTTGCTTTGCACCATGCCACAACCACGTCGAAATGAGCTAAGCTTAGAGAGGGCTCTATTAGGATTATAATAAATATAACTTTTGTTATATATATAACAACATAAATTTTATATATATATAATATAACTTCTGTTTCTTATCTTAACTTCTTATCTTAAACCAAGAAGGAATAATCCCCCTGTGATCAGCCGCTACGGATAAACGCGAAGGGCACCGAATTCACGGGACTGCCACTTCCCACATCTTGCTGCCCCGATGCCGGCAGGAGCCAAACCCAACTCACGCACAGAAACACGCTCCTAAACCTGGAATCGGTTTCAGCACAGCTCTAAACATCCAAAGTTGTAAAAAGGATAAAGGCACAAAGCTGTGTGTTTTTCCTTGGCAAAAGTAAAGGGAAGAAAACTTCTGAACTTGTCTTTTGCTGGGGGGGGGAGCAGAAATGCACCAAGAGATGTCCATGAAAAGACTCAACTGCAGAGCAAGGGGAGAAAACGGTCTTTTCTGCATCCAGAAATAATAATTCCATAGGTCCCCTTGGTGTGAAGAGCAATAACTGGGGTGTGTGAGGAGGGCAAGGAGAGGGCGCGTGCCCAGGGGTGCTCCACAGGAGTGGGCACTGCAGGGCCTCCCTGCTCCGAGCAAACATCTCCCTCCCCGTAAAGTCCCCTGTTCCTGGGCGGTATTTACTTGCATCAGGCTGGAAATGAGAAAATTCCATCCGGAGCGAGCGTGCGGCCGCAGAAAAGCCTTCCTGGAGCCGGGGTGATGGCATCTTGGCAAGCGGAGCCCCAGGGAAGAAGCACATCCCGCTGGCAGCCCGCCACCCCATCCCTCCCTCCCTCCTATTAACACGTCGGCCCTTTGCTATTCGGAAAGCAAAAGGCCAGAGATTTATTTTTACGACCCAGCGTTAGCTTTTCACAGAGGAATAAAAAACAAAAAGTACAAGCAAAGCAACCTACACATGTAAAATCAGAATTTATATCCCCCCGAGCAGAGTGGTGCCAGGGACCAGGTGCTCTGCAAGAGACCGAAATGCGTGTGGGACCTCAGAGCGGCGAGGACAGCATCGTCCCCCACGAGGGACAGTGCCTAAGCTGGGGAACCCGCACTGATGGAAGTGATCGCAGGTGTTGGAAGAAGTCCCAGTTGAGGTGTGGTAGCAGCACCAAGCCCCTGCTCCTCCTGCTTTGTGTCCTTGGGGACGGCCAAAGCACAGCCGCAGAGGTGGTTTAGGGGGCTGGTGCCTCCTCCCCACGCAGCTCCGGCTCCGCGGCCAGGCTCTCCTGCATCTCATCATCCCCTCCGAGGGGCCTGTCCCCATGACAGCTCCCCCGGTGAAGCCCAGACAAACACCATATTCCTGGGAGGATTTATTGCCAAGCCCATAAGGCTCAGCTCCACCACTAATTCTGGTTTCATTCCCATGACGGACGAAGCACGAGCTCCTGCCCTTGCAAACCCAAGCACTGCTGAGGAACAGGGATGGAGGATGGATCTGGGGAATCGCAGCCAAACCTGCTGCAGTAGGAGAAGGGACACACACCTGCAGAACCCCCTGATCTCACCCCCTCGTCCACCACTACGACCTTTCACCCTTTCATACACCCCTCACATCCCACCCTGCTTGCCCGCCCGGCAGCAGAAGCGTCAGCACTCGTGGATGTTCAGCTCATCGCCATCACTGGGACACCCCGAAACACCCTGCCAAAGTGGCACGGCAGCCATAGCACCTCAGAAGGGGGGTCTGGAGGCACGAGCCACCCCTTGCCACGAGGGCAGGCAGTCTGCCCCGCTCCGAGCATGTTCTTTCAATCACCATCACTCTGTTTCATCTTTGGTTCACGCTGTGGAAAGCTTTGGGGGAAGAGAGGGGCAGAATGAAAACTGAACTTCTGCAGAACAAGGAGGCTGTGATCATAAAAAAATCTACTCTGGTCCCTGCATCACCACAAGCCAGCCCAGGGGAGCACCCGAAATCATCCGCCTTCAGCGAGCCCCGCATCGATGTGCAGGAGAGGAGAAGCAGAGGCTCAGTAAAAATTGCTGTCCCAGCCATGGCGACCGTGGGAATCGTGCTGTGGGATGAGGGTGCACCTCCTCCCCCTCCTCTGTATAACCCACCGCAATGCCAGGCACGAGCCTTGCCCACCCTAGGACCCAAATGTCCACCCTTGGTCCACATCATGGTGACACCTTCTTCCTCTCCTCAGCTCTGCTCTTCCCAGGTCCTGGCAGACCGGAGCCAGAAGGCGTAAGGACCATTCCTGAGCACACCAACACCATCTGCTGCCTGTAACCCAGAGCATGCGGCGCAATCACAGAATGTTCGGGGTTGGAAGGGACCGCTGTGGGTCACCCAGCCCAACCCCCTGCCCAAGAAGGGTCACCCAGAGCAGGCTGCAGATGGGTCTTAAATATCTCCAGAGAAGGAGACTCCACAGCCCCTCCGGGTAGCCTGCACCAGGGCTCCGTCACCCTCAGAGGGAAGAAGTTCTTCCTCATCTTCAGACGCAACTTCGTCTGCTTCAGTTTGTGCCCGTTGCCCCTTGTCCTGTCGCTGGGCACCACTGGAAAGAGTTTGGCCCCATCCTCCTGACACCCACCCTGAAGACATTTGTAGGCATTGCTAAGATCCCCTCTCAGACTTCTCTTCTCCAGGCTGAACAAGCCCAGCTCTCTCAGCTAGATGACCCACAGAGGTCCCTTCCAACCCCTACCATTCTGTGAGAGATGCTCCAATCCCCTCCTCGTCCTCGTAGCCCTCCGCTGGACTCTCCAGTAGCTCCTCATCTTTCTTGAGCTGGGGAGCTCAGCACTGGACACAGCACTGCAGATGGGGCCTCACCAGGGCAGAGTAGAGGGGAAGGAGAACCTCCCTCGACCTACTGGCCACACTAATGACATGGTGTCTAACAACCAGCATTTTCTTCCCTTGCAGAGCTCCTAAAATTACCGAATTAATGGGTGATTTTTCTCCCTGCTCATTTCTGCGTGCAACTCTCACGCCCCGCACGCTCCCCTGCTCCCCACTGAGAGGGTGCATTGCAGCAGGGACCTTCAGGGGTTCGAAGAGCTGCCTGGAGCCTCCTGATGGGACACATGTCGCTAGTCATGTGCATCCCAGCACAAGACTGATTCCCTTTCAAGTGTCGCAGAGACATTCCAGTGCCATGTGCGTGTGGGGACAGCATCTGCAGAGCTAGGGCAGGATCCCTGTCGGCGTGCAAGACTGCTAACTGCAGGCACCTGATGCCGTGCTTCAGGACCTGCCACTCACTGTGCCGTGCCCTGGGAACAGAGCCAGCCCAACACCAAAGTCCAACCGCTTCCAAAATCCCTTTCATGGCCCTTACGGCCAAGATGTTCCTCCAAGTCACTGGTCTTATGGAAACTCCTTTCCACGCAGGATGCATTTTAGCTCAAGAGAAAAGCATGAGCCCTGTAAGAAGCTCCTAAGCTGTCATGCACTTCTGGCATTAAGGCTTTACTCTCTAGGCCTGATCCCCAAGGGCCTGAGAGGTATTTTACACCTCTTTAGCAATGGATTGATTGATTTCCATGGCTGTATTTCCACTCCCACGGCAGTCCTTCCATTCTGGTGCCTGCCTTGAAAAGGCACTGGTGCACCTCAGTGATGCTCTGCCCATCCAGGCCCCTCAGCAGAACTGCAAGGTTTCACTGTACCACTGCATGCTTATTTTCTTGCTCGCCACTTTGCATTGACTTCTCCAGATACCAGGCAAGGCCAGTGACGAGCACAGGGATGGAGCACCACAGCCTTACAGCACAGCCTGGTCACTCTACCAGGACCCCAGGACGCCAAACCCACGTGGCTTCACCTTTCATAGCAGACACTCTTTGAATGAGATCTGACAAACTGGAGTCACGTTAACCTCAACATCAGATACCCATTTTTGGCCAAAAAGGCCAGCAGGGAACAGGCGCGATCAATCCCGTGCTGCTTTCTCATGTTGGGTTAGTTTTTATTTCATGGTATGGCTCTCTGAAGTCATGCATCTCCAGCAGCCTCAGCTGAAGGAAGCGTAGCCTGATGTTTATAGTAACAAATCTAATAATCAAATACAGTCTGGTAAATGACAAACTGTTTATTTTCCCCTCACATGAGGAATTCTTATAAAACCACTGAAACATTCCATTTAAAAGTCATTTACACGGCGATGTGCTGGGTATTGTCATAAATCAGGGAAAGCAGCCTCGTGAATAATTTCAGAGACTAAAAATAATCCCAAACAGGAATCTTCTCTCCATGCTGGAACTAAAGAACATACAAGTATATATATAATTTTTTTCCTCTTAATTAAGACAGAAGGACACTCCGATTGATGGGAATTTCGAGACTCAAGTCAAACCGCACTTGCCAAGGGCTGGACAGATGCTTTCAGGTTGCTTTGAGGGTTGGACTAGATGACCTACAGAGGTCTCTTCCAACCCCTACCATTCTGTGATTCCAGCTCTCCCGCCTGGTGGGATCACAGCAGACTTTGCCCTACTTACTGTTCCCTTCCTTTGGGGCACCCGAGCGTGGGAGCCCAGCCAGGCCTTCAGAGCACAGACACACACAGGGGAACAGATATAACACCCTAAACTATGCCTGTATCTTCATGATTGGTTCCACCAAAGGAATACAACTGGGTCAGCCCAAAGGTTTATCCACCTCCTGTCCTTGGCAGTGCAAATACACGGAGAAAAGGAACGTAACAAGAAGGGAGAGGAAAGCAATAACCTTCCTTGTACTGAGCAACTGGTGGGATCTCTCGATCCAAAGGTCAGTAAAATAAATAAAACAGAATGAAACTTCCTGACTTTACAAAAGAAGTACCAGATTCCTGCTATAAGTTGTTAAATATCATTTTACCAAGCAACGGCACCAGAGACATCCAGTCTGTACGAGAACAGAGGTCCTGACCACAGTCCAACCCCACTGATGTCCAGCAACGTCTCAAGGGGGAGGTTCTGCTTCAAATTACACTCCTGCTGATCAGTGGCTATTCATGTTAAAGCAGGTGCTTCCCATAAAAACTGGTGTAAAAGTAAGAACATGCAACCAGAATCGGGTCCCTGTAAGTTTACTTCTATATCTGGAATTCCCTTTGGCAGTATGTCTGAGGCCTTCAGCTGGAGGACAACCGAAGCCTCGAAATATTTCACTTGAAATAATTCAGACACTTCCAGGAAAAAAAAAAGGGGGGGGGGAAAAAAAAACCCAAAACATTCCTTTCCCACCCTGCTTTAATTTGAAATATGTCAACAGGGAAAGCCAGCTGAAATCCCACACTTTCCCCAGATGGGCAGTGAGGTCATCGGTGGACGTCCGCCCATGTCAGACTTCACATCCCATCTTGCTCCCTACACGTCATGTGTGACTGCAGCCTTCGCGGCGAGCTGGAGCCCTGCTTCTGAAGCAGAGGTTTGACATCTAGTGGACAGACCGCTCCCGAGAAGCTGTCACTGCGTGCCAGGGGACATCGGTGCAAAGTCATCCTCCCAGCAGGAGACGACCCAAGGAGCAGGGGTTCACCAGGCACCTATGGAGAAACACGCAATGACCAGGGCGTTTCTCCAGCTAAAAGAGGCCGAACAGCCCCAGAACTGGAAAGATCAGGCCAGGCTGGTGGGAGAGCTTCTCCAGGCCCGGCACTGGCAGCATATGAGATCAAAGCAGGTGATGCCTGGACACCAAGGAAACACAAGAGCCGTACATGTCTACTTCTGAAATGTTGTGAGCAAGTCCAAGAAGCATCACTAGGAAACTGGGGTACCCAAGGGGCTGCACAGTCCCATTGGACCCAAGGAATTTGGGTCCAAAAGTGGCAGCTCGGGAGAGTCACCTGTTCTCAGCCCTTCCAAAGGCTGGTAGGAGCTGCTGGGTCTATCCCACGAGCTGCAGTGTGACCTGGGCCACCAGCTTGTGAATTTGGATAAACCAACGCATGCACATCCACTGGCAAGGCAAACCAGACCCTGCCCAGGGCCAGATGACTTTATGAGCTAATTTAGGCAACACTGCTCAGCCATAGCATTATCCTCTTGAGCTCGCCACAGTCCTGGGCAAACACCAACCTGAAATAGGCAGATCGATCGCACTTTGATCAGATAAGCACAGGATATAAACCCCAGCATTAAAGGCCATCCCAGATACCTGGATAAGAAGGAGCTTTTCCTCAGGCCTGAGTAAGTGTGATTCATTTCAGAAGAGGCTGAGATCTGCACAGCTGCCTAGAGATTCAGCTTGCCCATTTCCCATTAAAATTTACGGGCTGGACAGGACAAGAACTTCCATGAGAAGGCCAATTTTTGCTCAAACTTACTTTCCAATTCACAGTCTAAAGCAGCTCGGGATGGAAGCTCCAGACGGGCTCTGAATGAGAAACTGAAGCTTTTGGATGACTCTCCAGCCGTCCAGCAAGGGCAGCACATCACGGTGTACCAGAGAAAGCAACACCACGGGATGGAACAGCAGCGCAGAGCCCGACAGATCTTGTTCTTCTTGGCAGCCCTATTCAACGCAACATGGCCGCGCGCCTTTTTAAGGATGCTGGTCCAGGCGTTGTAAGGCAGAGTGCACCCGGCGGACGTCTGGTCCCCTCGCTACGGCAAGCGAAATAACGGTTGCTTGGTAAAGGATTGCACCAAGAGCCATTTGAAGTTGCAGAAAACCTGGACAGCATCCAACGTGAGATTGGATTAGGACGTGCTGCTGGGGCCAAATGCATTCCTTGACGCACTAACATCTCTGGTGGAGGACGCATCTCGCTGTTTCACGGTCTGATGACAGGGAGTCCAGCATGACCCCAGCCTCTGCTAGGGCGCGTCACGCAGACAAGGAGGGACTGCTCTGGAATGAGACCTCCACGAGATCTGCAGAGGGGAAAAATTCAAGCCTCGCTTCTCGGGGCTTGCTCACCACTGCCAAACACATCACCCCGCCAGCCCATCGCTCCGCTTGGCTGATACCTTATCCTGCTTTGCGTGATGTGCTTTTCTGCACGGTGACATTGCCTTTGCTTGCCAAGGACACGCAGGGGCGAAGGGAGGACTCGGCGATAAGGGACTTTCAAAGGGCTCTCGGAAGGAGGCGAAGCGAGCGCCGCAGGCCAGACAGGGAAGACGCACAACGACGCGTGCGGAACAACAGGCTCGGTTAAGTCTACAGACATCGTAAGACCATCTAACGTGGAACTGTATTGTCTGGGGAACGCTTCAGAGGAACCCCAGCATCCCGCCGGAGAGTCCCATATGTTTTGATAAGAGACTGTTAAAGGCACACTTCTATAAACACAAGTCACATTTTGTATAGATATGGGCTGTAAATGTTACGTTAAAATACCTCAATTGCCTTGAAGCCGATTCATGCTCTGCAACTGCCAAGAAAAAAAAAAAAGGGAGCCCGGGATATTTCAGCCTGCTATCTGAAGTTATTTATAATAAACTCTGACTGAACTGAACACAACGGGCCAGAAGAGCAGAGGAAGCAGCGACGAAGGGTGGTAAAGCTCACACTGCAATCCATCACCCCCGCCGCAAAGCCGGTGATCAAACAAGGCAACGGGTCTGGCTTCCATCAGGCAAAGCCAGGAAACGCAGGGTTAACGCCAGCTTGAACTTGGTCCTGAAGTGACCCCTTGACTTGTGCAAGGGGATGACTTGTGCCTTGTTTGCCCTTGGCTCTTCCCTAAGCAGAGGCCACAGAAGGACTCGGGGATCCCCTTCGTGACCCCTCGCTTTCCACACACAGCTCAGACCGCACCCGGCTGGCGAGCAAACAGCTCCATCCCACCCAACCGCATCTCCACCTCCAGCTCCTCACTGCTCCAACCCGGTATTAGGAGTGACATTAAACTGCAGGGCTGACTCAGAGGTAGCCGAGGATATTTCATCCTACCAAATTTCTCTCCAACCTATGAAAGATCACAGGCTGCCAAGAAATGATGCCTCAGATGTAGCTCCCCTTTCTTGTGATGAGCTGGTGGCTTAAATCCATCCTTCAACTAATACTGCTGCTGACATTGACCCAGCCTGGAGAGCAGAGATGTGCTTTCAAACACGGCATTTAGAGCTAAACTGACAGCTTATCAGGACAAAGCGATACGGAGCAGGCAGGGGATTGATTTAGCCTAACCGATCCCTCCTGTCTCGCTTAAGGGCAAACTCCACAGCCCTTACCGAAATGAACAGTCCCACTGGGTCACAACAGGATCGCTGGAATGCACAAGCGCAATAGCAAGGACCTGCCTTTCCACGGTAAAAGCTCTGTGCCCACGGAGCCCACGTGCAAAAACCGGTCTCAGACAAGCAGCAACCGTAAAAAACCAGATAAGCTCACAGCAGGGTGGGACTGCTGATGCCCATGTAGCATCCAACACTTTCCACCATCCAGCTGAAGCTGCTCCCCTCATCCATAAGCTCTGCCTGTCCCTCCTTCAGCAGATGTTCTTCTGGAGCATCTTGAGAGCACTGACCACACTCACTGCCATGGCTTTACAAATGACTCCTAACCTCTGGCACCTGTTTCTTAGATGAAGTTCTGCTCTGCTCATGTGGATATGAGCTATTCTGAAGATGCTTTGCAGGAGGAATTGGAGGTGCCCATGTCACAGCCTCTCCCCCACCTCCACCGCTCATCTACTGTACGACCCCTTGCAAGCCACCTCATTGCTCCTTGGCTCGGTTCCCTTCTCGCTTTCTGCCAAGAAGCCAACGCACTCTCTTCAAAGCTCTCCGAGACCCAGATTGCCTCTTACTTTGAGTTCTGCGGCTCTAGGCTCAGCCTAAGTGCTGCCCTGATGCAAATGCTAATGATGTAAATGACAAACGCGCTCCTTAATTGATTGCCCGTGCACACAAGAAGCAGCTCTGCGAGCTCCATCCCTTGACAAACATATAGAGGAAAGCCTAGTAGCTACTCGTCAAAAACTCAACACAGCTACAAAAAACCCCAGCCATGACTCAGCAGGGCCTGGGAAATTTCAAGGCGACATGTTTAAAGAAAAAAAAATTTAAAAAAATGTAAAACCAGAATAAATATAGCCTTAAGACGACCCTCCACTTTGCTGTGGCTGAGCATTGATTTTCTTTTCCAGTCACGGCACACCCTGCTCTAGCAACGGGGTAAGGTCTCAGTTCATGGTAACGGGGGCATCAAGCTGCAGGCTGGAGACGGAGCCGTCGGAGCAGGACTCACACACACGACAAACACTGAGACGGGGTCAGAAAAATGAGGTTAGTCTGTGACATGGGAGAAAAGCACCCGGCCAAGCCCCCAGCCGTGAAACCCCTGCTATACCCCTCACCCTGGCCCCAACAACAGAGTTATCTACAATTTCAGCAGGTCCAGAGCTCCGCTTTTAAACTCTGAATTCTCGATTCAACAACAGGTTCATACTGAATGGTGAAGACGAGAAAATCTCTTCAAAGCCTATGTGGAATGTAGCATTTTTTTCTGCCCAGAACAGGCAAGTTCCAGGTCACACGGACACTAAAAAAAGGCACTCTCACAAGCGACCACTTTACTGATCCTCATCAGAAAAGCAAAGGAGAGCAGCAGGCAGAAACCACAGCAGCTTCTGCCCTCAGGAGCCGGCTGCCAACCAATGTGCGAGAACTCACCCTGCACCTGCTTTGTGCCCTGATAACAGATTTAAGAGACCGGGGTGGTCAATCAAGCCCTTCATGAGCCTCTCCATGCAAAGGACACACGGTTCAGCATTGAGTCGATTTTTCCTGTTGCCTTATCAACCCCTGCGAGGTCGAGGTTTGCACCAGAGCAGCCAGGAGACCCGCGCCAGCGGCTGTGCCTGCAATAAAAGCGTTTATAGCACCGGCGTGTGCTTGAGACTGCAGAAACAACGTTCAGGATCACCCATAAAGGCAAAGCACCACAATTACATCTGAAACAGGACGCCCTTCTGACTTCTGCTCTTCCATTACCAGTGTTGATGGAGACGAAATGAAGATCTTTCGCGGGAAGCGAGGTGAGGGAAATCCCAGCATATTTACCGATGTGGCACTTTCCAGTGTCCTTGGGAACGGATCCAAATCGCTTTCCTTAGGAGCCTATTTAATAGGACAGCAACCTTCCCAGGGTTTGCTTCCCATCACCGGCGTCTCTTCCACCCATCTGCCCGTGCCCAGCAACTCCAGTATGTTAAACACCGGCTCAGAAAAAAAACATTCAGGAAAAATAGGTGACATTTTATTTTACTTTTTTTCCCCTTCCTCCAGAGTTGCTCTGCACGGTTCAATCCTCCGGGCTATGAAATTCAATAAACCATAATGTTCCAATCGCTACAAGCCGCCTAGTCCCCATCATGCCAAACTAGCTCAGATTTAACAACAAAATTACAGCGCGCATGATACCATTACAGGCTCCGCACAAACACACGCACAGACGGGCCTGCTAATAAGAGGCTGGGGATAGACAATGTGCTCAGGGCTAAATCCTGCCCCTGGACCCATCAGCTTTGCTGGCATTGAAACTACCTGACCTGGAACACGCAGCTGAAGAATAAGGTCTTGTTTTCTTTTCCAAACTCAAACTGATGTTTCCCTGCACTCCACCACAGGTGGAAACCCAAAGGCAATGACAAAGATCTGGTGGATTCATTATTTCACCCCAGGACTTCAACCAGCACCTCCGAGTCTGACAGCATCCTTATGGACAAACCCCACCAAGGAATAAACGAGCATGCTATCAACCTCCACGAGAAAGGTTTCCATTCCTTTGCAAACAAAGCGAAGTCCATTCTGCTAGAAACTACAGCATGGGCACACACAAATATACATAAAAATTTAGATTTATTAAGTATCTACATGCAAATACTGCATTTCTGTGTTCCTCTGCTTTCCCATCAGCTGTGCCTGAAACCTCAGTCCAAAGAATTTCTATTTGCGGTGCCAGAAGCCACGGTTTGCTTTGTCTCCCGGTGAGCTCTTCATCGTCTCCTCTGTCTGTCATCCCCAGTGAAGGAGGTGTCAGTCCACGCTTTCTGTCCTCAACCATGCCAAGCAGCAGCCTGGGCTGCAGCTCCTCCGAGACGGGAACGGATCTCTACACAAACACCGGCGTACCCATTGCAAATCTCAGAGGGTTTCATCGAACAACGGGAAAATCAAAACAAACGCACGGCGGAGAGGAGCGCGTTGGGGTTCAAAGAGTTTGGGTACGCCAAGTTTCACGAGGGTCCCGGGGGATGCTCCCAAGACGTCCCTGCTCGTAACGTTCATCCGACATCCCAGCTAAAAGGACTCTCCACCCTTCTGGGACACGACAGATGTCCCAAACACCACGTACCATAACTTGTGGTTTACTTTCCACAGCGAGATCTACCAGAATATCAGATATTCGGGCAAATCCTGCCCCAACGGTGCACCACGAGGATGGAGCAAAGGGGCCAGGAGCAGTCACGCAGCCTGAATTTGCCCTCTGAGGGAACGGTGACCACCAATCGATGTACACAAAGTCATCTTCTTTCTCCAGAGGGCTTTCGGAGGCACTGCTTCCGAGCAAAATCGCTAGATACTAGTAGCATTGTGAAAGCACACAATTTCCATCTGTCAGTTGAAACGGGCAAAATTAGATCTCGAAGCCGTGCATTTAATCCATTGCCAAACCAGTCTGCCTGGTACAGTGCTCAGAACAGATTTTTATTAAGGGAAAGAAAGAGGAAAATTGTCTTTTACAGCTGCCTCTTGTCAAAGCTCTCCTCCTCCGCCCCCAGCCCGGCCGGCCAGCTCCAGGGTGACCGCTCTGATATTTCCCTGCGGCAGGAGGCTGGGAACAGCCCTGGAAGCCCTGTACAGAGCTCATCAGCCTCTAATTCACCTCCAATCTGTCTCTATGCAGGCTGATGACTCCTAATTGCTGGTTCAGAAATACAGCGCAGAGCCTGATGATTTGAAGTTGGTCTAAGTTATCTTAGAATTAACTATTAGGCGAGATCACATAATAACTTTCCTCCTATCCCAAGCAGCTAAATATTCACTTAAAAGTGTATCTTACTTAAAATCACAAGGCTGCTTCGGCAGCTGGATTAACGGATTCGCCACAAACACCAGATGCTACCGTAAGAATTAAGGGCAGAATCTGAGCTCAAGTTCTCTTAAAACCTCTGTGGAAACAGAGGTAATGTCTTCCTTGCAGGATTTTTAAGGCTGGTGGCAGAGGTTGCTGCTGCACCAGTGGGATGCCCAGCAAGGCTGGATTCCCAGCATGACAGAAGTCAAACACACCGGTGTGTCTCTGGGGGTGCGGTCGCGGGAGCCAAGGCTGCACCCTGGGCCCCCTCCTGATTTACACCAGCATGAGGACATGGCAGACCACAAGCTAGGCACGTAATCCAGCGGAAGACTAATCGGAGCTCTGTAAGCGGCTAGCTCCATGCTTCTCGTCTCCAGCAGCAATTTAAAAGACAAACAAACAAAACCCAACAACACGCAAACACGCAGAGAAAAACACAATTCGGAGTTCATTCACCGTAAAAGAATCTGATCCCCGTTGCTCTCACGGAGCCACTCCAAACCCATCACGCAGAGCATGGCAGGTAAAGTTGAGGTTTTGCCTCCAAGTAAGCCCAGATGGGTGCTGCCACCCGGCCCGAGCCCAAATCATAGAATGGTGGGGGTTGGAAGGGACCTCTGTGGGTCACCCAGCCCAACCCCCTGCCCAAGCACGGTCACCCAGAGCAGGCTGCACAGCACTGCGTCCAGCCGGGTCTGGAATATCTCCAGAGAAGGAGACTCCACAGCCTCCCTGGGAAGCCTGGGCCAGGGCTCCATCACCCTCAGAGGGAAGAAGTTCTTCCTCGTGTTCAGCTGGAGCTTCCTCTGCTTCAGTTTGTGCCCATTGCCCCTTGTCCTGTCGCTGGGCACCACTGGAAAGAGTCTGGCCT
>Ga0065711_1042806_pt1 | contig 15128 bp, 9 predicted proteins | sample Hoacrofraction12_FD_59098 | JGI IMG/M metagenome (GOLD analysis project Ga0065711, IMG submission 59098) | Hoatzin crop microbial communities from Cojedes, Venezuela - Epithelial fraction 12 v2 (version 2) | ecosystem: Host-associated > Birds > Digestive system > Esophagus > Crop | place... | reverse complement strand
CTGGCTCCTCAGGGCGCCCGCCGCCGGCTGCAGACCTCGCCTCAGGGTCTATATGGCCGTGTGTGCCAGCGGAGCAGGGCGGCCCAGCGTCCTTCTTTTGTGATATACCCCCTTTTTTAATTCTTTTTTTAATGAAGTCCCTTCTTTCAGCAGTACACGCAGGCCTCGGTGCATTTAGCTAGAGCAGGTGCTGGTGCTTTTGGGGACACTGAGGGAATGGCAGCCCAGCAGCTTACTGTTCAGAGCGAGCTCCTTACACTAAAGCAAGTAAGCAGCTTTTCACCCTGCCGTGGGAGAGCCGGGAGGTGGGGGGATTGCAGGCGGATCGTGGGGCTTGCCTGAACATGCAGTGTCTATGCTCTGCCTTTCCCGCTCTTTGCAGAGGGAAACTGTAGCGGACTGCCCTGCTTTGGAAGGGGTCCATGCTGTCACATGGTGGCTGTGGCCAGTGCATCCCTCAGAAGCCCCTTGCCTCAGAGCATTTCACTGAAGATACAAGGAGTGTAATAACATGCTCAAGGCCAAAGGGTGAGTTAATGAGAGAATAAAATTCCAGTTCATCTTCAGCCATGTGCTTTTAAGGTACTACATAATCACTAGCAAATGAAGGCTAGAGTAACCCCTGGGTGTGGCAGGACACCCCCTCCCCCGCTGTCCCCATCTTCTGGATGAGTCTGCATTTTTGAGCAGATCTCTGGTGATTCAGATTAGTGCTGCCTCAAAGTACTTACCTGGAAATGTTTCAAGCAGTTGTTTGTCCTTAAGATGCCACTTAGGAACAAAACTGTTTATGGTCAAAGGGAATAGCAGGCATTACTTTTAATGTGCACTGTATGTCAGAGTCCTCAGAGCACTACATAGCTCAGAATGCTTTTCCTATGCACTAGAAGTCACATGGACACTGCTGGCAGATAGAGTTTTGTGGCCCTCTGCTATCTTGCCATAAATGCCATTTTGGGTGCCTCATATTGTAGGGTTGCCTGGAATTAAGACCTGCATTAATCAAAAGTGGAATTGTCCCAGGTGAAAGAAAAATAATGATGCAGGAGAAATACTCATTGGGAATCCAGTGCCCCTTTTACATTACTGTGCTCTTTTTTTCTCTGAGCTGGAAGAAAATAAAGTTGATCGCCTTGATGTACATTAATACACAGATGGTAATTGTGTCATTTACTGTATCTTAAATGCTGGAACTGATTAGCTCTTATCAGTCCTCTCAGCACTTTAAGAGGACAAGACACCTAGTAAACAAAGACAAAATATTCTTCTCTGATAGAAGTGATGAAAGGGGAGAACATTTAAAACAGGTAGGGAGGTATTTTTTACTTTACTCAGTGCAAAACAAGCAGTTAGCTTGCCAGTCATGAAAGCTTATAAAAGCAACTTGAGTTTACTAGCTACCTAAAATCTTGTATCCTCCTATACATTAGCTTGTATGCAGGTACTGGAAATTATTTCTTTGTTTCTAATGTGTTGATGTGCAGCTGAAAATAGCTCTGTCATATTCAGAGTTTATCCATTGCCAAGAAAATAAAAGTCAGCATTGCAAATCACAAAAGGAAAAATCCAAAGGTCTGCACCAAAGAGGGGTGTGGCCAAAATAGTCCCTGAATAGCAGACAGTGTGGATTGACACATAGGCACTTCTGGCCATTCCTATCAAAAATGATGCACTGTGTGGGATTCACTGATCCAAGCCAAATGACAAAGAAATCACGAGTTGTGCAAAGGAAGCTTTCAGTGTTTTCAGAGCTCAGGGAGTCATCTTTTCAGCAACCATATCTGCATTACATTCCCAGAAAGAAAACACTAAGGCGGTAGCTCTCAACCTGTTCTGATTTGTAACCCTTGAAAATTTTTCTAGTGAGTGTTTAGATGCTTGCAAAGAAAATACAACTATTTGCAACAGACTTGCTTTTCTTAGGCATTCCTTCGAGATAACTCACAGAACCCCTAGGGTTTACAGCTCATAGATTAGAAACCTTTGCACTGAAGGCCCAGTATCAGTAAAAAGAATTAAAACAAAATCTTTCTTATGTACAGAACATACAGATGATACAGACTTGAAAGCCCTGATTTCGTGAAGGAATGTTGCAGGAACGGGTTCAAAACACTATCCTAAATGCTTAAATGAGGATAAAATCAAGAGGAAGAAGAGGTTCATAATTAAGAGAAGGAATATGTTTCCTTTTGACACTTAATGGGAGATGACATGGGTGTTTTGGGCCAGGTAGAAAAGTACATCACATGTAGACGTCAGGGAGAAGTCGTAACACTGTATGCCACAGCTGGGGTCTCTCTGGAAGATGGTAATCCTAGAAATCCTTTGGGCCTGGGATAGTTGTGCCAAGTGGGCTGACTTAGAGCTGCCCTTGCATGTCAAATTTTAAGGATTGTTTCCCAACTGATACAGAATTGAGAAAAGCAAGACATTGTGGCTAGCACCATACAGACCTTTTGGCAGTGATGGTGAAGAGTTGCAGGTTTCTTGGTTTTGGCTAAAATTCTGGCTAGTCAGACTTCTGCTAGCACAAGCCATGAAATGGTGGAATCCCAAGTATTAATCCAGAATTTCAAGACACAGTTCAGGGATTTCAGTATTAAATGGTCACTACATAATGAGCATTGCAGTTTTATTGTGTTCCAAAACAATTGTACAATTGTGTGTTTTATTTTCCACATCAGATAACTGCATTGTTTGCAAAACCACCACTGTAATGCAAAATGGAGACTTCATTTTCACTAAAATAATCTGGAAATACACAGTTGAAACTCCCACAGCAACTTTACCCTGCCATGTTACAGCTATATACCTGCTGCTGGACTTGCAAATGGCCCATTTCCACTAGGGTAGAACACAAAGTGGAAATGATGCAGATTCTAACATCTGCAATGGTTTATATCACAGTGAGCAATGCTGATGTTGGGTTATGTTTCCCCATTCACTTCTGTTTCTCATTTGATTATTAAATATATTCTTCCCATTTGCTTTAAAAATCAAAGTGCAGTGAAAAGTAAAAATAAGTGATGGAGAGACTGCTGAGGGAAGTTGACTCATTGTCTCCGTTAGAGAAATGATTTGTCACAGCTTTTTTGCCTTGGGTGGTCTTTCTTTTCAGGCAGCTAGCTATCTGGATAACACAGGAAAAAGCTTCTATGGCAAGAACTGTCAGTGCTGCACATTACTTTAAATGTGCAGAGAACTCATGCAGAAAAGCCCACTTCTAGACCTGCTATCCATTTAAAATCCATTATTCATTCTTCTAGTACCATTACGTCCTCTCAGTGTCTTTCTTAGTCACTTGCCATATTTTGGACTCGAATGCTTTCCAGGAGTGTTTCTCACAGCGCAGTGTCACAGTAGCCCTCTCTCAGGCACTGTTTCAGCTGTGGTGAGGAACCCCATAGGCAAGCCAAGAGTTAATGCACCCCCTCAGACCAGCCAGGGGCCCTACAGCTGCTCCAAGCTGCCAAGCAATTAGGCTTGTCAACATCCCTCAAATAAACTCCGGCAGTATTATCAAACCCCATTGTTACCTGATCCCCCAGAGGCTGGGGAGGCTGTTATATCAGGACTGCAAGCTGCAAAGAGCCATGTCTGTTTTCTCTTTTTTAATTCTGGATGACCCATCCTTTACTTCACTGGTTGGAACCGATGCTCAAGAAAGATGGATCTTTTGGGAAAGGATTAAATCTCTCCTGTAATACCAGTCTGGGGGGAAATCACGGTGTGTTTTACCCAGGAACCACATACAGGGCTGGCTTCCTTGTGGTTTTGCCTCAGAGCAATAGCCTGCTTCAGTGGACTACCTTAAAAATAGCGGGATGCAGGCTGCCATCTTAAGGAGGAAAAACGTTGCCAGAAAAAGAGTATTTATTGTTCCATCTAGGGTTGCTACCTTGGAAATGCAAAACCCAAGTCACTTCAGACAAAAGGCTGCTGTGCAGGCACAGATCAGTCTATGTGTGGGCCAAACTGGGCAGTGTGATTGGAAAGCAGGCAGATAACAACCCTACCTGAAGCCAAGGATGTGTTTGGAAGACTTAGTTCCAGGTTCAGTAGTGGCACAATAAGCCCATGTATTTACAGAGACACGCAAAGATGGCAAAACCACAGTTTTTCCTTCAATACATTATTTTTAGTTTTCATTTTTATGCAGAGACACTGCAAATTTGATCTGAACTAATCAATGCAATTTTGTCCATCTGAGTCTATAACCCATCTAAAACGATTGCCCTGTACTGACTTAATGATTATTCCAGTTATTTTGCATTTTGAGGCCTGTTGCTCTGGGGACAGCAGCAGCTAGCACCAGTGGGACAGGAAGGTGGGACTACCATGCCACGACAGTTTTGCTGGAATGGATAAAGGGCAGTGCTGTAGCAAGGACTTAGGAAAAGGCGCAGCAGTCCCAGACATCCCTCAGAGACAGACAGTACCCAGGGACAAAGATTGCCAAGCCCTGCAGCTGGATGAGTGCCAGGCATCTCTTCCAGGAAAGGGTTTCAATTATGAGCATTTGGGGTGAAATCTTGTTGGTTTTTAGCAAAGCGTAGTATGCTTTGCTTAAAATGTTTTGGGCTTGGTGACATTTTTAAGAGCAAGTAACTATACGTTCTTTCTAGAAGGCTGAACAATTGCATGCAAACGCGCATAAGCCGACATCCACTCAGAACAGGCTTTCAGCTTCTGGAGTTTCTTTTCCTTCAAAATCCAGAATTTCTATTAAAATCTTCATTTGGGTTCAAAGCATAAGATTTTACTGGCTGCAGGCAAAATATAAAGAGAATGAAAAACGCCTGATACAAAGGAAAGAGGGTCTTGCAAGATGGAAAATGCTCAGGACACAAAACTATACTCTGTCAATGCCCATATAATACACTATGCATTCAGGTGGATAAGCTTTACATTAGCATGAACACTGCTAACCCTTTTACATGGGTATAGAGAGGCTGACCCTTTAATACAGCAGCCATGATTTATTCACTTTCATTGTATCAGGATGACTCTCAGTGTTCAAATATGCTTTTTTCCACATATGAGAAATGATATTGTATCAAGGCCAATGCTGAACTGCAAACTGATTTCCCTTCCCTACCCAAACCAGTTTGTGTTATTTGTGAATCTAACAATAACAAAGATTCAAAGGTCTATTACTCAGCGTCTCTTGATTTCCCTGTTTTATTTTGTGCCCCTTATCGATACTCTTCAGAGCTCAGGGCTGAAGCGACATAATGGGAGCCTGGAGACATTGTCTGCATCTCAACTAGGGTCTTGGCATTTGGTAACAACACCAGGTTGTCTTTTTTTTTTCTTTTCAGAGCAAAACAGCTGGTGAGTATTTGAGTGTGTACTGGTGGCAGAGAACTTGTAGTAGAACTGGCCGTGACTCCTGCTGCAGAAGCAGTTACAAGATGCTAGCACTGAGCAGAGAGGCATGACAGATAAATAAGGAATGCAAAATATGCTTCTTTTCTGTTGGTCAAGTTACACATCTTTTCAGATGCTTTCTTCCACATTCTGTACGTCTTGCATGACTGAACAAAGTCTTCCCCTTAACCTGCAGGCTTCATTCATTTAACTTTTCTGAAACACCTTGCTATTATAGAGATGGAAGTTAGAGATTATTTAATGTCAAATTCGCTGACATGTCAATAATGTTTATCTGATTACTTTCAAGGGTGAAGAGGGACTATAAAAGCTGGAGGGAAAAGTTCTGTTTGTTTCTAACGCCTCAAGAGGTATCGTTTCTGAAAAAAGGAGAGTCTCTGTAGAGAGATTTTTTTACTGGGCTTGGCAGATACATATTCGTAAATGTGCACATCAAATGCACATTAATACATTATTCACTCAGTCTTTCAGATGAACTGACACATTTATTTAATCCTCAAAGATGTTATAGTCTAGATCGACAGTACCAATATTAGTGGGAGACTGATAAAAATTGCATATTTGCTTTTCTTACCGTACTTTATATTCCCCTCTAAAGTATTAACTCTTGGCTTTGTTATTCACAAATACATCCATCTCTTATTCATGCATTACATAACAAACTGTCCGTGCTGCAGCTGGTAGATATGTCAGATAAATGCAGATCCTGACTTTAAAAAGGTATAATATAGATAGAACTCTCCAGCCTGTAACTTTGACTCTGAAGTGCATTCACATGCATACCTAAATGCAAACCCTAAATATTTAAGTTTCTAAAGGTGCCGCCATTAAATTTCACAAATAGCCTGGGAAGCTCAGATTGAAAAAATTAAATTCCAGTCTTTATGAAAAGAAAGAACAATAATTTAAAAGAACTCTAAAGTTAAAAAAGAAGATTGAATTATACCAAATTACAGTTTCTCCTGCTTGCTATTAATATGCTTTTTTTCTGAAATCATGCACATTGTCTGTAGCTTCACTGGGATATTATTTAAAATGGTGTCAATCTGGAAGAGCTGAGGGAAAGAGAGCGCAGCAGGTCCGGATGAACGCTAATATTACTGAGTGCCCAGTCAAGTCTCAACAACTCCCTGACACTGATGGTTCCAAGCCAGTCCTAGGATGCATAAATTTCTCTGTAACAGACAACATATTCCAAAGCATGTGCAAAACTACCTGCCCACACATTCATCAAAGTGTGCAGTGAACTTTCATAAATCTCCTGTCACTTTTCCTCAGCTCTTTTTTCTTGGCTGGTAAGAGTCACAGAGGATTTTTTTTCCTTTTAACATTTCAGTATTTGATATTACACCAAGGCAGGGTGCTGCCTACATATTGGGTTAGTTTATGCAATATGCTATAAAGTACAAAAATGACATGACGGAAAAGAAAAAAGAATTTTCTAATGTCTGTGACCTGAAAAAGAAAATGTGAGCAGCAGCAAATACCTGTTCGCAATTTTTATTAGGCAATTAGCCGATTGCTTTTGTGAAGTAGTGACAAACTTGAGATACCTGCAGTTATCAGTGAGGATAGGGATTTGGATCCCCACCCATCTCAAGTGCAATAGATTCATATACCTCAGCTTTGATATTTCCCATGATTCAGGTTAAAAACCCACACTCAATAAACAACTGTTCTGTCTCAGTCATTTATTCCTTAAACATCGTTGTCAAGCAGTAGCAAAGCATTACTGAGGAAAAATCTATATAAGAATATTACCAGATGGATCTGTGCAGAAATGGATAATTAAGTAATGACCAATTAAAATACAATCTGTAAATCTAGTAACAGGAAAAATAAATTGTTAGAATAGATGTTCATTAGTTTTGCATTTAAAATTTCTCACTCCTAATAACAAACTTGTATATTTTAATCTCAAATCATAATTTACAGTTTGTCTTCTTTTCATCTCCTTTAAAAGCTCTATGCCCATTGACATATATTCACATATACATTTACGTAGCTACTTTCTGAATAGCACTGCAAAAAAACAGGACTTAGGTTCTGCACGAAAACCTATAGGAATCTGTGCTTTTCAAAAAGGTAAATCTGCAACAGAAAGATACTGCTAATATAGAAGAAAATGAGAGTTAAACTACCCTCAGCAAACATCACCAGTAAAGCTTCATTAGTATGTATTTTCATATAATTCAATTAGCCAAAATACATACAAATGCTGGCAGTGCTGTTCACTGCTCTGGGAGCATCAGTGAAGCTTTAAACAGATCTGAAACAAAATTGCATAAATGGCATGTAAAGCCCTGTGCATACAAAGATACCTTCAGGGTTCTAATAAATTCATGAAACTTTTTAAAGTATGATTTCCTAGCAGGCAATCACTTTTAATTAACAGGATCACCTACAGCAACACATGTCCTTCAAAAACTTACATTATTTTTTCTTTTTGAATTTCAAAGTTTCTGTAGTAAAAGTTGAATAGCTGAGTAGCTTAACCTCAAAAGGATTGCAGGCTTTTATGACAGTTATAAACCACTGTGGTGCCTTCTTTATAAGAAGAAAAGATTCTTAACACAACAGAGAAAGAAGGAAATCTCTTTTTAGTTATAGCTAGAAGCAAGCATTTCCTCCAAAGGTCAGAAAACTTTTCCTCAGTTAAAGAATATTTTTAAGGACATTGCAGGCTACTTGTGCAAGTAATCTCTGGTAATTTGTTGTATGAATTAAACATATAATTTCCCATATTTATTATTTTATATACTTCTGCATTTTCTTTTATTTCTCTGAGCTCTCAGTATACAGGTTTGGTAAACATGGGGGTGAACTTGTGAAACTGGCTTCCATAATGAGTTTTACGCGAGAGAGAGCAAAGGGAAGCTCATCTCTTTATTAAAATAAAATCGTACTCGTTTACTGAGCACATCTTTCAGGACTGTGTGCTTGAGGTGGTGCTTGCCACTCGCTTAAAAGCACATTTCCATGTTCCAAAGCTGGCTAATCTTCTTACCTGCAGATTTAAAGTGGCAAAATATTCCATATTTGAGTTGGAAAGAAAATAACAGGAAAAAGATGGTTAAAATGATAGTGCCAGAGACAAAATTTAAAGGGCCAAAGCCCTCTCCAGCCCTCATTTACATGAATCAATCCATTGATACTGGTACCTGAGAAACCTGAGCAGGATTTGCTTAAACGAATTTAGGGAGAAGGACAATAAACAAGAGTACGTCATGCCTGGTTTGGTCCAGGAGATTTTACAGGCTGTAACGGCTCAGATAGTATATGTCTTCTAACAGTGACCCATGGTAAATATATTTCATTTGCTTGATTTTGCAGCTTCCTTCCAGGTGACCAACCATTTAGAACGCACGGAAGGTGGTAGATGCTGAATTTATGTGTCTTAGCAGAACAGTCAACCTCGTGTCAGTGATATGCATGATGTCTTGTGTGACAGTATTGGCACATTTTCCTTACAGAATACAGTAAAGCTCTGGAAGCGGAGAGGGGAACAAGCACCCTTGGAGCATTTGAAAGTCCCACTCAAGAATTAGTTCTGAGGCACAGGTGGGCTTCTGAGAGAAGCAAAAGAGTAAAAAGTGTGTTTATGGATCAAACAGCCTTTCTGGGTGAAAGGAGCACGCCGCTTACAGTGCACCTGTATTTGAAATGAACATGTGAGGACAAAGTCATATGCCATACAGTACTGACCGTGCTATAAATGATTGTGCCGTGTACATACCAAGGTGCTCATAACGCCAAGCGTCATTTAGGTGAAGGCGTGCCCTATGCGCATACAGAGGGATGTCTCTGCCGTGGAGTAAGGGCCTTTTCACAGCACCCCAGCTGGCGGCAGGTTCGGCACATCCTCCTGTCTCGGCGCAGGGCCTTCTGCAACCTGCAGTGGGGCATTCCAGCTCTTGATTGCTCCTCTTTGAATTCTCTCTCTTCAACCAGCCTTTCTTATTGCTGATTGTCGCCATGGCTGCCTTCCCACCAACGGCTTGTCCTGTCTCTTGTCTGGTGTTAGTCTCATCCTGTGTTCAAGCAGAAGCTTACAGGAGCTGAATACCCACCGTGCACCTGGGACTTTGGGCAAGTCCCTTCTCTGTGTGTTTGCTTTCTACCTGTTGTCATCTCTTTTGTACGTTAGACTGCCTTTGGAGCAGTGGCTCATTCTCCTTCTGCTACAGCACCTAGTAAAGGCTGCTTTTGTCTTGGCAGAGACCTCTAGTTTTTATAGCAGGCCAACTACAGAGGTCTACTCCTAAGAATAAGATAACATTTCTTTGTACAGGGAGTGCTAGTGCTTTGTTTGGAAATGCAAATAAAACTTTGTTCTCCAGTTATATTATACACAAACATTTACTCTACTGACAGTAGTTCTAATTAGTTCAATAGACTGAATTTTGCTTTATTTTTGTTGAAATTAGTGAGGTCTTGTGTATATGTCTGCCTGTCTGTCTACCTGTACTACACAAAGTGTAATGCATGTCCAGTACACACTGTTTGTGTGCAGTTGTGTATCTAGTGTTGACATGGATTACTGTATGTTATACTGTAGCCAGCAGCTGGATTATAAAGGACAACCATTGGACAATTAAAAAGCATGCAGAAGGACACAGCCACAGCACAATCATCAAGATATGCTGAACTAAATTAGCATCATGCAAAGTTAGGCAATGTTTAATTCATAGACTGTGACTATATTTAGCCATCTTATTATTTGCAATATAATCCATTCATTTATTGAAGGTTAATGCCAAGTTTTTCTCCTGGGTATTTGGTAGATGTGTCATGTGTCACAGGGCAGTGTAGCCCTTTTGATTTCCATCTACTAGATGGAATGAATTTGCTATAAAAATATATACGTTTGTGAGTGGGTGTGCACATTCAAGCCTGCCTGATGTAAGCACACTCAACAAAAACAGGGAGAACTCCCTAACTACTGTTGAGACACCTTCTATCATCTGATTTTTCCTGGGAAAGACCACAGACACAAAAGAAATATGAATAGTGGTTTATGAAAGAACAGTATCACTGCCTTCATGAAGAGAATGCTGTTGATTTCGCAAATGTACATGTAAAGGATAATGACCGAAGAGAAGGTGAATCGCCATTCACTTTTGAGGCACTCCATGAGACGGTGGAGGAAAGTCTCACAGGGCACCGTAGAAAGAAATCCTTCGAAAATGATGTGAAATGTAGGAATAGGACTGGGGAACAGAAGAAAAAGCATCAGAATGGCAGAGTTTGAATTGAGACATTAAAAGGTGAATGTCTTGAGACGGTCTCTGAGAAATTATGTTTGTTCTGGTGCTGATGTGATCAAAAATAGAGCAGGCGTAATTGAATGGAGGATATGAATAGCCTAACCAGGTTGAACAGGGTGAATTAAACTGTTCTTCTGTAGAGAAGCTGGACTGGGTTATGTAGAAATTTAATATATTTTTGACAGGGTTTTGAAGGAATGTGATTTGGAATTAGTGACAAGATTTTGAAGGAGGAATACTTTTATATAGATCACGCTGTCTAGGGATATGCCTGATGCCAATCATTTTGATAACTAAGCACAAGAAAGCCTGATTTTCAAAGGTGCTGAGCACACACACAGATCTTGTTCACTTCACACGGAATTATTTTTTTGGTTGTCCTTGACACTTGAAGATCAGGCCCTAGGTTTCTGACCTTTAAGGAACTGCACTGTTACTGTAAATGAGGAAGGAGAAATCATAAAATCATATATATGGAGAGAAACACTGAGTCTTTTTGTACACAAGATGAGATGTTTTTTCAGAACAACATTGTAGAATTGTCTTGGTAACTGCACAGCTTAAAAATACAGAAGAGGAAAGGTGCATCTGTAAAGCTGGCAAGGCAGTGTAGGTCTGACCAAAAATCTGTATTTCTACGTAGTCCACCAGCATTAGGGAAGGACCCGGAAGCAAAGGCTTCACTGGCACTTCAGACTTTTGACTCTGGAGGAAGTCTGCACCCACCTCTTTTGCATGTCTGATTTCCACATCTCTCTCTCACTGCTGTTGGCCACCTCTTCTATCTAATCTTGCTGGTGCCAGCAGGTTCCCAGCTCCTAGGCTGTTCTTTGTGACCTTTCCTCAAGATACTGGAGAGCGCAGTGTGGTAGGTGACACTATTGACAGAGTTATGAATCTCTCAGATAATGATTGTAGCAGCAAAGGGGATCTCCTGCACATGGTGATTATTCACCTTGGCCACTCCATTTCCCTGGTGATACCCTTTTGCAAAGCAAACTTTCTGCAGCAGGCAGAAGCATGCAGAGCCCAAGTGGAAGAGAGGCAAGGTTTGGAAGAATAGTATCTGCTTTTACGTCAGGATAGAAAATCAGGTGTGGGTTTTGGTACACAGAACTTCCTTCTGGTCTGGAGCAGAAGTGTCAGCGAGCTGAGTAAAGGCTGGGAACTGTCTCTCTGAGTTGGGCTTAACTATGCTGGGCAACTGGGCAATTAGAGAGAAAAGAGTGACTGGTACCTCCAGAGCGGACAAAGCAGTCGTTTGGTTTCCTTGGATAGAAAGAAGGGTGGGAGGGCTGGGAGACAGGCACTTGCTGCAGCTGGGCCAGTGAGGACTGGGCATTACCTGACACCAGTCGACACCTACCTAGAGAATCCTTGATCTCCAGTATCCCCTGGAGCTATGAGTGATTTCCCTCTGCTTCGCAAAAGTACACGTTAAATCAATAGCATTTATCTGTTCGCTTCTAGGCTTACAATCAGCATGGCTTTAACTCTTCCATGAGGTTTTGACAACCAGAGACACCCATGCCTTCCCTTTCACTGTACGCTGTTGTGTGAAGTGAGTGCAGTTAGGTTCTTCTTTACTGTCAGTCTGAGAAGGCTGGAGGTGCTGCACCTCTGGTTGGCTTCTGGGCTTCTGCACTGCTAAGAGAGGAAAGGATGTCTAGACTTCCATGGAGGCTATCACTCTCAGATCATATTTGGTTCTTATATTCTTCTTGAGTCAAGCAAACAATACTGACAAAGTGCCCTCTCCACAAACGGTGTGTGGCTGCCTCATAACAGAGATGATGAACCATGGATGCCATATTTTCAGACTGCAAAATGTGGTCTGTACAGATTGCAGGAGAAACAAGTCAAACCCCACATATACTTATATTCCTATACAAACAACTACATCAATGTGCAAAACAGATAAAATAAAAATAATAAACGAGCTCAAACTCACCTGTGGCCATTTATAATTGTAAACTACTGTGGCAACACTGTGAAGTACAGTCCAAGGACTTTTTTGTTTTTCAGAAAGACCAAGTGAAGGCATCCAATCAAGGGTGACAAATCCGGGGTTCTGCCTGGAAGCACTGAAGGATGTTTATGGCCTCTCCTAGTGGGTACTTAAGAAGGCATGAGTAGAGTTGTATTCTACTCTTAGCTCTGCTATGTAACCTTATTAAGTCACTTCACCTCTATGCTTCTCTTCCCATTGCCACTTTCTGTATGCCTTTTCTATTTTTATTGTTAGTCCTTTGCATGACAGACCATCTCTTACCTTGAGTTTGTACGTACCTAGGAGAACTGGGACTTAACCCCACTTGCAGCTTCCTGCGTTACCAAATGTAACAGCCATGCCTAGAAACTTTCATGTAAACAGATTTCTAAAGGTTGGAGAACATACATCTTTTCTGACTCAGAGTGGAATTATCATTAAAACTCAGAAAGGCAAAACAAGTTTTGGATACTTTTCTGCCCGTATTTTCAAATAAACTTAAATTCAGAAAAACGTAGGCTTCCTTTACTCCTGCTGATTTTTGGGAAGCTGGAATGCAGTGGGTCCTGTTTCTGCCAGTGACACTGGTGTAATCCTCATTCATTTCATCTCCACTAATTTTACTTGTTATGAATTTGTCTGTAGGTTGCAAGGCATTTATCCTTGAGCTTGGTACTTAGACATAGGCAAAACTGCAATTCTCTCTCCCTTGGGATTTACTTGCTGAGAAGTAGGTCTGTATCCGTCCACCATGAGACAGAGCCTGACCCGGTGTGCTTAAAGCAAATAGATGAGGCAAGTACTTCTGAGCCACATCCTGGAAAGTACTCATTGCTTTCTGTGGACTAATGACTTACCCTGCTGCCAAGGGTTATGTTGTTTTGAAGTAGCTGCTGGATTTTGGTTGGCCCTAGCTACAACACCTGAAAAAAAAATTACTCTTTAAGAAAAAAATAATTTTTTTAGGCTTCACCTTATCCCACATTAAGATGGTCTGCATGTTACCTACCTCAGAGCAGGGACACGGTAATTAGGAAAATAGATTTCAGTCTGATGGCTGATGCAGGTAGAGGAAGGGAATAGCAGAATGAAGGTGTGAACCATGTTCCCTGTTACAGATTCCAGTACAGAGAAAAAAGATACTGATAGCTGTAGGGCAGGATACATGTCTAATCAGGATTTAAATCCTAAATGAATGAATGCTAATGAATTATTACTCCTTCCCTATTAATTAACAGTGTTTCACAGCACCCTCTAGAGAGCCCAGCCAGAATGTTGTTGTGCTATACATTTTTTTGTGTAGTTCTCCGCTATCTTGGTTATCTCACTATTTTGTAGGGACAAATGCTTCTTGATACTCAGACATCAAAGTATTTAGAAACAGCTGAAATTAATTGTTACCTGGCTAGACCAGCTGGTTCTGAGGAGAGTGGTGCCCAGTCTTAACTTACAGTCATCTTGCTTTTTCTGGTTCATCTGAAAGTTACTTTAAAGTTTAACTTGTTTGATTTAATGCTCACAAGAAACAGAGTTGGAAAAAATCTGGTAGAAGAGGACTGAGGAATCGAGGAAAGGAATGATTCAGGAATGTTAGCAAGTAGCAGGAGGCTGCCTCCCCTCTAAAAATGCCTCACTGCAGCAAGGAGAAATGCTAAGAAATGTATTTTAATTTCTACTTGGTTTTGCATGGCTGAGAGCCTGGATATTTAACTTCATGTGGGGAAAAAAGGATGTGGCTTGTGTGCAAGTGTCAGCCACGATGTAGCTGAGCAGCAGTAAAGCTAGTGCATGAATTAAAGTAAAGAACATATAAAAGGAAATAAAAGGATCTGCCTAGAGATCAAACGTGGCATTTGTACAGAACCTTATTCAAAATGGATACAAATGCATCAGTTCCTCAGAATTATAGGTGAATCAAAGGAAAATTACATCCAGGAAGATAAAGCAATCTACCAGCAGCCTTACCATGTGAGAGGCAGAGATGCAACTTTGAAGCTTCCCGTATGGCTTGCCAAAGAGCCAGATGTTGCAGGTGGAACAATGTCCTCTCTGGCTTAGCATCTGGTTCCTGTCGTTCTGATCGTAGAAAAAGGAGATGCGGAAGGATGCGGTAAAAATCATTTTATAACTTCATTTAAGAAAAGAGTCTTTTCTGTTGCTTTTGTAGTAAAATCATATTTTAAATGAGCATTTTTTTTCAAAGGTGGGGAGTATTGCAGACAAATGAATGTGGGATCTCCACTTTTCATTGCAATGTGCCATCCTGGAACCTGTTAATTCGCTTGGAGCTTGAACAACTGATTTCTTGGCCAGTAAGAGGTTATGTAGCCCCAAAGGGTAACATAACCAAGAAGAATCATCCTTCTTCATATATAAGGGGAAGTGTTAACTATTTGTTAGTTAGGATTTCACACAGAATCACACAGAGTAGTAGGGGTTGGAAGGGACCTCTGTGGGTCATCTAGTCCAACCCTCCTGCC
>Ga0065711_1042802_pt1 | contig 15128 bp, 9 predicted proteins | sample Hoacrofraction12_FD_59098 | JGI IMG/M metagenome (GOLD analysis project Ga0065711, IMG submission 59098) | Hoatzin crop microbial communities from Cojedes, Venezuela - Epithelial fraction 12 v2 (version 2) | ecosystem: Host-associated > Birds > Digestive system > Esophagus > Crop | place... | reverse complement strand
CCCGCCTGGACAAGATCCTGTGCAGCCTGCTGTAGGTGCCCCTGCTTCGGCAGGAGGGTTGGACTAGATGACCCACAGAGGTCCCTTCCAACCCCTACTATTCTGTGATTCTGTGAAGAGAGGCTGTGGGTGGTGGTAGCTTCGCCCTTGTTCCTCTGTGCCCAGGAGGGCGTTTCCCCATCGCAGTCTGCTCGCAGGTGTCTGTAGTTGCTGCGATTTCCTTAGTTCCCCGTTCAAAGAAGCCCTCGCCGTGCCCCCTCCCAGCCGGCCATTTGCTGTATTTGTTAGTGTGAACTCCCTGCGTGCCCCCTGGGGCGGGTGGCTCCCAGCGTGGCTGTCGGCCTGCCCCTGTCTGCCCGCCTGGGTGGCTCGCTGCTGCCTCAGTGTCCACCCCCAAGCGATCGCTCGGTGGCAAAAAAAGAAGGCAAGGGGGCACTGGGCCGTGGGGTGGCCGGAGGAGGTTGGAGGGACCCCTCGGCCAAGCCTGCCCGCTGCAAGGCCTCCGCCCCGAGGGCCAGGCCCCGGCGCAGGGCCAGCAGGCCGCTCCGGGCCTGGCGCAGGGCAAGGAGGCCGGTGCGGGTGGGAGGGTTTGGGTCACCGGTCATCTTCCAGGTTGTGCTGGCCCGGGCCGTGGGCAGGCAGACCTGGTGGTGTCACCCGTCAGCGTCCTGCCGTGTCGTGGAGCTCGCGCTCGCCTCTCTGGGCTGTGTTATTAAACATTTGGGAGTGACGGTGTCACAACCTCCGTGCTGAGAAAAGAGATGCACAGTCCAGCCAGCGGGAAAACTGCCCGTTTTCCTGCATTTAAACACTTTTGTGTGGCAGAAAATGGCACCTGTGTATAGCAGTGAGGAGTCTCAGCCGTTAAGCTTTATCTGGAAATGAGGATGCACCATGTTTTGTTTTTTGCAGAGCACAGCTGGTGGATTAGCCCTGCGGAGAAGGACTTGGGAGTACTGATGGATGAAAAGCTGGACATGACCCAGCAGTGTGTGCTCGCAGTCCAGAAGGCCAACTGTATCCTGGGCTGCATCCAAAGCAGCGTGGCCAGCAGGGTGAGGGAGCGGATTCTGCCCTTCAACTCTGCTCTGGTGAGACCCCACCTGCAGTCCTGCATCCAGCTCTGGATCCCTCAGCACAGGAAAGACATGGACCTGCTGGAGCAGGTCCAGAGGAGGCCACAAAAATGATCCGAGGGCTGGAACACCTCTAGTGTGAGGAAAGGCTGAGAGAGTTGGGGCTGCTCACCCTGGAGAAGAGAAGGCTCCAGGGACACCCTCCCGTATTTAAAGGGTGCCTATAGGAAAGATAGGGATGAAGTTTTTAGCAGGGCCTGTTGCAATAGGACAAGGAATAATGATTTTAAACTAAAAGAGGGTAGATTTAGGCTGGATATAAGGAAGAAATATTTTACTGTGAGGGTGGTGAAGCACTGGAACAGGTTGCCCAGAGAGGTAGTGGAGGCCCCATCTCTGGAAACATTCAAGGCCAGGTTGGATGACGCTCTGAGCAACCTGGTCTAGTTGAAGATGTCCCTGCTCACTACAGGGGGTGTTGGACTAGATGACCTCTAAAGGTCCCTTCCAACCCAAAGCATTCCATGATTCTGTTCTATGATGTGTCCATGGTGACAGTGAAGCGAGGAGAGCAGTTGGGCTGGATGACCTCTGTGCTTCTGTGAATTAATTTTTCAGGATCAAGAAACCTGCTATCACATTCACACCTTTATTTAAATAAAATTCATATTTTCTGGAGACTGGAAGAAATATTTAACCGTCCAGTGCATGTTTTCCTGCTTAAGTCAATTCAGGAAAATGCAGGCATGAAGGCTGAGGCAGAGACTCCCAACAAATACCCGTTTTGTGTGGCTTTTTGAAGCGTTCAGGTGTCACAAAGGTATGCGGTGGGCTGAAACTGCTCGCACCTATTAGAAAGAGTAAGGTAGCAAGGAGAAAGAAAATTACACTGGTAGAAGTCAGACGATACATGTCATGAAAGAATTTATATGTAATGTAGTGTTGGGATATTGGGTGAGATTGGAAGAAAACCCAAACTGGTGTATTTTCATGCTAACACAAAGGACTAGAAATAATCGTGGTAAGATATGGTTTTGATTTGGCCTGGATAAATGCCAGGTGCCCACCAAAACCGCTCTATCACTCCCCCTCCTCAGCTGGACAGGGGAGAGGAAACATGATGAAAGGCCCAAGGGTCGAGATAAGGGCAGGGAGAGATCACTCACCAATTACTGTCACAGACGAAACAGACTGAACTTGGGGAGGAAAGGGAGTTTAATTCATCACCAATCAAATCAGAGCAGGATAGTGAGAAATAAATCCAGATCTTAAAACACCTTCCCCCCACCCCTCCCTTCTTCCCGGGCTCAGCTTCACTCCCATTTCTCTCCCTCCTCTCCCGAGCGGCGCAGGGGGACGGGGAATGGGGACTGTGGTCAGTTCATCATACGTGGTCTCTGCCACTCCTTCCTCCTCAGGAGGAGGACTCCTCACACTCTTCCTCTGCTCCAGTGTGAGATCCCTCTCATGGGAGACAGTTCTCCACAAAATTCTCCAACATGAATGCTTCCCACGGGCTGCAGCTCTTCACGAACTGCCCAGCGTGGGTCCCTTCCCACGGGGTGCAGTCCTTCAGGAACAGGCTGCTCCAGCGTGGGTCCCCCATGGGGTCACAATCCCTGCCAGCAAACCTACTCCGTCATGGACTTCTCTCTCCTCGGGTCTGCAGGTCCTGGCAGGAGCCTGCTCCAGCGCGGGCTCCCCACAGGTCACAGCTTCCTTCAGGCATCCACTTGCTCTGATGTGGGGTCCCTTCCACGGGCTACAGGTGGATATGTGCTCCACTGTGGACCTCCATGGGCTGCAGGGGGACAACCTGCCTCACCATGGTCTTCAGCATGAGTTGCAAGGGAAGACTTTCTGCTCTGGCATCTCGAGCACCTTCTCCCGCCTCCTTCTTCACTGACCTTGGTGTCTGCAGAGTTGTTTCTCTCACATCGTCTCACTCCTCTCTCTCGACTGCTGTCTCACCGCAGTTTTTTGCTTCCCCTTCTTAAATACATTGTCACAGAGGTGCTACCACCATTGCTGATGGGCTTGGCGTTGGCCAGCGGCGGTTCCGTCTTGGAGCCGGCTGGCACTGGCTTTATCAGACATGGGGGAAGCTTCTCTCAGCTTCTCACAGAAGCTACCCCTATAGCCCCCCCACTACCAAAACCTTGCCACACGCAAACCCGTAACAGATATAAACCTGGATCTCAAAGAAACAAAATGGTGGAATAGCAATAGTAAAATCTTAAATCATGAGATGGAGTAACATCATGACAAGCAAAAATATTTTGCTGTTCAAGGAAGTGAGAAATAAAGACACTGCGAAATGATGAGATACTGCTGTGTACTGGTGACAGACACTGAAGGGAGAGGAAAAGAGATGGGTAGGTTCAAATTCACTTTCCAGAAAAAATTAAAAAATGTATCATGTTGGGTATCTGCTGAAAACTTTGACTCCCATTTGGTTACGCCTGTCTTGAGAGCCTAATGTTATTAGGAAGATAAATTCAATGAAGTGGTTAGTCGTGACGGCTGGATTTAATTTCCCAGTAAAGGCCGGAGAGTGAAGTTATATTAATAACAGTGGGACATGGTTATTCCTAGTGAAAATTAACAGACTTCTTCATCAAAGAGTCTCCGATCTGAGAATACCAGTATGTTTTATTAAACAAGCTTTTAAAAAGCTGTTAGGATACCATAGAGGAGCTGGGTAAAGTAACTGAATTTATTCAAATGAAATAAAATATAATAAGAAACAGACAAGTATTCAAAGCCTTGTCTTCAAAAAGATACAAGCTATTTAGAGATGAGAATGAAAATGCCTTTGTCATCTGCTAATGACATTTCTGTCAAAATGAGTTTGGAAACTTTTTCGAGACGATGAAGAACTGGAATACTGTACCAGAAAATAGAAAAAAAATACTAGAAAAATCAGGTTGTTTTGAAAAGCGGAGTGATAGAAAGTGTTTGGAGGACTGAAAACGACAGACACGTACTGAAGAGGGCTGAGGGGAACTCTGGGAACATGTCTCTTGGCAAAATGAGGAATTTCTCAGGGTCCCAGGACGGGGTGGGTGCAGACAAGGCGTGCAGGCACACATACGGTCAGCAGCAGTGGCCACTCCTGCAGTAATGTTTGTCACAGCTCCTCCGACAACAGAGGATTCCTGTCATTTCGTGGCACAGGCTAAAAAATATGGTGGAATGTGAAGTCCTGTGTTGAGGGATCAGCTGCAAAGCTCTCCTAGAAACTTAGAACTCCTTGGTAGGAAGTGAAGGACCCAGATGTGCCAGACAAACACAGGATGACTGGGGGTCCCTGACATGATAAGGGCCAAGAAGGCGGCAACAGCAAGCCGGCAAAATATTTTGGAGCCTTAAGGAGATGCTGAAGGTGGTTACATGTGGTGGTTATATACTCTCAAGGGAATGAGCTCACTTGCAGGACAGATCAGCTGCGTTCAATATCAGGTGTAGTAAGATTGCAGTTTTAATAGAATTTGTTAATTTGTTTAAAGACAGTGAAACAGAACAGTTTGTGCTTTTCATCTGTTCTTTCATTGCTGAGGAGATTTTGTCCATTTTAATTGTGTGAAAATACATCTGAATTAATTTTCTTTCTAGGTTTCTTTATTTCAAGGTGGAAGATGAGCAAAGAAAACATACCTTTCTGTAATTAAAAATCTCATGTTGGATGAAGACATTGGAGTACAAGTTTATATCAGAAATAATCCTCAAAACCATAGGCGGACCTCCTTAAACTGAAGAGGTAAAACATACAGACGTTTTCAAATTAAAATCTTTCCGGATAAAATGTAAGCGTGGTTTTAACGTGTGCCTCTAGGTGGTGCTGACGTTATTCCGGTGGTTAAAGTCGCAGTTTTAAGAAACATTTCGAACACCAGTGCAAACATTTTGTGCACAGGTTTTGAGTCGAGGGAGGCACATCTGTTCAACAGACCACAGACTGATGATTTGCAACTAAGAATTCACACACTTAATTTCTGGTAAATGCGTCACCCATAAATCCATGTTCAAGTAACGATTAAAGGTCTTGTTCAAACCCACAGAAGCAGATTGTTTCAGAAACGGAGTTAAAACCCCATCTTTAAGCAAATGTTGAATCGAAGAATTGTGGCGTGTTGGACATTAGTTGCTCATTATTTGGAGCACCATTTCACACAAGCACTAATCTAATTTTTATGTTTAGACCATATTACAGCTTGCAATTTTAATTTTTCCTATATGTAGCATACAGTAATTCTCATGTAGTAGGATCTGTAGCCGTAGAGTCACAGCTCTGTCTACCAACAGTTCTCAAGGCCTTTGGGAAAGCAAGCCCTTGTAAGCCTTTAGGAATTTTGGTGAGAAAGCAAAGCAAAATTTTCTACTGGAAGAAATTTGTGCACAGTTTGCAGAAAACTGAAGGAACTGGCATTATTTTATGCCTACTGTAAAGCAGTATCTGTTCTTTGATATTGAATAAAAGATGATTATTCTTCCAGCCGTGTTTCCCTTGGACTGCAGTGTAAAATTTCTACATAGTTCAGGATATTTTTTTCTTCCTCATTCACACACACTTTTCTTTGCAGCCTAGGTTGCTTGGCATTCTGATGCTTACTTATAGCTTCTGGATACCAAAGAGTGGGAACTCACTTTTGAGTCATTGTTGCTGACTGGTAATTTTCCTTTTTAAAATTGCAGTTTCCAGTTGAGGCAAAGTCCAGAGGCAGGTTGTCCTTTAGCTCACCTGAAATTTATGATATTAAAAAGAAATCTATTCAAAGTAGTGGCTCGTTTGTGAGATAATAGGTGGGCTGCACAGCCTGGTGAGAGAGGAGGTGGTTGGGTGGCAGGGATGGGCCTTCAACTCGCTGTGTTCTAGCACCCCAGGAGGCACTTTGTCCTTGGTGCTCGGCCTCATTGAGTGCCGCGGGGACGGGCTGTGAACCCACTCGCTTCCTGGCAAGCATCTTGGCATGGTGCTATGCTACATCTACTTGGGTCAGGGTAAGCACCAAATGACCTCATGGATTCTCCTGGGACTTGGGATTACAGTGATGTCAGGGGAAATTTTGGTTTCACTGTGGTCAGTAGAATAAAACTCCAGAAACTTCTCCAAATTTAATCGGAACGGTCTTTTTAATAAGGGGTAGCCAACTCTGCTGACCTGCACATTCCATGTGGAAGTCTCTGTATGGCTGAGAAGTAGAGACACCTGCTAAAGAAGGCTGATGGGAACTCTGTGAACGTGTCTCTGGGCAGAATAAGAAATTTCTCTGGGGGTCTAACCATGGGGTGTGTGCAGATGAGGTGTGCAGGCACACATACGGTCAGCAGCAGTGGCGGCTCCTGCAGTAATGTTTGTTGCAGCTCCTCCAACAACAGAGGATTCCTGTCATTTTATAAATACTGAACAGACTATAAAGGAAAATTATTATAATAACCAGAACAACAATTATTTCATTTTTCTCTGATGGGGCTCAGTTATTTAAATTTGGATCTTTCTTTGCTTTTCTTGACTGTTCTATTTTATAAAGTGCATTGTCCTAGGGCATCCGATCTGAAATCCACCACACATTTGTCATCCCTTAGGAATCCCTTTTGGATTAGGTTTTGTGCCCTATTGTAACAACAGCAGGACTTGAGGACAGACAGTGCCTTGCAGGGCTGATCCTTTAATTTGTAAGGCAACACAGACATGTGCAATCAGCATGGCTCTTAGGGTGGTGAGCTAACCACAGAGGTACTACAAATTACTCACTGCTTATGGGTAATTAACCTGCTAATTATTCACAAAACATTTTGCTCTGTGGTGGTTTTGTAATTTGACAGGAATCACCCAAGCTGAAAGAAATCTTTAAAAACTCTTTTACCATTGCTTCACTTCGTGTCAAATCACATCATATCTCAGAACAACGTTTTTGTGTATACAATGAGGTAATAGTGAAACAAGAAACTCTGTCCTTCCACGTGAATGCCAGCTGTCATTTCAAGTAGCCAGAGATACCCATCTAGGTGAGGAGTAAAGGAGTACAAAGAGTGTGCCGTTGAAGGCCATATACCTGTTCCAGATTTGCGTTTTAGTATTTGGGTAAGTTATAGGTAAGATCTAAGTTTTAGATAACATCTGAAACTTAGATTCTGATTCTACAGTTTTGTGCCTCAACAGTTCTTTTTAAAAGATATGAGTTTCTCAATGTTTGTGTTTTCTCCAGTCACTTTTTTGCTCATAATATTCTACAAAGGGTAAGCTCTATGCCTTGTATCAGTGCGCTCTTGGTACATATGGGTGCAAAAAATGATGGACAATACCTGAATTTTCTACAGTAGCGATCAAGAAAAGTACAGAGCTGCACCAGGTATTGCAAGCTACAGCATGTTCCTGGGTGCTGGGATCTTTGAGGCTGTTTGGGCAGTCAGGTCTTGTTTTCTTAGGACTTCAGACTGTGGCGGAGACAGCAGCTTACAGTGGTACTAGGCTTGCTGGGACTTAATTTTTCTCCTCTGCCCCGAGAGGAGGTAGGTTTCTCTCCATCGTGACAATCCCCCTTCTCCTCTCTGCAGGTCTATAAACACTTGCGATAAGGTTCCCCAGTAGCTTTTTATGATAAAGGACACCCAAACCCAGCAGACCTTTTCCCTTACTCTCACAGAATTACCACGTTTTCTGCCTCCACTACTCCAGTGTGTAGCACTTTCTCTAGTCCTGTTGTAGCATTTTAGTGGAAAGGAGGAGGGCACTGACAATATGGGCTGTTTTGAAACCCCCATCTTTAGGCTTATGAAATAGATGGTGTAATTATCTCAAATATGTCACTGCTTGAAAAATAGCTGTACTTTGAAAAACACCTTTCATCCCGTTAAATGGCAGATTGTGAATGTGTTTGAAGATTTCTAGGCACTGGAATGGAACATGCACTGTAACTAAACCATAGGGACGACACAAAATCTCCTTTCCAAACGGGCAAATGGAGGACAGGGCAAAAGCCTTTTAAGATTTGTTGGTTCATACTGGACCATTTGTCCATCATTCTTCTGCTGCCTTTGAAAATGGCTATTGTTCTGATGTGCAGGAGTAGGGACACATACAGGTAAATTACCAGCCACAGGGAGAAAAAACATCTTTCAAGACTCTGTGGTCATTATGTTTTCTGTGGCAGTGCCAAAAGTACCAAAATTAGCCAAGGTGTCCTGAATTTTTTGAATGTGTCTGCATACAGGTGTGAGAGAATCCATGTGAGTGAAATCAGTTTTGTTTCAATTACCATTGCTTATTATACAGTTTCACACAGAGCTTTGTGCAACTAGGGTATTGCAAAAAAACCCGTGTAGTTTGTGGCTGTGCTCAGATACATAGATATCCAGGAGCTATAAACAAAGAACAGAAACTAGTATGCACGGTTATTTGTACATGAATTTTTCTGTCATACTATGTGACTTTCGTAAACACTAGTGTGAACATTCCAGCTGCTTTCTGAGTTAGACAAAAGTTATCTCAGAATATCACACTGCCTGTAGGATCATGTAGAGAGGGGAAGTGTAAAATTCCAGTTAGGCTCTGAAGGTCTAGAAGACCCTGAGTCTTTTTACTGCACGTTTGGTAGGGGTCTGCATGCATAATCCATTCACTTCCATTTAATTGCTTTGCTTTTATCCTTTGCTTGTATTTATGCTACAAGTATCATCAAAAATATTGTAAACTTCACCATTTAACATGTCAGAAACTGAAGACGGAAACTTAACAGCAATTTATTTACTTCCTCCATCAGTCTACCAAAGATTACCCAAGGAGTCAAAGAGCCAAGCCAGCTGATAGCTTACGGATGTACGCCCAGGACAGGTTTGTAGTGCAGTCTGTTCTAGAGATCCTTTGCATTCTGCTGCTAAAGGACAGTGAAAGTTTCCGGAAAATAAATTCCAATTATTTTATTACCAAAGTCCTGCTTAAGCAAATCAGGGTCACAGAAAATTCAGTTTTTATAGACACTACTTTAAGAAATTCTTTGAAGAATTTGTTGCCAGTAGCAGTTTGCATTTGCCAGGTGGACCGGGTTTTATTTTCTTGAATTGCTGGAAGATGAGAAAAAAGTCACAGCAATGATCTTGCCATCCTTTCACTTATAAAGTCTGACACAGAGTAAACAGGTGAAATGGGGAAGCTGAAAACAAATTTCTGCAGAGAAATAATGGTTTATTTTCTTTTCTATGTTCTCTTCCCTCCTTCAAGACAATGATGAAACTAAAAGATACAAGTTGGGAATACTTTGGATTATTTCTTGCTAGGTGGATGGCCAGTTACTGTGGATGAATTTGTCCTTTTTCAGAGATGGAAAACATTTTGCCTTTTACTGAGGCTGAAATACGGTCTTCATTTGATCTTCTTGAAAGCATTTGACAAGGACGGTTAAAACACAATATAGAGATAAAACAGCAAGCATAACCATATTACAGTGCAGTTGTTGACTTCTCTGTTGAATGAATAACAGCTAAAATTTCCCTTTTTTTTGTACTGAGAAATTATATTACCTTCAGAGCAGGCATGCTATTTTCGTGATTTATGACTGCTGTAGTGTGTAATGGTGATTCTCACCAGAGTTCAGGAAGTTTAGTGGAACACTGTACAGAAGGGTAGGGGTTGCTCAGATAGAGTAGGTTAAAAGAATAAACAGAGGATTTACAATCTGACCTTTTTAGCATAGGTCATAGAACTTCAGTCTGTATTTCTTGCATCGAGACCATTACTTGTGATGGAGTGAGAATATTGGATGACCTGGGAGTTAATATCTGTACAATGGGAGGAAATTATTCTCATATAACTGTAGATATTTACAGTACACGCATCTACAACTACTTAGTCACTCTCTCTTTGTGGAGAATGGAGACAAGTAAACACTTCTAGAGTGCAAATCATCTAAGTTATTTCAGACATAAGACTTTTGGATGAAATTAATCTTTCCCAAAGTGAATGGAGCATAGGGAGAGGGCACACAGCTTGGTATTGGCTTAGCCTTGAGGTCTGTTGCCCACAGCATAATCTATATGCCAGTTATCTTCTCTCACATAGGAGAGATTGTTGTCAAAGGTGCCTAGTGCCATTTTAGATGTCCTGTGGCATCTCTGGATGCTTGGCCTGTTTGGAGAAAGTCCTGTAGGATGCTGTCCTGGACAAGCAGCTGAGGCCAAGTGGGATACATAAGGGCATCTAAAAGGACATGAGAGAATAAGCTAATCCTTTCCTGTTTATTTTAGTTTTTTTCTGCTTTTGAATGATTTACTATGTGTCTACGCTCAGTTTCTCTTCCAGTTTTGTCCATCTCCCCTAGCCAAGGGTGTTTTCTAGCTCTCATTGTTCTTGTTGCTTTGCTCTACACTTGTCTGGTTGTTCTGCATCTTCCTTGAATTATGGCCAAGAGCTATAGTTTATACCAAAGCTCTTGTTGATTTTGGACGGAACAGACGGATCCCTCTATAAATCTTACAATCTGTAATCCTAATTAGAAGTCTAGTATGTTGTTTGCCTTTTTTTTTTTAATTTATGGCAACAGCATGATGTTGTTGACTTGTGTTTAGCTTGTAATTCTTTATAACCTTCCAGTTGGTTTCAGCAGAACTGTGACTTAGCCAGCAGCTTCCTGTCCTGTTTCCAAGGACTTATTTTTTTGATTTTTGATACCTGTATAACATTTTACTTCTCCTGAACAAGATCGTTTTTAGTTGTTATTTTGTCCTCTAACATGGTTGCAATCCCTTCCAACTTTGTATTGTCAGTATTTCTGTTAAATGTACTCATATTGTATCACTCAAGTGGTTGATTTCAACGTACTGCATCCAGGGAAGACCCTCACAGAACTTTAGTTACTACGTGTTTCCAGTTTCTCAGTACCACACTAGAAAATACTCTGTAAGTATGGTTATCTACCAATGCTCTTCCATCCTACGGAATATGTTTGATAGGAACAAGTAGGAAACAAGGGCTTTGCTGAAGTCAGTTATTACATTGCCCTAGAAAGAAACTAGAACGGTCTGAAACAATGTGCTCTTGACAAACTCCCACTCTCCTCCTTTTCTTCCAGGTACTTAATTGTTATCGGATTTTGTTCGACATCTGAAACAGAACTGAAGTTATGTCAATTAAAACCTTTATCTCCTTTTTAAAGATAGGCACTATTTTTTTTTATTTTCTAGGCCTCTGATGCCTTCCTCTTCCTCCAGGAAGTCTCAGGAATAACTGCTGACACGCTGTGGCAGCCTGCTCGGCTGGCATCTTGAAAGAACTCTGTAAGGCTGAGCAGATTTAAAAACATGTAACTTGTATGGCTATTCCCCCCCAGCTTTTCCTTCCTTTTTCTTACTCTGGGCGTTGCAAGCCTTGCCTTTTCTCATCTTATCTACCAGATCTTTTTGATCTATGGTGTCTTTGATCTGATGGAAACTTCATTGGGAGTCATTCTGGAGCAGTATTGCTAACCTTGACATTTTCTGCTTACAATTTTGAATAAGTAATATTACTTTTAGGTTCTTCTGTTTTCTGACCTTTCCGTTCTTTCTGTTACCTGAGTAAGGAGACTCCCTTGCTAGGTGTGTAACGCTCAGTGCCCAAGGCAGAGACTTTGATGAATCCTGGTTGCTGGGGGTCCTCTCCATTTACTTTTGTAGAAGGCAGAAACTCTTCTCCTCCAGCCTCTTTACAGGCAGATGCAAATAAAAAGGTAAAGGTGAAATGTTTAGATCTTCAACTAGACTTTCGGAAAGATGAGCAGAGAAATTTGTTTTACCTCAGAAGTGCTGCTTGTGTGTATGTGTGGGACTGGCCTCAGCACGTGGCTGAGTACCCACATGGCCACTCGCTCACTGCCTCAGCAGCAGGACGGGGGAGAACATGGGAGGAACAAGAGAGTGAGAAGATTGTGAGACAAAATAAAGGGCAGTAATTTACCAATTAATCTAAATATTGGAGTGCTGATTTGGGTTATGGGGAGAACACATAAAAAAGACATTTAAAACACGCGTCCTCCCTCGTTCCCAGGCTCAGCTTCGCTCCGTCAGCCCAGACTCCCGCTGTCGCTGCAGGTCGCCCTCAGCCCCTTCCCTGCGGCAGCGAGCAGTGCAGGAGGCAGCTGTGGTCAGGTGGTGGTGGTTTCTCTCTGCTGCTCCTTTCTCCTCGCTCATCTGCTGCCCCCGGGTGTGGGTCTCCCCAGGCTGCCGTCCCCCTGGCAGCATCTGATGCTGTGCCACGGAGTGCCTCTCCTCCCCTGACCTTGGTGCTTTGCTGTTTTCCCTGATCCTCTCCTCATCTGCTGGTTCTCTGGTTTTCCCTCCTTCTGCTCCTGCATTTTCTCCCCTTGCTCACACAGGCTCTCCCCGAGGCGCCTCCATCTTGGCTGTGGGGCTGGGCCGTGCCCTGCAGTGGGGCCGCTGGAGCCGGCTGGAACTGGCCGAGTCCGGCACGGGGCAGCCCCAGCCGCTCCTCACAGGGGCCGCCCTGCAGCCCCCCGCTAACAACAGCTTGCCACGTACACCATGTACACATTCTGTTAGATACTGAGGGGCTCAATACAAGTGTGTACAGCTCAGTGAGGTAAATGCTGTCCCGAATGGAGCCGTGTCCTGCTGTGGAAGCTGTTTGCTGGTTAACAGATTCCTTGGAGATCACAGCATCCATTTCATGCCATTGTACCTCTCTGGGTTGTTCTGAAAAACCCTGCGTGGAGTTTGTGGAAGATCAGAGACTTGGATTTCCTCTCAGTTGTGAAGTGTCGTGGTTCTGTTCTCTTCAGGGCTGACACCTGTGACCTGCAGCAGTGTAACTGGAAGCAGAAGTAACTCCACAGGCGAGAAGTTCGGATCACTTTGCTCAGGGAGAAAAAGGGTAAGCAGGGATGTTTGTGTTGCATATGAAGCCAACAGGCCAGTAAATATTAAGAAGGAGAAAAAATATGTAAGATGAGTGCCAAAGTCTGTGGAGGAGCACAGATAGACTCATCCTGGAATGGTGAAGGCGGCCTCCCACCGTCAGAGCCTGATGCTCTGGAATAACCTGCTAGGACAAGTAACACAGACCAAAACCCACACTGCTTCAGATTGCATTTCTGAAAAGACTAATATGGCAGGGTGTGATAACAGATGTCTGGACCCCAGTCTTCCTTTCCCAGCTTTGTCTTTTATTGGCTTAAAAAGACTAGGAGCTGAGGGAACATCCCACAGCTCTTTTTGCACAAAATAGAGCTTTCACATTCGTTAAATATAAACGACTGTCTAGATAACTCCTTTCCAATGCAAGTTTCTTTTGTTTCGGATTTTCAGTCCTGTCATCACGATCTTTCAGGTTTTCATAATGAGCAGCTGTGGCATTTTTGCATAGAACTTGTTTCTGTGCAGAAAGTTCCCGATCATGCAAGCTGCTGACCTGTGCTTGGTTTCGGTGGTGAATCCCTGAACGGGATTTCATGTATTGCTAACTAGCAGGAGTTTTTCGTTGCTTGGTAAACTGGCCGTAACTTTTCACAAGTGCTTGATGTGTCTATAGCTAGTCATTTAAGGTAGACTAGGCTAAACCTGGACATTGTAAATAATGCGACTGCTTTTCTGCTCATGTTGAGATTACAGTTTTCAGTGGAGATTTTAAATCTATTAGAAGCACGAACAAAGTGAACCTAGATAGGTCTTTAAAGGGCTGTGGGTCATACATGAAGAGTTCGCATTTTGGTTGCTGTTGTCAGAGCTGAAAGAGTGAGAAGAACCTAGAAGTACTGCAGATTCATCCATTAGTGTCTCAAACCCATGAAAATCAAATTATGCCATCCATTTGCCAGATACCTGGTATAGCTACACTGAGGAAATGTCCAACTTGCTGCTAAATTATAATAATTTCTTGTCCTACAGGTTGTACAAGTTGGATAAATACATTTTATTTTATCCAAGGTTCATCTTATATCTGGTTAGGGCAAGAGCAATGAGAGCTTAAAGGCTGATAAATTAGGTTCGGTATATCCCAGACCCTTAGAATAGCTGCTAGTTTGCCAGGTGAATCTCTATTAAGTTTTGTTTCAGTGTGCAGACCTCACTCAGTGGAGACCCTCAAAATAGAAAGAGTGTACGGATATTAAAATTGTTCTGGTCACACTTTTATGATGCATAGCTTTGCTTGTAAGCACTGGCCATAATTTACTTCGTTTTATAGTTGCATGGCCTTTTCATATCCCATTTGTTTAGCTGGCTGCCTTCTTCCAAGTCAAAGGGTCTGCACTTCAGCAGTGAATATTTGCACATTTGAAAAAAAAAACCAAACCCAAAACATTTTAGGATCTTTCATGCTGAGAAACATTGTAAATATAAAAGGGCTTTCATGACAGCTAGCTGGCTGTGATGAGAAGCTAAACAAAAACATTCAAATACAAAATATTGTCAGTGACATAATTTCCTTTCAGTATTTTTTGGAAAGATTTTATGAAGACAAAACTAATTTTTGTGGTCAATTATATGTTTTTATATTAAGTCAAACTGGGTACAGAATTACGCAACAGAAGTCCTTCTGTTTGATTCTTCCCAGACCTTGGCAGGAACAGGCTTACTGGTTACAATTTTTCAGTGGGGCAAAAAATCCAGTGAAGTGAAAACAAAATGCTGCACCTATCTACTGAGTACAATGGATTATCAAGAAATAAAATACAGCAAGCCCTCTTCTTGGGAAAAATATGGAAAACATGCTTTGAGTGTGATTGGCATTTTTTTGCTCCTGTCTCTTCACTGATTTCAGTGGGGTTCAGCAGAGCAGAATGTGCGGTAGCATAACTTATGATGTGTTACACTTTCATAAATGAAAATGAAAATGTTGTAATATACGGATTTCCTCCAACGATACTTGCTGTCGCCCCAGTTTGCTGATGACACCAAACTGGGAGGTGTGGTGGATACACCAGAAGGCTGTGCTGCCATTCAGCGTGACCTGGACAGGCTGGAAAGTTGGGCAGAGAGAGGAACCTGATGAGGTTCAACAAGGGCAAATGCAGGGTCCTGCACCTGGGGAGGAACAACCCCATGCATCAGTACAGGCTTGGG
>Ga0065711_1042805_pt1 | contig 15129 bp, 6 predicted proteins | sample Hoacrofraction12_FD_59098 | JGI IMG/M metagenome (GOLD analysis project Ga0065711, IMG submission 59098) | Hoatzin crop microbial communities from Cojedes, Venezuela - Epithelial fraction 12 v2 (version 2) | ecosystem: Host-associated > Birds > Digestive system > Esophagus > Crop | place... | reverse complement strand
GGGAGCCCTGCTCCGGGCCGGCAGCCCCTGCTGCCCTCCTCCTCCTCCTCCGGCCTCGGGCTGCCTCTGCTGCTGCTCCCTCCTGGGCTTCCTCCTCCTCTGCCTCGGCCGCCTTTGGCCCTTTCCCAGCCCTGTTCCCCCCCCGGCCTTCCCCCGGCGCCCCCATCTTGGCTGAGGGGCTCAGCTGTGCCCTGCGGTGGGGCCGCTGGAGCCGGCTGGGACCGGCTGTGTCCGGCCCGGGGCAGCCCCGGCCTCTCCTTGCAGAGGCAAAACCAGGGCACGGACACACAGTACAGGGGGACAGGTAAAAGGTCCCAGTTTTATCCAGAGTTTTCATAACTGGGCATTGCTGATATGTTGCTAAATAAAGAGGACATAAAATACAGCATTTTCTACCTCCGCACCTGGAGAATTTCACAGCAGGACGTCGTCAGCATCCCCTCACGTGTATTTGGCTACGGAGTTATGAACACGAGAGCTTCTGATTAATATGAGGAGAGGCTACTGAGCACACCTCTAAGCTACAGAATGGCCTTTCTTTCCGATCGTCCTAAATATTAAGTGAGAACACGCATGCCACATTGCTGTCTTATTATATATTATAATATAAATATCATATATTATAATAACTATCTTATTAACAGATACCTGCAACTTCAAGAAAACCATATATATCACGTACTGCTCCTTAACACAGCGTGTGAGGCCCGACCTGTGGGAAATAACCATTGCCATCGCTTGCTTTCTTATGTTGGGGGCTCCAGAGCTGGATGCAGGACTCCAGGTGGGGTCTCAAAAAAGTGGAGTACAGGGGCAGAATCCCCTCACTTGACCTGCTGGCCACGCTTCTCTTGATGAAGCCCAGGATACGGTTGGCTTTCTGGGCTGCAAGCGCACATTGCCGGCTCATGTTGAGCTTCTCATCCACAAGTACTCCCAAGTCTTTCTCCTCAGGGCTGCTCTCAAGCCACTCTTCGCCCAGCCTGTACTTGTGTTTCAGATCCCATCTGGAGTACTGTGACCGGGTCTGGAGCCCCCAGCATAGGAAGGACATGGATGTGTTGGAGCGGGTCCACAGGAGGGCCACGAAGATGATCAGAGGGCTGGAGCACCTCTCCTATGAGGACAGGCTGAGGGGTTTGGGACTGTTCAGCCTGGAGAACAGAAGAGTCCGAGGTGACCTTACAGCAGCCTTCCAGTACATGAAGGGGCCTACAGGAAGGATGGAGAGGGACTTTTCACAAGGGTGTTTAGTGATAGGACAAGGGGGAACGGCTCTCAACTAAAAGAGGGCAGATTTAGATTAGATATTAGGAAGAAATTCTTCACTATGAGGGTGGTGAAACACTGGACCAGCTTGCCTAGAGAAGCTGTGGCTGCCCCCTCCCTGGCAGTGTTCAGGGCCAGGTTGGATGGAGCTCTGAGCAACCTGGTCTAGTGGAAGATGTCCCTGCTCATGGCAGGGGGGTTGGAACAAGATGATCATTAAGGTCCCTTCCAACCCAAACCATTCTGTGATTCCAGGGAGGTAAGAAGGAAGGGAAGGCTTTCTGTATTGTCATTACACTGGCTGCCGTTCGGTGTGGTCCATCCCGTTGGTGAATTAACCTCTTCAGTCTGTGCAGAGCTTAACAAGGTGGAGGAGCAGCCTTGGGTGAAAACCCCTGGTCTGAATTTTGTATCTGTAAATAGACAAAAACCACCATCTGCCGAAACATCTATAAATGTAGGAATGCAAATAAATCAAAACACCAGTTGTGGTTTTGTTGCTGCCATTGTTGATAAATATCGAAATACTCAAATTCTGTCAAATCAGGGAGTGTTTGCAGTTCTTCATCACGTGAAGCCCATTTCAAAGCATGAGATAAAATAAGAACGCTGATGCAAGTCTCGGTGCAGATTGCAGATCTGGGGCTGAAACCATTTCCATTTTCAGTTCAGCTAATTGGTTTCCAATTGCCTCTTTCATTTCACTTCACCCAAATGCTCATTTTCAAATCTGGAAGCAACTGCATTACTAACTCTATAAAACAGAAATATTTTTGCTTGGCTTGTTGATTATCTGAAGCATTTTTCTGGTGTTAGTGAACATAGAGCTACTTATGATACTGATAACTAGAGTTACTTGATTTACATTACTCCTACAAAATGTAAACTTAAAAGGTTCCAACTTCCAACTGGTCCCTACTCTGCTGTTGTAGTCATGTCATGAAACAAGTTAATCACTTGAAACTACCATACCATTAAGACAGGACAAGCACCTTGATGTCAGAAATGTTTTAGATTTAAAAGAAATTCACATCAAGGAAAGGTTCAAGTTTTGTAGCCTGTCTACACCCATATGGCATGGCACTCATGTACGTCAGATGCAGGTGTTTGATGTGTGCCTTTTAATCAGCTATCCTTTGCCAGCCCAAAACAGGAGTAGTTTATAGATTAGTTATGGTAGACTGTGGACTTTTTTATTTCTTTCTTAAATATTTACATGCTGAGGAAGACTTGTTGATTTGGGTTAGAGGTTTACTCCACTGTCTGTGTTTCCAGTTTGCCAGGCTGAAGTTGTCAGTGTCCATCCTTCGTGACATGCTCCTTGCCTACCCCTTGCCTATTTCAAGGGTTCACACTTCTTGAACCAGCGAGTTGCTGACTTCGTTTTTCAGTAACATCGGGGAAGATAAAATGCATCAATTAAGCTTGATATACTTCATGTAGAAGCAAAGTTGAGCGCTGGTAGCATCCCAGGTGGTATTAATCACAAAAATAAGAAGAACACTAATACGGTTTATGAGATGAAGATTGTTAATGTTTCCCTGAAGAAACTTTCACATTTTTGTTTGCCTGATTTGTGATGCTCTGCTCTTTCCTTTTAATATTCCAGTTTTCTCTTTTACTTGCCTGCTTGGAGAATGTCTGAGAAACCTGTTTATGTTTATTTGAGTACTTAGAAGAATTAATGCTGGTTTATGCCTCTCAAAGATAATTACATTTTACAGTTACTTTAATTTTATTTTAGTTCTTCTGTCTAATTGTTTAGATGGCAGCAATACTAAAATTGCCATGGTCTTTCCTTTCTCATCTTCTGTGAGCTGGCCCATGTTCCTTATGAAGAAGCCTTTGGTAAAACATTAACCAGCAAAATTTCATTGTTCAAAGGCAGCACGCATCATGTACAGTGCATTAAATTCAGTCATTTTCCAGTTTTCTTGTGTAACAGCAATAGGAAAATCTTGGTAAAATCTGAATATGGTAATCCAAATATATATACATTTTATATATACACTTTGCACATTTTCAGTTGTAAGGTATTTTTATGCTTCCTTTTTTGTAAGGTAATACTTTTATAATAAAGATTTTAAAATGTTATGTTAAAACTGGATAGGTTCCCAACATATGAACAGACTTTGATGTACTTATATCTTTAGACCACGATGGTTACACCAATCCTGTTGTTATAAAGAAAAATAGCTATCATTTTGAAAAATTGAATGAGATTCAGAAATGCTCAGATGATGAGAAAAATACATTAAAAGGACTGGGAAGGGAGCTCTTTAGTTTGAAGAAGACAAGGATATGAGATGTTGATTACAATCTATGCATATCTTTGAGGAACAGAAAACTGGTGATGGAAGGAAAAACTGGTGATGGCAGAGAAAGATCCAGCAGCTGGAGACTGAAGCTTCATGCATTCAGGCTCGAATCGGGTAGCTTTTCTAAACAGGCAGAATAACTCTCTAATCACAGGAGCACTCTCATGAAGGGTGTTGGATTTACCGTCGCTCAGCACCTGATGTTTTTCTAAAAGTCATTCCTGTGTGAACACAGATAAATTGGAGGGGTCTGGTGGCATGTGTTGTATAGGTCACGCTGCAAGTTCTGAGAAAATCTGTTTTCTCTCTGAGTTACGGCTGATGGGGGTGGACGTGTTAGAGATGGTGCAACCTGTGGAAGCGACAGTGTGATCTGGGGATGAGAAGATTTGGTTGATTTGGTGTCAGGTCTCCTCATGGGTGTGATTGCTCTCTGAACTTAAATATTTTGCTAACACCCCTAGCTCCCTAATTCCTTTATGTGCAATAGGCGGATGGACAGGAACAGTCACTGCCTGCATCATGAGAAAAAGATGAAGTTCAGTTAGAGTGGTGAAGTTGTGTTCTTGTTCTCATTTTCATTACTAAGTAATATTCTTTGTATGAAATGAGTGTAGCCGACATACATGGGTAATCATTTTTCAGAGTGACAAGCTTTTCTGCTCCACTCTCAGGCACATGATTCATCCCATTGCATGATTTAGATTGAATATAAGCATGCTACAGTTTGCATTTTTTTTTTTTTCAATACAAGCTTAATGCCATAGGCTGAGTTTTCCAGAGGAGGTTAAAAAGGCCAATGCTTATCGATGCTAAGAATTGTGCCTACTATGTGTCAAGACCTTTTCTAACTACAGATTTTATTTATTCATTCTGTTTTCTTTCTAAATTGACATCTCCTTCTATACAAGTCTGCAGTGCTCAAAGAGAGGGATGTAGGATTCCTTTAATTTTTTTTCATTCTCACCTTGCTGGAGTTAGCACAATATTGGAAGCATTATAAGAATTCAGACTCTCGGCTGGTTATTGATTCCATGATAGCAGTGAACCTGCTTTCCTTAAAATTTTGTTGTTACTCTGCATTTAATTTGTGTTAGTTGCTGAAAACAATCGAGAGATTAGGATGAAGAAAGTTGGAATGTTAAATATTTAAAAGCAAATAGAGGGAATTTAAGTCACAGTTTTCTTTTGTTACAAGTGGACAACCAATCAGAAGCAGAAATGTCCCTTTTGGATGTAAAAAGCTTGAGGATTCTTCTTGGCAGACACCAGTGTACATGATAGTTTTTAAAGTGAACAGAAGTGACTTTATGGCCTTGAGGAACTTGTGTTTCGCACATGAGATCTCTGTTTTGCAAACAGAAACTTGTAGCAGTGACACATACATGTAAATATATCCATATTTTCAAGTATCTGTGAATGTAGTTTAAAATAGTTTGGTGTATGGATTTAATACTGCTTTTTAAAACTACATTAAAGGTGAAAATCATTACTGACCAATGAATCACAATAAAACATATCTTTACTAATATTTGCCAATCAGTGGTACATGAAATGCTGTGTTTTCCATACATGATGTTGTCCATTCTAAGAATATCTCAGATACCACTATGTTACAAGCTCCAATGTTGACTTTTATTAAATGTAGACTTCAAAAAATTTGTAGCAGTATTTGTAACTTCAAATCCCAGATCTGGGCTAACCGTGATCAGCTTGCTACCATGGAGTGTTAAACAAGAAATCCCAACTACACTCCAGAGACAAAAGGTGGGGAAGTGGCGACTGGCTTCCAGACTTACCAGAGAAGGGAAAATAATTTCTTTGTAGAGATACAGAGAAAAGAAAGAAAAGTTCAGTCTGTTTTTTAACAGCTTCTTCTCTTTTTGAATCCCTAATTAATTTCAGCAGTTCTTACCCTCTTGCAAATCTATTTTGTATATGTAATATATATATTTGCCTTATTGTCCAGGTAGAATGGTGAACCCAACAGTAGGAGCTAATGATCGTGTATATTAGAAGACATACATTGAAGTTGAAATTGATCTTTCTGGAGGAAAAATACTGTAGCTGGTTTTGTATTCTTAGATCTGTACTTCTAAGTGCTAAGTCATACTGATCAGCATGGGTTTATTGCATTATTTCAACAGTGAAGATAATTAAATGAATGATGACTAAAAGAGAACATTTATATGACATTCAATTATTTAACGATGTAGACTGTCAAAGTGTTTTATTCCAAGACTCTAAAAGCTGAATTTAGAAGCCAATCCAGTGAAGTCTTTGGAACTGAATTTTTCATTAGCTTTAATGACTTTTTTTCAATGGTTATTGTATGGGTCATCTGTAAAATGCAGTAATTAAAGGACTGGTGGTAAGATAACTTATGGAAAGTAACTGAAACTGAGTTTTAGTATAATATCTGTCTTTATGCCACAGGACTACACCAAAGGCAGGTATGCTTGCTTTGTTTTCAGTTACCATGCTTTCCTTTCTATGGTGGAAGACATTGGGAAATAATTGCTTAGAAATTATTAGTACCTTCCACACATTATTTTTAAGGTTCTGTTGAGGTTTTTTTCTAGTTAAATTTTAAAATAAGCTCATAGTTGCTAATATCAGAAGTGTGTTTCTGTGCCAGATAACTCTCTTGGACAATCTTTACATACACTTTATGCACACAGTCCCAAACGTTTTTACCATTAATAGATGTATGAAAAAGAGTGGATGCCCATTTTCCCCTAGAGTCTTCATCCTGCCTTACTCTTCAGTCCCCAATAAAGGGTATAAATATCAGAACATGGTGTAAAGCTCTTTACCTCAAAGAAATTGGTGCATGTCCTGTGATGCAACAGTCTTCAGTGGTTCAGCTCAATTGATGATCCTCAGCATATGTTTCGGTTTTGACTCCCGATGGTTTGTTGTGTTTAGAATCCTTAGTACTGGGGAACAGTCCAATGGATAGGATGCTAGACTAAGAGTCAAGAGACTTTGTTTTCTAAGTTTTTCTCTGCCCTACTGCGTGAACACAACTTTCTATGTCTGTAAAAGAGGGGGACATCTTCCGCTTTGAGGTACTTCGAGTCTGGCAATGGAAAAAAAGAAAAATAATTTTAAAAGATCTTTTACTATTATTTTACTTTGGACTTCGTTGGGAAGCATTGCATCAAACATAGCCTCTTAAATATACTGTTAGGTTGATTTTGGTCTCTGCCATTCATTTATTTTGAGTTGGAACAGTCACTTAGTGGTATGTTCCTTGGTTTATGTCTATAGACATAAAGCTCTTCAGGGGAGATGATCCTGCACTGCTATGCTTCACATATATCTTGATGGCTTAAAATTGTGAGTAGGGATGGCTGTAATTACTGTGTGTTAAATGCCGTTTGACATAGTATAAATGTGCACATCAAGTGATTAAAATTGAGGAAAATGTTGCTCTTACTAGAATAACTCTTCCCGTTTTGGGGCAAAATGTCTGTTTCAGCATCAAGTACAGGGTCAGAAAGAAGAAAGGAAAAGAGGCTGTCTCAGGTACTATGGGCTGCTGGCTTGTTGGAGTTCTGCAGCAGAGGTCCAAAAATGAACTATCAATTGAAGTGATGAGGTAACCAGATTATCCCTTTTGAGGATGCTTTGACCCATGAACGTACTGAGTGTTCCCTTTCAAGGGTTAACCATGAAGCGAGAAGGTATATAACATGCTGTTGGATAGAATAGAAAAGGCTAAATGCAGCTGAGATTTTTTTTTTCAGTTTTGTTTTCTTTCAGACATCTTGAAAAATAGATGAGATCCATGTTTGTTTCATTAGTGTGCAGAAGTTATAAGTGTCTTAGCTTTAGGGGGGATTCCTCAGGAAATACAGTTATTGTTTTATTTTTCCGTGAGTTTCGAATCATCTGTTAAAGTCACAGGTCCTTGTTTACAAATCAAGATCCCATATGTGAATCAGAATTGTAATTTCTGGGATATTAGTCTTATTTTTGTTCACATTTTCACAAAGCACTCTAGTCTTAGGGAAGGGTATTATTAATACTTTAGGTTTTTAATTTTTCAGTACTGGGTGGCTTCTAGAAGAAGTGTAAACTCTTTACTGGGAAAGACTGTTTTGAGTTTGTAGTAAAAAGGGATTTAAAGATTGCAGATGTTCCAGTTTTGGAAGCAGGCCAGACTAGAGCTACAAACTTGATTTTATACCCTATAAGGGTAAAGAAATTGGAGAGTTTTTACCAAGAATACTTATATTAACAGATTGGACTTCTCTTCAGAGAAAGCTGCCAATTAAAAAACTCCCTCCAATACTTATTTATGTATCTTCGTTCCTGTGAAATTAAGGGGATCTGCCCTTCATCAGCATGTGACATTGTGGTTGGGAAAAGCTTTTCATTCTGCCTGTGTGTCCCTAAGCATTCAGGATCCCAGCTCTGAAGATCTGACTCAGAGTCTACCTCAGGCAAGAGTAAATGGAAATCTTGCCTGAGGAGTGACTGACAATTTCGCTTAGGAATCGTTAGGATATAATGTGATTTGTAGTAAACGATGGGAATTTGATTCCTAATAAACTACTGATACACAATTCCCATTGGCTAATCCAGGAGAATTTATTCTTTCTTGTCTGATCTTATAAAAGTAATGTCTGAAGACCATTAGAAATGCTGCTTTTTGCCACTGGTGAGCTGATGGGGTGATTGCCAGCTTCTTTCTGCTGGTTAGGAGGCAATGGTTTGGTGCAGAGGAACATGAGCAGCATTTCAGAAAAATGAGAAACTTTTCTAAAATAGTATCATAGAATCATAGAATCCTTAAGGTTGGAAATGACCTCTAAGATCATGAAGTCCAACCATCAACGTAACACCACCATGCGTACTAAACCAGGTCCTGAAATATTATAATTATTTAATAATAATAGGTAATTAATTATAATAGGTAAAGATATGGAAAATTGCTGTTGGCCTTAAGTTTCATAGAAGTTTTTTGAAGAAGCTTTCAAAAGGCTTAGTACCATTTAGTTGGAAAATTCAAGTTTTGTTAAATGCCAGGTTTCTTGGCACCGAGGCAGAAGAATTAAAATGGTGTGTTGCTTCTTTTTTATTCCCTCTCCCTTGACAGCACTAAAAGATGAAGGTCTTTCCCTTCTTTCTGAAGTATCTAGTGCAGAGGTAGTGCTGGACTAGACGAGTCTTGTGTACTGCCACAGACATAAACTACCATGAAAATACATTACTTATCTATACTACTAGCTTCTGCTAAAGCATCCTGTCTTTACGGTGCTTTAAAAAAGCATAATGCCCTTAATGTGTTGTTTAAATTTAGGACTATTGGCTACTCCTGTCACAGCAGGTAGGAAGAGGAAGCAAGCACAGTTCTTTCCACTCTTAAGACACTGGAATAGTTGATCTGGGTCTTAGCTGTCAGCAGTTGAAGGTTACAGGCCTTGGTAAGGAATCCAAGAAAGGATAAAAATACCTATCACAACATCAGTATTGCTTACCAAACCTATCCAATGTTTTGAGCCTTCTAGATTCCTCCAGTGACTAATGTCCATGCCATGTTTGGTGGTAATAGAGAGCTTGACAACAGCAGTCTCTGTTCATGCACTGAAATGATAGATTCCTTTAGAAAGAGAATGTAAACATAAGTGAAATTTTGGGTTTCTGAGTCATGTTGGTGGGGAGATTGTTACATTTTCCCAACTTGACAGAAGAGATTTTAAAGAACCAACTGAAAGGTCCAGTTGAAGTATTTTTCTCTGGAAAGGTGCAAGTCTACCTTGCAGCCTAGAGCCCTTTAAAATTTTTTTGAACTGAATTGCTGTCAGGAGGAAAAAAAACCTGTAAGTACCCTTGTGGCTGGTGTCCCCAGTGGAGAGTGCCTTGAGCAACCTGCCTTCATCTAGGTTGTGAACTTGGTCCACCTTTGAGAGAGCAGCAAGCAGTTCCCAAGACAGAGCTCAAGCAGCCAAGGCCAAGAGGTGTGTATCAGTCTACTTAGCCAGCTCTTCTCCATGGAGTCACTGACATGTGCTCAAAAGGATGGATAACAAGACAGTTTTGTGAATATCTGCTGAAAGGTATTTTGGGTAGAAAAACCTACCCCGAAACCCTTCTGTTACTGTGCCCATAGTTGGAAGAGTTTTTTGGCCACAAAATTCTCAGATAAAGAAGTCTGAGGTGTACTTGGAGCCTCAGTTCTTTGAGATGGTTTTCTCCTCTGTAAGTACAAACCATCAAAAGTCAGTGTTTGAAGTGTTTGATATCTGAAGACTCTGCTTTTACTTGATAGTTGTCACTGCCTTCGAGCAAAGGTAGCATTGTGTTCCCATTTAAATGTATAGATTTAGATATGTAGGTTCTTAATTTACAAGGTAAATTTGCTCTGCAGTTATGATTGCTTTAAATCTGGTAAATTATTGTACTTGCTTTCAGAATGTTCTTTAGAGAGATTATTTTGTTTTTTTTGAGAGAATGATGATCAAATTTATGACTGTGTTCTCTATAGCAACATCAATTATTCCAATAAAGGCCAAATAAAAAGAGCTATTTACTTGTTTTCTCAGACAAAGACTTGCTGGGACTTTCAAGTAGCTCAGATGTCTGTATCACAGCAAGCCTCTCTAACACAGTGAATTCTCATGCTGTCTTCACATGTGTTCCCACACGAATCAGTGGAGAGGTCCATGAAAAGGCACTTGTTGATGCGCTGGAGACTAGCTTGTTATCATGCTTTTTGTAGGCTGTTTCCCCAAATAATGCAGTTCAATGCAATGAAACTTAAAACAGGAGTCAACAGTGTTGGAAGTGGGTTTGGTATCTCGCTGAGTGAGTGTCAGTTTAGCAGGAGTGTGTCTTTGGTCTGCTGGACTGAAATAAATTTGTTGCTGTTGAATGTGAAAAACTAGCAAGCTCCCTGCTGTTTATTTTGCAACAACAAAGATTGTTGTTGTCTTTCTGTTTGAGTTCATAGTATCCTTCTACAGAATAGAGAGGTGCGAAATGGAGTGTTTTTAAAGGATGGAGACATCTCCATTTCTGCTGATGCGAGGCAGTTCTATTCTGTATGAAAAGAGGGAGTAGAGGCCTTGTCCTGTGCATGTGCTAAGCTGCTACGTAAGGCTTAAGCGTCAGACAAGATCACCCTGCTGATTCACTCAGGCTCTGCTAAGTTATCACTTCTGATCTGTGTATTGCATAGCTGATTGCTTGGCATCAAAGTTACAAACGTGGAAATTCTCAGATGTCCTTTTTTAAAACTACGAGGAGAATGATAAGTAACATGGGATTTGTTTAGATTTGTTTTTTTTTCTAAGAAACTGAATTTTTATTAAATCTCTCCCACTTATATGCTGACCATGGTTTCCCTTAGCCTAAAACAAGGGAAATGATCTCCTCAATTTAATATTTTCCTTTGATTAAAATTGTGTAACTCATGCTGAGAGTAGTAACATGTTTTACAGTTTTCTTCTTTATCTGTATCACTCAAAGGGCTCCATAAAGAAGCAGGTGGTGTTAACACCATTTTGTAAGTAAGAAATTGAAACAGAGAGAAGGAAATGCCTTTCCTAAGGTTTCACTCAGTTGACCAGCCTGGTGCCCTCTGTGACAATGTAATGCCATTTATCTGTAAATAACTCAGCTGAGTGCTGTGAATCAGATCAGTCCATGCTTCAGATTTGTCTTTGGTTATTAAAGCTGTATCCCAACTTAGTCTTGCTATGCAGACAGTGTGGGCTGTGACACGCTAGTGTCCTAATGCTGGTGAAAGAAAAACACAGGTACTTCATTTTGAGCCTTTTTTTTTTTTCACCCATGACTGTAATGGAAACCCACATCTTTCGAGAAAAATCACACTGAGTTTTAGCAGACAGGAGAGATGAGCTGCTAAAAAGTCCCAACATTCAGCTTCAATGCCTGGGCATTGAAGATGAAGACATAAGGCAACCAGCTCTTGAGAGGAAAAATTGTAATTCTGAGAAACAGCCAAAAAATGACACCTAAGGGACATGGATGTCCAGCAGTACCCCTGGCAGCACTGGGTGTTACTTTATAATAGAATCATAGAATCATAGAACGGTTTGGGTTGGAAGAGACCTTAAAGAGCATCTAGTTGCAACCCCCCTGCCATGGGCAGGGACATCTTCCACTAGACCAGGTTGCTCAGAGCTCCGTCCAGCCTGACCTTGAACACTTCCAGGGAGGGGACATCCACAGTTTCTCTGGGCAAGCTGGTCCAGTGCCTCACCACCCTCATAGTAAAGAATTTATTTCTTACATCTCATCTAAATCTATCCTCTTTTAGTTTAGAGCCATTACCCCTTGTAAAAAGTCCCTCTCCAGCTTTCTTGTAGGCCCCCTGCAGATACTGGAAGGTTGCTAGAAGATCTCCCTGGAGCCTTCTCTCTTGCAGGCTGAACAACCCCAACTCTCTCAGCCTTTCCTTGTAGGAGAGGTGCTCCAGCCCTCTGAACATTTTTATGACCCTCCTATGACCACACTCCAACATGTCTATGTTTTTCCTGTGCTGAGGGCTCCAGAGCTGGACGCAGGACTCCAGGTGGGGTCTCACGAGAGCAGAGTAGATGGGGAGAATCACATCCTTCGACCTACTGGCCACGCTGCTTTTGATGGAGCCCACAGTGCAGTTGGCCTTCTGGGCTGCAAGTGCACGTTGCTGGGTCATGCTGAGCTTTTTGTCAACCAGCACCCCCAGGTTTAGCCACCTTACTACTGGTTTCCTCATAGCAATTGAGGTTAAGGTATCAGTTGTACCAATAGGTTTAGATCTGGTCTGGAGCTTGCTGTTAGATGATACTTGTGGTACTTGGCTTCCAGTCATCCAGTATTTGACACTGGTAAAATGTCTTCATCTACAGTATCTTTCAAAACATTAACATGAAACAAAACTTGAGTTTTTCTAGCTTCATTATTTTCTGTAAGTAGGAAGTAAAAAGTTGTAGCAACAGTACCAGAACAGTACGTAATGGGTGGCCTGACTGTTTTCAACTTTTGGTGAATTTCTGTTTGTAGGCAGCCGCATGAAGAACTGCCAACCATACAAGATTGTTTGCAAGAGAGGACTCCAGTAACACTTTACAAGTTTTCAAAGGCAATAGCTATAATGTTGTTGACTTTTAAATTCAATTGCTAAGTTTGTTTAAAAAAAAATCTCCATTATTTGACTGCATTTACTCACATGAAAAAGAACTGTTCATACTAACCTTGTTGTAGCCATACCAGTCTGATAGTCTAAGGATATAAATGGGGTAAAGTTTGTAAGAAGAGGTCATCTCTTCTATTACTTCTCTTTACAAACCCTTCATTCTCTATTAATATGCATTCCTGTTCCCTCTACTATAGAAAACATAATCATGCACCAAAATGACTGTTCCCTTTGAGCTTTGTCACCTCAGGCTTTATAGTGTTATTTCGTTTTGGTTCTCATTTAAGAAATTACTCAAGTACTGTTTCTAAAAGAGGTCTGGAATGTTAATTAGGTCCATTAGGTCTATGCCGAGGCCATCAAATTAATTTTGCTTCTGTCCTATGTAGATATGAATCTCAGCTTCCTGAATTGAAAAGGCTATTACATTATATACAACTCACTGTGTCCTGGAACTTCTCTATAATGCATTTAAGGTACTTATCTGCCCCAAAGAAATATTTCTGCTTGTTCAGGATAAGTTTAAAAGACCTTCTTTGCAGAAGAAGGCAATCTCCTCTGTCTCTTTGTACTTCTGATTTGTGGCAAAGGTCTAACTGAAGTAAAACTGAAATAATAAATAACTATGTTCTTATTTAAACCATAGAACTTTTATGGTGGCTTGAAAATTCCTGGACATTTAAAATAAAATAAATAAGAAATTCTGCCCCTGTAGTTCTTATAACAGCACTTATTTTATGTAGAGTCCAACACACAAACTGCATCTAAAATACTTTGCGAAGTTGAATAGGAATAGACAGGAGGAGAATTCATGTCCTTGGTTTGTTTGAAGGAGGCAGGACTTTGTATAATTGGTGTCAGGAGTCCATTCTGATCCTACCACAGAGATAGAAATGACATTGAAGCTACTGGAAGATATTATGACACGTTTCCATCCGAGGCTGAAGAGAATGATAATCTTCGAGGACTGCTTAAGGAAAGCATTATTCATGATGGTCAAAGAAGGCACATAAAAAAATGCAACCTGTTGGGTAAATGGCTGAAATTTCAAGTTTCAACCATTATTGCAAATTTCTTGTAAAGGAAATCTGGAACACGGGGCTTTTGCGCATTTTATGGGGTAGGAAGGATTAGAATTTGTTTCAGGACTCCTTTGGTTCACTTTTCCTCAGTGCCTTTGGCTCTCAGTTGCCTTGGCCGTTCACATCATTTGTGTGCACCAGCTCTTGCTTCACATCTCCATCTGCTTCATGTACAACTCTTTAAGTATCTCAAAGGAAACCTAATTTGTTTATAGAAGTAATATCAGTTGGGAAAGACAGAGTTAAAATCTTCCTAAAAATTTTCTGTCCCTGTCCCTGATTGGGGATTTACTAAAAGGAGATAAGCAGTAATTGCTTGATGGCACTGGGAGCTCTTACAGTTTAATTAATGAATGACTGTAGATGCACTGAGAACCTCTGATAAAAGATACTCAAGACACAGAAAGTATGCTTGTTTTAATGTCTCATTGCAAGGACCCTTTCTTCAAATGAATATCCCTGGATTAATTTAATTGTTATGATAGTCCATTACAAGTCCATGTGGCTCCTCTGTAATTCTTTTTTCTTTTCCAATTGTCACCTTAGGAAAGAATTATTCCAGTTACATTTTTCACAGCCAAGCTGTACACTCTCAGTTCAGCTTAAAGGAAGCTAATAAAGGAGTGCAGTAAGAAGATGCAGTTTTATATGCGGTGTCAGGAAATACGGTATAATTAGGATTTTTCCATCAGATGGAGGAAAAATAAAAATGCTGGTCTGGAGCACAGAAAAAAACCCAAATATTTCCATTTCTGATATTTAAAATGAGAAGGAGATAAAAATATCTGGGATGGAAGCACTTTACTGAGCTCTATACTATGGAGACAAGTTATCCAGTGGTAGGAGATGTAAATAGGAGCTTGTCACTGATGTCTTTTCTGGGCTTGAACAAGCCATTGAACTGTGCCTTGATTTCTTCATAAAAATTAAAGTTAAATTAGGGATTTGCTGAGTTTCAGCATCCATGCAGGGACAGGAATGACACTCACACATTGATACAATGCACAGCCGATTCCCCTTTATTGGTCTGCTTGTGTGGTTATATACATTTCTCATATCTGCACATGCAATCACGCTTATTCGGATAGGCTACAGACATAAATCATGCACTGTTCACGCACCCCACATTCCCTTATGATTGGTAACTATGCACTAACGCTAATACCAACAGACTGTCTCCATGTCCTTGAACACATCTTGTTTTTGCTAACCCACATCATGTTTATTCTTAGCTGTCCTTTCCAGCGGCCTGTCCAGCTATGCTAACTGTTTTGCTTAAGCGGCCTAGTCATGCTAACTCTCAAAC
>Ga0065711_1007319_pt1 | contig 15129 bp, 6 predicted proteins | sample Hoacrofraction12_FD_59098 | JGI IMG/M metagenome (GOLD analysis project Ga0065711, IMG submission 59098) | Hoatzin crop microbial communities from Cojedes, Venezuela - Epithelial fraction 12 v2 (version 2) | ecosystem: Host-associated > Birds > Digestive system > Esophagus > Crop | place... | reverse complement strand
TGGAAAGAGTCTGGCCCCGTCCTCCTGACACCCACCCTGCAGATATTTAGAGGCATTTCTAAGGTCCCCTCTCAGCCTTCTCTTCTCCAGGCTGAACAAACCCAGCTCCCTCAGACTTTCCTCGCAGGAGAGATGCTCCAGTCCCCTCACCATCCTCGTAGCCCTTTCTGCTTTTATTCTGTAAAATGGGCTTTGCCACTGCCTGGCTGCCGTGCCACCTGCCTGGTGCCCCTTGCCAGCAAGTCACCAGCAGTACCCGCACCTCAGGGTGTCTCTGTCCCCCCCCTTCCCCTGGTTTGCTTTTGAAAACTCTGTGCTGGTAAAGCTCCCCTTCTGTCAAACTTCTGTGCTTCTGGTTAGGTTGGGTAGAGCAAGTGCTTTTGCTTTCCCTCTTCTGGTGCGAAGTTTAAAACCCTGGCACAGAAACTTGGTGATCGTACCTTCCCCCAGCCTGGCTGAGCGAGGCTGTGTCCAGAAGCGGGTGGACACACTTGTGTGCATTAGCAGACATGAAGTGGCTGGATTTTTCGCAGAAAGGTCCTGTTCTGCCAATGCTTTTATCAGGTGACGTTTTGCAAAGGTGGGAACAAAGTTTGAGGAAGGGAGGCAAGGAGAAAGGAGGAGGTCGGGGAGATCCCAGCCCCATCTCAGGGCCCCTGTGGCGAATGCAGGTGTGGAGAGGCACCCCAGGTTCACATCCCTGTCCCAGCTGAATGCCCTGTCTGCTTGCTGGCTGCGAGCCCTCCCTGAGGGCAGGAGGTGAGGAACTGGGTGGGATTTGTTATCCTAATCACCAGCAACTCCGAAGTGGAGTTCCAGTGGAGGGTAAATCCTGCTTGAAAACTTAATTTTTTTACATATGTTTTCCTCTTCTCAGCCTTTTCCACTAAGGACTGTACCAAGTACAAATTGTAAAAAAGGACTTGGGAAGCTGGGGAATTCCCCCTTCTACTCCCTCTTACAGTCAAAGGCGAGTTCCTGTTAGTGCATGAGGGATGCAGATGCTCTCAGCAAGGACTTTTGGGTGTGAGTCAGGACGGAGCTGAGGGTGTTCTGCTCTCTGGAGTACAGCACTGGTGTATCAGAGCGTTGCAGCTGAATGAAAAGGCTGAACCGTGCTGCTGGCTGGCATCGGGGAGCTTCCTGCTAACACGTCAGAGTCCTGTTCGTCAGTGCACAGTGCTTCAATTTAAAGGTTGGCTTTCATGTTCACTTTCTTTTTCACTTCTCGGCCGTTGGCTCTTCTCAAATAATTTCCAGCATTAACTTACTCATGGCCAGCTTATCCTCACGTGCCAATGTTGTGCCCTCGGTTCCCCCAGAAACAGCATTTCTGCCTTGGCATTTTTTTTGCCTTTCAGATCAAACCACGTTTTCATGTTCACATCTGGAAGCAGACTCTGGGCTGCAGTGGCCAGCCTGTTTCCCCTCTTCCTCTAGTACTGCTGCATGGTGTCTTTGAGATGAGGTTTCATAGGGTCTCTCAGGATAATCCTTTGTCTACTGGGAATAACTTCCTTCGTTTGGAGCTTGCCTGTGTCTTTTTACTCCTGTCAAGCACAGGAGGTCTCTGTCATCCTGCCAGTCTCTCGCAGGAAGATTTTTTTAGTGATAGTTTCTGAGCATGAATTTCTGTGCTGAAGCTGGAGGACGTTGCTGCCTGTCTCAAGTCCTCTCTTATCTTGCTGCCAGTTTTGTGTGCAGGGCCACACATTCCCTTAAGGTTTTTTTAATAGCTTTGTTCTGCTCCAGTGTGGATTCTCTGGGACCCAGATAATCTGTCCCAATCTCTCATATACATTTCAATGAGCAGAGTTGTTCTGGATAGTCCCCTGCCCCGCATATCTGTACCTGGAAGAGAGCTGTATTGTATCCAAGGGTAGAAAGTGTCACTGCACTGCTAGGCGCTGCACTCTTGGACTGCTTTTTTCTTTCTTTCTAGGAAATAAAATGAAGCTGTGATTGTAACATATCTTCCTGTGTCAGATGGGGAATCCTTTTGCTTTCCAGCTACTCGCTTTTCCTTACACAATGCCCAGCTTCCAGTCTTCCCACTCTTACTAACCAAACAGAAGAAGGAGCTGTAGCTGAAGGACAAGTCCATAGTAGCTAGCAAAATGGCTAGTGGATGAGGAGTTGGCTGGGAGAGTTGATATGGAAGTAACTTCCACTCGGGAGAGCTTTAAATACGTTGTGAAACCTAGAGCCAACAGCCACAAAGCCTTTGGGAATATGGCTGGCTGTGGGACTGCAGTTCCTGCCACTGGTCTCTGCTGGTGTGTTGTTCACTTGGCTATCCTAACACAACTGCCTGCTTAGCCAGGCTGTGAACTGGACCAGGAACTGTCTTGTAAAAGGCCAAAAAAAAACCCCAAAACACCACAAAGCAGCACTGGCCTCTTGCTTTCTCAGGCTTATTTTGCAGCTTATTACGTTCCTAATGTGGAACTGTCTGGATAAGGCAGAAGTTAAAGCAACGATTTGTGCTATGTGAGATGTGTTCAAGTTTATTCTCCAACAGGCAGAAGATAGCAGACAGATATGAAAAGATATGGCTTACAGCTATTATAGAAGGCTTCTCGAGTAAAAGCTCTGTGACAGTGATTTACAAACACAGGGCTAGCAGCAGGGTGTGTTACAGCAGTCACCTGTCTTCAGCGGGCCCCAGCTGAGCTCACAACCCTTGCTGGTACGTGGAAATGTCACCAGACTGTGCAGTCGGAAAAGAGCGACCAAGACAAACCAAGGCAGTCAAAGGGAGTACAGGCTTTAAAATCAGCCTTCTGAGTTTGTCTGCTGGAGTATCTGCCTTTGGTGGGCAGGAGTAAAGCAATTCATTTCTGATAGCATTTTAATTTTCCCTATGGGAACACAAAAAAATGATATAATAGATACATTCCTGAGTTATGAAATGTAGTGAAAGCTGGAGAGTGTAAAGTTGAAACTACACTGTAGGAGGTCTTGCTGAGCTGACGTGTGGTTTCAGCAGTCAGCAAATGGGTATTGTTTTCCTTTTTGAGACTTGATGGAGAATTCATCCTTAGGAACAGCCTTTTTTCTTGATCTTTTTGATTGCCATGTGTCTGAGAACATAATGCCTTTGGGGCATGTTTAAATATGTTGGATGTTTGATCTCGCTTTCTGGGTGTTGTCATTTTGCTTCCATGACACCTGATTGTGTTTGTATTTTTGTACTTTCCATAGCTTAACTCTGTAGTGTTGTAGGGAAGATTACATCTGAATTCTGTCCCTTCTCTCCATTTGGATTTATGCGAGTAGCAGAGAAGCTGGTTCCACTTTCCAACTTCCACTGTGTGTGTATTTCCTAGCTTGTTTTTGATAGTGCGGAGGGTGTTCCTGATTTACCTCTTATTCATCTTTGCTATCTGTGTTCTGCAGCTGGTCAGTATTGTATTTCAGAACCATTAGTGGAGTTTAATGCCTAAATCTGGCTCTTGCTGTTCTTTCTAGATTATGTCTTTTCTCCTGTTAATCCTGGCTTTACTAAGGGCCTCAACCTCTTTCTTTGACAAAATGTATTCAAATGTCTCTATCTCGCTGCGGTACTACAAGTCGTCAAGCTTGTACTGGAGGAGCAAGAATGCTTCCAGTGATTTCAAATAAAATCCATCTGGGGACCAGATCAAGAAATGCTAGCAGCTCACACTTGGGCATCTGTGTGAACTAACAGCCCTTAGGACAGAAACCACATATTGGTAAGGATGTCAGAGCAGACAGGATACCGACAGTTTTACTTTTGAGTTTCATGCAGTGCTTCTGCATGAGCATCCAAGAATGTTTTCTTTTCCAGGGTCAGATCTATCAGATTTGTACTTCTGGGAGTAAATTATATTGCAAAATAGTAACCTGTTCTCTTGGTTAATAAAGGTGAACTGGACTGTTGATAGCTGGTTCCCTGTAACTTTCTTATAGTTGGTTCAGGCAATTGCCTGCCACACAGAAAGACTAAGTCTTGAGAAATCTGTCCCTCCTTTTACTAAAGGCTTAATGTTACACGCTGAGGTGCTGTCTGTGAGTCTATATACAAATACTACAAAGCAGAACTGTGTGCAAATGCAGTAAATGGATAAATGCACATACAAGATTGCAGACAGTAGTAACTTGTAACTGAAGCTGAAGGCTTCAGACTCAATCTTGCTGAGCTAACTCTAAGTTACAGAAACAGTGTCAGTTACAGTGAGTGTCAAGGAGCTAGCTTCAAAAGGCAAATCCTAAAGGAGTTGGTTCCAGTTGTGTAATCCTGTAGGAAACATTAGGCACAGGGTTGAGCAAGCTGCCTGTGTCTGCAGTAGGAAGCTAACTTGTTTTCATCGTCCGTGAGCACTCAAAGCAAAACAGCATGTTCATGAAACAGTGTACTTGCTGGTAGTCGTGATAGTTGTTACAGGAATAAAAGCTGGAAGGCTTTTTTGGCAGGTGTGGCAGCTTTCAAGCATGTTGGCGGGTTCAGCTGTCCTTTCAGCATGTTTAACAGGGAAATGAAAATCAGAAATACTGGGAGACAATAATTTTGCTTTCTGAACCTCTGTGGTTTGAAAGGCTGCATATATGCTTTATATGCCTGGAAGCTAAGTGACTTTACTGTGCAGCTTTTATTTTAAAGCAAATAACAACCAGTTAGGTCTCATACAGTACATTAACACCTTCTGCACTGTGTGCATGTTGCTTGTCCTCTCTCTTTAGTTTATGTGCTCTTCCTATGGTGAACAGTGAAAAAACGCAACCTTAATAATCTTTTCTTCATCTTCTTGTCTGTGTGGATTTGGTGTTTTGACAGATGACAACAATGGTGTAAGCTCATAAATTTTTCCAAGCCTACTCAGTTTGCTGTGGATGAGAGGTGGTAAGCATCACTACGTAAAAATAGACAGGCAGTGCCTTAAACAAACAAGGCTGTTTGATGGGCAGCGCTGCCCTTTGCTAAGAGCTGGTGAGCTACTTCGTCCTTCCCTAGAAACAAGGTACTGTTATTTGTCTTGCTGCTCATAGATGCAACAGTCTAACCTATTAGTAACTTCACCATCAGCATTATTGTGGTGTGGCCGTGGCTTGTTTCTTGTAAAGCAGAGGATGGGAGATACAGGGTTGTTCAGAGTAAGGTTCCTGGGGGAGTGTGGGTGTCTTTCCTCAGCCTCTACCCCTGCATGAGTAAAGTCTGCTGTGCTGAAACAGGTACTCAATGCAGTGCAACTTCTGCTGGGAACTGGGGCTGTAGGACGTTCCAGGATGATCTGCTCTGCCTGGTAATGCTCAAGGAACATTGAGCTTGTTTGGGGTTTTCTCAGGGAATTTATTCAATGTCTTAACCTCTTGGATCTTGACTGTTGAAGGCTTCTGATCTCATGTTGCTTTTCCAAAGCGTTGTTTTGTCTTCTCTGATTTTCCTTTGCTTCAATTTCAGAAAGAAGTGTGAATGGGGGCGCTTTCACCACCTTCTGTGACACGAGTCATTGAAATGGTTATTGAAAATCATGACACATTTTAATGAACATATCCATAACCTTGCTTTCTGTCATATTAATAAAACTCCTGGCAGAGGACACCTCCTAGAACCTAATCTTAGCTTCTTCTGAGAGTCTGCAATAACTGGTCTCTTATGAATAGACTTGAATCTCTCACTACAACACGGAAAGTGTCTTATAGGAAAATAAACAAATCTGTACAAATGATGGCTAGAACTAGTTGAACAGCAATAATGCTTTTCCTCTCTTTGCTTTAATGAAATGTGCCTTAAATTACACATCTGTTTCACCAGTCTTCTGGTAACTGAGGAATTAAGCTTTGCTTCTGAAGCAAATGTTCCTGTCTGAAAGTTGAAGGTCTGTTTCTAGCCCTTTGGTGTGGCAGTGATGAAATCTGAAATATTAACTTGTAAACTTACTTACATAAACTTGCAAATTCCTTCTGTGTATGAGGTTTGTCTTGGTTCCTGTTAGGTTATGGCAAAGAAGCCACATAGTGCCCTTTTAATTTTCTCCCCATCTTTTGATCTCTATTGCCTATTTAAATCACCATGTGGCATCTTAGACTGTGTCTCTTTCTAGAGCTCTTCAAGAATTCTTGAAGCAAACGGTAATGCTGTTGTGAAGTGGCATACCCAGACCACTCCCTTTCTTAGCAACCTGAAGTCATTAACTTTCTGCAGCAGTATGAACTCTTTACAGGAATAGTTGATTTTGTAGCCTGCTTCTGTTCTCTGTATGCACAATAAATTCCTGATAAATTTTTAATACTGAAAGGCTGCAATAATTTTCTTGTTTCTTGTCTGGAATATTTTTTCTAACTACAGTTATCCTGTAGTGTCATCATATGAATAAATAAAAAAAAATTCAGTTTTGACTCTCCATCTCACTGTTTACCCAGCAGCAGCTGGGAGGTTTTCATAGCAGTGTCCTTCCAGATGTAATTCTGACCCTGTAGTCAGTTGGTTTCCCTACCACACATTCAGCTGTTAGCTCGTGGCTCCATACCCCAGCTGATTCTGCCTTAATGGATGGTTAGCCTTTGGTCTCTGGCTCATGGCTGTGCTGTTCTGGAGTGTCCTCCAAACCATGACCTGTTCCTAGCTTGTGCAAGGCCACCTGCCATTGGTTTTGGTGTAACTCAGTCTGTGTTCCTGGGTACCTGGCTTCAGCCTGTACTTCAGTTTGTTCAAGCTCGTGGGCATTGGTATGGTGTGGGTTGCCTCACCGCCTTCATAGGATGTCTGCTTCCCTTGGCCTGAACCCGTTTCCACGATGGCCTCAGCTGCTGTGATTTACAGGACTTATGGGTCACCATGGAGAGCACAGGGGCTATCACTGAGGACAGTCTGGAGCTGTGTAATGGGTATCAGGAGAACCTTGTGCTTCTGCCAGGGTAGAGGAGCTCAAGGGAATAGTGTCAGGGAATCTCTGAGACTGCCTTCATCCTCTTGACACTGAACAATCCTCCGTCTGACTCCTCTGAAGAGGAGCAGTGGGGCAATTTAACACCATGGGGAAGTATTTTGTCTCATAGTGAGAACAACCTACATTGCTTCAGCCTTCTGTCTCGCAGGCGTAGTAAAAATGGGACATCTGAAGGGCTGTGAAGGTGATGTGGTGCTGCTCTGCAGAGTGCTGCCAGTCCTCATTCCCTTCACCTGCTGAGCCAGCTGCCGGGTGGATTCTAGCTTCTTTGGTTGCCAGAGGTGCTTTTGCCTTCCTGTGTCACATTAAAGCCATGCAAATAGTTTCTATAGCAACAGGTCTTTTTGCTTAGCTCTGACGCAAAATCCTGAAAGGTCTTTCTCATTTTGTCTTTGTCTAATTCTGATTTTTGCATTTATCAACCCTCTGAAGATAAGGGGGGGGAAAATTAATTTTGCTCTGTTTCAGAAGCTAACTTGCAGCAGAGATGACTGTTCAGTTTTTACAGCCCACTGAAGTTTCTCCAACAGCCCTTGAACTCTGGGCTGGAGGAAAAATCGCCTGGAATGATCTAGAGCACACCCTGGCTGTACATAAAATGTTTGTTCTTCTTTGCCTCCTCCTAGCCATGTATTTTAATTCGAATCTTAGTTTTTCATTTACGTGATGTGTCTAGGCTTAAGGACTTAAGCAGTAAGTTGCTTCGTCTTTTCTGGGGTGGTGGAGAATGAAAATGGTGTTATTTGCAGTCCCATTTGGCTTAGAGACAGGGCTAGAGCAGAGCTGTGACTAATAAAAGCGGAGTGAGGGGAGGTATGACTCAGAGGCCAAAGGACGATGTATGAACATGCCCATCTTCTTGCTAGCAGAGGAGACCCTAGTCCTGTCCTGCTGATGTGGATGATTATGTAGATGGTACTTGGAGGGAGTAGAAGTGTTGCCTCATTTGAGAGGAAGAATTTCCTTTTTGTATTAAGGAAAAGTAGCCTCTTGAGGGGGAGCCCAGCTGAGCTGCAGGTGCCTTGCTTTGTCAGGAAACCAAACTAGCAGTATTTAATTCTAGCCCTCATTTTCTCTGAAAGCCCTCTTGACTTCTATGCTTTTGGTTCGGAGATCCTGGTGCCACAGGAGGAAAGGATGGAAAAGATGCAGTTGCATTAGAAGGGCAGGTGGGTATTTTAGAGCTGAGAGATGTAGCCAGTGCAACAGCCACCTTGCTCTGTGGGAGCTGGGACAGGCCTGGGGAGGGACAACATGACTTTTAGATCTTGTCCAAGAGTAAATGTTTTGGGGCCTCCGAATGAGGACACTGAAATCAAGCTAGTGACGCAGGCAGCGTGCCCTGGTAGGTAGAATGGAAGAACAGGAAAAGAGGCACAAGTTTGTCCCCAGCTTTCTTCTGGCCTGGTTAATCTGAGGCCCTGTTTCCCTTTCTGTCCATTCAGCTCCGTTAAGTTCTCCAGAACGTGCACTGCAGGCTGAGCTCTTTGGGGCCCTGTTTGATGCTGCTGCAAATTGAATGACTGGTTAAAAAATAAAGGCAGATAGTGTTAGATAAAATGGTATTGCCTCTCTCCACAAAGCATTGGAGTCTCTGGCAAACAAGTCTCTCCTGTGTAATTACTGAAAACAAGTGCTGCAGTGGGACATAGCACAGCATCTTGTCACAGTTACTTTTACCTAACTCTTCTGTTGTCAACGCAAGGCTTGGATTTCAACGGGGGAGCTATAGGGATAGGCAGTCTTCAAGCTATGCTTATTTTCAGGAGAACAGGCTTGTGAAGCGTGACCAGGAGGGACTGGAGCAGGACAGGGGTGACTGGGGCTCCCCCTTGAACACCATGGCCGTTTTACTCAGGTAGTGGCCTTCAGTCTCACATTTTGTTTTACCTTGTGTCCCTGTGTCATCTGGCGGTTGTGGAGGGGTTATTGGAGGGGCTGATGCTCAGCTTGTTTCTTTCTTGCTGTGTGGGCTCTGGTCCTCCTTCTCAAGGAGTAACTGGTGCCATCTTAAAATCAGCACACGCTGCTGCAGGCACAACCTCGGAGGTTATGCAGCTGAGCAGGTATCATCTGTGATCCGACTGCAATTGTTGCTGATATTGGATAAATCTAAGGTGCAAATTTGGCAAGACCTGTGCGAACAAGAAGTGTGAACCATCCCACAGCTGTGTGGGTATATTCTTGATGCACGGATCTGTCTGCTTACACACCTGTAAAGCTCCCTTGGCTGAGAGGGAGCGTTACCGAAGCTGCTGTGACTCTGGGCTGTACCCTAAGGGAGGATATGCGGGAAGGATGGGATGACTTTTGTGTTCCTCTTTGATTGCCTTAGGCACCAGAAGGATGCATTTTGTTCCTGAAGTTGCCTGTGGGATACTTCACAGGTCACCCTTTTTTCCCCAGCTTTAAAAGAAGGCTGACAGCTGCCTCCGTGCTACAACGTGGCTGTTCAGCATTCCAGTAACAGACTTGGCTTCCTTAGATGAAGTTTGGAAGGATCTCTTCATATATATTTTATACCTGAATGAGCATGTAGATACATAAGCATACACATATATGAGGCTTTGCAGTTGAAGTACCTGCTGTTGAGGCTTTGGCATTACGCTGTGTCACACGTTACCAGGACTTAACGAGAATGTGGCCGTTCTTGATTGTTCTGAACAGTCTGCTGCGCAAGTTTGCTGACGTAAATCCATATCTAACATCGGGCTCTGATCCGCTCCTGGCAAGGCTGGTGTGAGCCAAACTGGTGGTCTAATAACAGCAGCAGTCACTCTGGAGATGCTTCGTGGATCTGTTTGGATTTTGTTTTAATAATGTTGGGCATAGTAGCAGGTTTTGTGAAGCCACTGTTTGCCTTTCTGCTGTAGAAATGGCACGTCTGCAGAGTGCTGCGGGAGGGAGCTAAGAACCCAGACGGCTGCTCTGTCTCCCCTTCCTTCTCCTCTGAGCCTGCTTTGTTTCGGTTTCTGGCTATTCCTGGCTGAATTCATAGCTACACAACTGCATGGTGCTCCCCGTGTAATAAAAATCTTCTCCAGCAGTGTTTGGAGTAAACTAGACTCTGAAATTTGAAGAACAAAATTATGTACCTTTACAGAGTTGTTTCCTGGCCTCTTCCATGCCCCCTACTCCTGCTCTCTGACCTGAGCAAAAGCCTGCTGGGGTTCAGCCTCGCTGTCTAGTGGGTTGCCAGCCCTTCTCAGCAAAGAACGTGCGTCGCAGGCAGAATATCTTGCACACAGTTTCCAGGGTTACCTGTGTAGTGCTGATAGCAAGCAGGAAATTAAAATGGTCCGTGATGATGATACGTTATTGACAACAGATGGTGGCCATTAGGTGTGTGTGCATGTCAGGGGAAGGCTTAAAGGCAAGCAGAGCAGACACAACTATTAGATTTGTGTAACTGTCGCTGCAGGTGCCAAGTTCCACTGTGGATGAAGCAGGGCAGTCCCTGAGAACCCTGGTTCCCCTCCTGGCCTTGATTTATTTGACTGGTTCCTGGAAGTAACTCCAAGTAGTCAGCATGGCTTCAAGCTAACTTGTTTGCAGAGTTCCATGTTCTGATTACCAGCCCTTCCGTACAGCTAGTTCTCTCCTGCTATTCCCCCTTTAATCTCTCTATTCTATACAGCTTTTCTCCTCTTAACCTCTCCAAGCATGGTCCAGCTGCCTGCAAACTTTGTGGAGACTGTAGTGATCTGCTGTAACCTGTGTCAGGATTGCCTGGGGACTTGTCAAGGGACTGCTAAAATCAGCTGAGGATCTGGTCTGCTGAGCTCTGGGACTAGCAAAGTGTCACATTATATGTTCCTTTTCTTACTGAGNTGTCTCTTCTTCTATCTTTGTGGGTTTCTCCACCTAAATTCTCTGTTAACTCTGAGGTGCAGAATGAGGCTGGAGTATGCATATGCATGCCTGCTTTCCGCTCAGGACAGCAAATCTCTCCCCAGTCTGTGGATATAGATCTGTCTCTTTGATTTTTCTGTGTGCCTGAACAGCTGCTGGCCGGTGTGCTTCAGGATGAAAGACAAGAATATCTTATTTGCGTGCAAAGCCTCCTTGAAGATAGCGATGCTGGTGTTGAAGTGCTTGAAGAAACCGCTGTGATGGCTTAGCTTTTCCCAAACCTCAGGCTCAGCTTTGCTTGTGGTATGTGGAAGCACTAATGGAAGCTCACTTTGAGACGTGCTCTCCTCCTTAGCGCTGGCTTTATCAGCTGTAGTCTTAATTGCTCTAAAGAAGTCAGTAATTTCTCACAGGCTAGAATCGTTCTAACCTGGGCTCAAACTACTTTTTAAATAAAAGAGCACAGGCTGACTTCTGGTGTAGCACGTAGGTAGTCTGACGTAGCAGTGTGGCAATTGTGTGACCCTATGCAAACCAAAGCATACTTGTGATGTTACTCCTGACTTGCCTCCAATGTCTTAACCCTAAAATCTGTGCTCTGAGAGTGCTATGCTCTTGCTACAAGCTTTCTCAGATACTGGCTGGAAGAGTCTTCCATGCTTGTGTGGGTTTTTTTGTTTTGTTTTTTTAATGCGCATGTTTAATTTCAGATGTTCTGAATGACGCCATCTTTGATGAAGATCATGATGAGATGGTAATTGTGAAGGACATAGACATGTTCTCATTGTGTGAGCATCACCTCGTTCCATTTGTTGGAAAGGTAACTCTTCCTCACAAAATAGATGTGGGAATACACGATAAAAGACCTAAGATACATGTAAAATACTTTGTAGCTGTAACTACAAAGCTTTTAAAGTTATAAGTATTTAATGCTTACGGCTATGATTCTAGAAGTTAATCTTCAGAATACAAATAAGGAAGACCTCCTTAATGTGAGTTTTATTTGAATTTAAGCTCCTAAAATATAATGCTCAACCTTTCCTAGTCGAAGTAATCTAATGGTTTCTGACATTTCATATCAAAGCTCTTCTTCATGAAGCAGCAGCAAGCCTTGAGGGCAGACATCTTGATATTAAACCAGCTCACCCTGCACGCTGGCTGTGTCACGCATTTAGCTTCTGGCTCAGAGCTATCTAGTGCGCATTCATCTCGGGAACCCCCCTGTGAGTGGAACAGACTTCTGATTAGCACCCTGTCTTTAATAAGCAAGCCCAGTCAGGAGTGGGGTGGTCAAAATTGACTAGCAGGAGGCTGCTTAGGCAGGGACTCCCAGGAAAGGGGCTGGTGTTTCACGTGGTGTTGAAATTGTGATGCCAACAACTTCAAAAAATAAAATAAAAGTTCTGAAGTGAACAGCTGTAAACAAGCTGGAGAGTTCAGAGCGGGTAGTCCCTTCTGCACGTCTCAACCCCTTCGCTCCCGTATCGGCACGGAGGGATGGAGCTTATTCTGATCCATCCGTTCTACCCTAAAGTACTCGCGGGCCAGAGAGTCGACAGTGCTTTTGTTGTCAGTAAAATTCGATCAGTACCACACACCTTCCAAATAAACTGTCTCCCAAAAATAAAATACCCAAACAGAAACCAGCTGTTTATTTAGTCGAGTCAACTCAATTTCATCTGCTTTCTTTTCTTACTGCTAGTATTTTGTACGGGAAAACAAGGTAACTTCTTTTTCTGCGCAAGCTTTCTATTTTGCCTGTTATTCTTGGTTACACGTACTGTGCATATTCTCTTCGTTACTCCTGTGGCAATATATGCATTCTTTTTACATCTAGCTGTTTAGCCTGTGTGGTTTGGAGAAATCTCCTCGCAAACACCGAGTTGGTCCTGCTCGTATAATGGTCTGCTAAATGACTTGGTATGCCTCTAAATATTCTCAGACTAACCATTCTCCTGTTGGGTACATCAAACAGGCTGCAAATACTGACCAGTAGGCCTTGTATTTGCGGTTCTATCTTAAATGAAATTAGGACATTCACAACAATACTCTATGGGGAACAGGATTCAACGCTTATTTCTAAGTTATGTCTCTTACTTTGTCTGAAATGTTTCATGTCTTTTCAGGTGTCAGTGGGTTGATTACCCAACAGAAGTGATAGGAATGAGCAAGTTAGCCAGGTAATTAGGTGCGCTGTGGTACCTCTAACTGCAGGTACAGCAATACAGGATTCTGAGATGGGGCCTCTAGGCAAAGCACTGAGACAGAATCCGACACTGACACTCCCCTACTGTATCTTGGCTAATTTTTCAAGTCTCTGGTACAGTGACACAAATGCTGGCTTATAATCTGTTACAGCTGTAAACCCACTTGAATTCAAGTAGCCTATGCTGCTTTCTAAAAAGAAGCAGCTAAATCACTTTCCCCTTACCTTTGTATCTGAGCACTTTTCTTCTCAAGAACTTTTTCCAACTTAGTGCAACTATGTGTTCTGTATAAACGTTCAGCAAATCCATATTCAAGCAGGATGGAAGTTGACTTAATCATACAGTGATCTACGGTGCTATCAATAGCTGAAAAAAAATAATCAGTAAGTGCAGCCTGATTTTGGTGGCTAAGTACTTCTTGCCATCAGAACTTTCACTGGAAGTAAAGTACAGTCCCTATCCCTCCCTAAATCCATTCTAGGACTCGAAAGAAAAGCATATTTCTTTTAGATGAGCGGTGCTGTGCTGAGTGATAGACTGCATTTTGTACCCAAATGTAGTAGTACTCTGTAGCATTCCTGAGACTTGGAACATAAGCCTTGACTCTTGAAGAGTTGTGGTTTTTCTCCCCCCTCAGTAAACTTACCCGTTCTTCACCAGGACACTGACCTCACCAGGCATTTACAGTCTCCGTTAGCTCCACAATTTTTCAGGCTTGCATGGTGGCATGTTCCTCCCACATGCTAAGACTTCTGGACTGTTCCAGAGTTAGTTCTGGGGCGAATGCACATCTCATTCTCTATGCATGAGTTTCATATGCGTTTGGAAGTGTAGTTTTGATTCTGTTAATAGTTTGTTCTCCTCTGTCTAGGTACATATTGGCTATCTTCCCAACAAACAAGTACTTGGCCTCAGCAAGCTTGCTAGGTAAGTGTTAATGTAATGAAAGTGATGCTAATTTGTAAAAAGGATTCCAAGCTGTGCTAACTGTGCTAATCTTTCTAATCTGGCCCCCCTCTAAAGCTCAGCCCACTTTGTGCCCTGGATTTGGATTTAGACCAATCCTCAGCATTATGTTTTTTGTGGAGTAGACAGATAAGTCTTAGAGCTCTGTGTTAATTCACATCAGTCGACTGTAGTAGAGCCGTAATGCTTTTGTACGTTCACCCAAAGCATTGATGTCTGCAGGGAGCACAGAAGCAAGAACAACCGAGAATTTGGTCATGTTCGAAGACAGGCCACAAAAACCAGTGGGGATCTCTAGCCGTTTACTATTTATAATTGACCAATGTTTATATTGACCGATAAGACCAAAAATCCCAAACTTCCAAACTGTAAATGAACACGTTCTATGGATAGAAATTGAATCTAAAGCTTTAATCTGTTAGCTGACTCTTCAGATAAATTTGGCATTTCTTTCTTTCACTTGAGACCTGCTGAGAGAGCCGTGGGGTAGAGTTTATAGATAAGGTTCAGCCTAAGAAACAAAGCAATTATGATACACTTGAGAAAGCCATTTGTTACGTAAAATAGCTTTTTCCTCAGCAAGTGCCCTTGGATCCGTTGTTGCGCGGAGTCTTGTTATCAAGTGACACTTTCTAGCTCTGGTGAGGAAGGGGAAGCAGTTTACTGGGGATCAGAGTGGAAGAGTTGCTTGTGAGAAACGAATCTGAAAAATTAGCTGTAGTTCAGAAAGACCACGTAGGTTTTGTTTTATACTTTCCCTGATACCCAATCTGTTAATCTTGCTGTAGTTCCGATAATGCTAATGAGAATTAGCCTTGTAAATCTGCATGCCTGCTGGGTTTTCTTAGCAGGTAAGAAATGTGCAGGATATGACACTAAAACATTTTAAAGTCAGTCAGCTCTGTTCTGTGCTCTGCTTGCACAACAGTGAATTTAGTTTGGAAGTGGAAAGGCCCTTGGAGGTCACATCTTTGGTAGCGTAACCTCATGTTACAGGCAGGCCATCTTCCTGTCCTCTAGCAGTGCTTACAGGAATGGACTTAGCTCTGATTAAAAGGCTGAAACAGGCAGTTCTTAAATTTTTTCATATGTGTCTTATGTGGCTGTACCTAATTACTGAAATTGTAGGATGAGATTCTGAGCTGACAGCACTGCAGCTGCTGGGGAAAAGGTTTTGCCTTCTGTAGCTGCTC
>Ga0065711_1042803_pt1 | contig 15130 bp, 11 predicted proteins | sample Hoacrofraction12_FD_59098 | JGI IMG/M metagenome (GOLD analysis project Ga0065711, IMG submission 59098) | Hoatzin crop microbial communities from Cojedes, Venezuela - Epithelial fraction 12 v2 (version 2) | ecosystem: Host-associated > Birds > Digestive system > Esophagus > Crop | place... | reverse complement strand
GCCGTGTGGCCGCCGGGCCGCCGCGCCTTGATGTGCCCCCCGCCACCGCGCCGGCGGCTCCCATGGCGGTGGCACGGAAAATCAAAACTTTGTTGACGGTGAACATCTTGGTCTTTGTGGGCATCATCCTCTTCTCCGTCTACTGCAGGATCCAGGACCGCTCCCAGGAGCTGGTGCAGATCGTCCGGAGCGCGGACCGTCGGGCCAGGAGCCGCGGAGCCAAGGTGGGCAGCCTGGCCGACCGGGAGTCCATCCTGCAGCGCCTGGACCACCTGGAGGAAGTGGTCTACAACCAGCTAAATGGTACGGAGGGCTGGGAGGGGTGGCGGCACCGCTCCCGTGGTGCCCTGTGTCCTGGGAGGGTGCTGCAGGTTGGGGAAGAGCACCCGAGTGCCCACCAGCTGGGGAGGGAGCCCCGGGCGCCATGCGCGCTGAGCCCGCTGCTGAAGTGCTGAAAGCGAAGAGAAAGAGGTGGCTGCAGGGTCTTGCTGCAGGGGTTTGTTGAGCCCCCCCTCCGTCAACTCTTGGTCCAAAGTCAGGACTTCCTCAGAAGGTGCAAAGTTAAGGAGGCTGCTGAGATCGTGGGTTTAAGGACTGGTTGAAGTGCCTGTGAACTGTATCGGGTTCTACAGTTTGCTTGGACACGTTAACTCTGCCTGGGTAGGTGTTTGTATAGCAAACACACTGTCAGGGTATAGCTGGAAGTCATATACTTGATTTCAGAACTAGTCTAGAAACATTCTGCTGAGTTCTTACGCTGTGTACTTTTAATGGTCTATTTAAACATAGCACCCATATGTTTCTTAATGACTTTGCCATTTAAATTTTGGTATTATCTTTGGAGCGGAGGGGAAGCATCCACCACTTCTTTTTATGACATTCTGTTCTAATTCATCAGCCTTAAAAAATCCTGGCAGGTAAGCAAAGAGCCCTTCCACAGCGGTAGAACATGCTAAGCCATAAAAGTTGTTATAGGACAGATAGCATTTCATATAGAAACAAATTCTTCAAAACAAGTGCATTTATATTTACATAGATTTGTAAAGTTCTAAATGTGGAACATCAAAGAAATAAGTATGTGATTAAATACATCAGTGCTTTGGACAAGAAGAGGCTGAAGGAGCAAACATTTACAGGAAATTATAATATAAATGTAACATTTAGTGTCTAGCACCAAATAAAACTTCCAGTGTAAATATGTTTAAGTATACCAAAAGTGCTTCTAGGCTGCTTGTGAAAAGCTTACTCGTAACATTGATTTAACAAAGGCTACTGTAGTCTCAAAATGCAGACAAATAGGAGGGCTAGGATAAAGTATATTTCGTATTACTGCTTTCTGAATGACTGTATAAATCTAAGCAGGTTTGACTGTGGTGGTAATAGGCAGTCTGTGCCAGCAAGTGTCATAGAACAGGCATCCCCTTACGCACTCAGCTGTAGAAACGGGGAAGGGAGAAGGGGAATGTGGAGCATGGGTGATAGTCACAAAAATACACATTCATACATTGGAGGGAAAGTGTCAACAGCTGTGTGTTCCTAACCATGTTTTGGAGCAGTTTTGAAGAATGTAGGATTTAACAGGGAAACCCTCCTCCCAAATTCAAGAAAACCATAGAGTTCCCAAACTAAATTAGACTGGTCCCTGGACTATATGCATTGTAGCTCATCTGAATGGGTTTTTTTGGCCCAAAATGATTTGTTCTTGGTTTTGTTCTTAGCTGAGACTTTGGGTAGGATTTTACCTGCTCTGGGTTCCTCTTAGTGTAGCATCCCCTGGAGAATAAGCAGGAGTTCTTAATGTACTGGGCAGGCAGCGTTGCATGTAATGACTGGCTTCACAGTAAGCAGGAAGTTCTCTCTAAAGTATGCCTCTATTTGGGGGATTTTTTTCTTCTTCTTCTCTAATTTGATTTGTTGGATATGGAAATTCACAGTGAAATTACTTGAATTGAAATGTTATGTTGCTTCTTCAGGTCATGATAAACACTGTAGGCAGTCGCTTCTTCTTGAAAGTTAATAGGCAGGAAAATATGGAAAGTTTTTCAAGCTAAGCTGAAATTTCCTATTCTTTCTCCTTCAGTTTCTTTCTGATACTGTTGGGTTTTTTTATTACCGAGTGATACATTAGCACAGATTAATTACTTCATCACCAGAGTGAAAAGTTACTTTGTCACCTTCTTCATTTTTTTGTCCCCATCCTGTGGCAACAAAACTGAAAAGTCCTAAGAAATTGGGAGGTGCTCCGCTGAAATCATCAGAGTTGCATCACTGTAAGTGAAATCAGGATCAAGCGTCTATGTTTGGGTTTAGCTCACCCGTATTCTGTTTTCAATACCATGACTCGTTACTTATGCCATTAATGGGAATAATGCTGCTCTGGCAGCATTGGGAATCAGGGGAGCCTGTCTGTGACAGTGCTTTACTGTGTCTCGTGGAAAGACTGGTATTACACAAGCGCTCTGTCTGCTCTGGAGCTGTGCAGTTTCATCCCACTGTCGAGTAAGATTTCTCTGACATATTATCCTGTATGCTGCTTTACCATGAGGTTAGAGAGCCATCCGAGGCTTTCTTAGATGTTACTTTTTAATGAGGTGGGTCAAAGTCACTTTCACAGGGAGAGACACACGTGGGCAGGCAGACTTTATTCATAAGGAATATGAATTCTTTGCAAATCCGGAGCTCCTACAAGCTCCAGGATTTTGAGTCCAGCTCAATGTTACTGTTACAGTAGGTCTGTTCAGATCAGTATTTCAATTTTCTACTCTTGGTTCTTTCTATTTTGAGATCAGCAAATTTAGAGCCACGTATTAAGTAGCTCATATTTTTGGTAATCAAGTCTCATTGTTCTTTTATTTCATTTTTCTCTTCTCTTTGGATTAGTCCTAAACTGGTAAGACCTTACCTGGGTTTTCTAGGGACTCTGTTAAAGATGCAGTACAATAGAAGGACACTTTTGTGAGAGAGCAGCCCTGTAGCTGCAGCCATACAGAATTTTGTTTCTGTCACACTTACTTGTTTTCATGCAATCAAAGAAACGTTGTTTGAAAGTGTTCCTTCTGCAAGCAAAAATAAACACAAGCAGTAATGTTACAAGTGTATCAAGAGACAACCCAAAAATGATCACCAGAGAACTCGTTACCTTTCCAGTCTGAATAAAAACTGTGCGTACGGTGCCTGTGGAGGTGTGTGTACAGCGCAGAGGACCAGGCGTGGAAGTCAGTCAAAGCTGGTCCTTGCAGTTAACTGTGGCAGTACGTGAGTTTTTAGACTAGAATGAATGAGAATTGCCATGAGTCCCTGCAGAGTCATGCAGACATACACCCAAACAATAGTTTTCAGCTGGCTCGTGCTTTGGTTTTCTATCAGCTTGGAATAGAGTATTTTTGAAAGCTTTCTTTACACTCAGCTGCCGCTGGTTTTGGTGGAAATAAATGGATGGAGCGTGCAAAGGGAAAGGAAGGCAATGAAATGTGTCTTTGGAATTTCCTTGGTGAAACTTCTGTTTTGAAAAAATGAGTTGTTCTAGATCTAGTTCATCAGTCTATATATTTTTTTCATTTTTACTATGATATTTCTGTGGACGAATATGATTTATTGTCAGTCAACACAGAACTAATGCCAGATAGACTTAGTAGCAATTCATGAAGTGGCATAATGATAACACCTTGATATTTTGTTCCTTTGCCTCTGTTTTTTTCTAAAAGGGAAAAAAATAAAAAAGATTTAATTGACTGAATTTTTCTCCTCATCAGTTTTGCATCTGAGTCTGTTGCTAATGATTTACCGTAGAGGATAAATAATTTCTGATGCCCTGACTACAGCATAACCTTTCACGCCAAAAGCAATTGAAGGGTCAGACTACAATTTCACTGTAATTGCCTTTTTCCCTTTTCACTGTCTCTTTCCAGTAATACACAACAATCAATACAGCATGTAATTAGATTTCATTCAATCTGCAAAGATTAAGAGAGTTTTCATCTTCTCATTTTGTATGCTCACATCATGTCTTCCTACCCGTGTCTTCTACATTAGACCTCTTTGACCTGTTCTACTGCAGACATGGAGGCGTAAGTTTGGAGTATTCCCTTGAATTTGGCAGATGATCATTCTTTACACACCATAATTTGATTTTGCTCTCTTTGGGAAGATTAAATACAATAGCAATTTCCACTGTGATAAATGGGTTTTATATTGCATGTGCATTTCATGGAGGATGCTGGGGAAAAAAGTGGACAATTCTGGTAATTGCAGCACACAGGCTTAAAACGATGGAAATAGCAGGTCCTAGGTGCAGAGGACTGATTCATGCAGACTGTGACTCCTGATTTTTAGAGCGTACTGGAAGCAAAGTGATTGCATTTAAAATTCAGCCTGGCAATCTGCATGCTTAAAAGGTACAGTAGTATTTTTAAAAAGACAGTTTATTCTTCATAGTCTTGGGGCTGGTTGAAAATGGTTCCAAATTTCCATATCGAAAGTGAAGGGTTGGGAACAGGCTGCATATGAATCATGTGAATGTCCACATCAGATTTGTCGAAAAGAAGCCTTTTATAGCTGGCAACTTTCAGCTGAAGAGTAATTCCTTTGCAGAGAAGAGAGGTGAAGCCACGTGTGCATGGAAGAAGATGAAGTGTGACTGCCAGCCTTGCATTAATGAAACTGCACCCTCTTGTACCCACGTACAGATTCTTACATTGTAACTCTTTCTATTTAATTTGGTTATGGTCTGATACCGACATGCATCTGACGAAATTAGCACATAATTATCTCCAAAAGTATCAACTTATTTGTGGGGACTGCTCTCAGCCATGTGCTTTCCTTGTCCTGGTGAGAGGCATCTTCATGTGGTCTCATTTTGAGGATTTTTTTAAGAAATGGAAGATTCGGCCTAGTGAAGGCGGGAGTGAAAAATAACAAATACATTTCCTTTTTCTTTTATTTTTAAGTTAGGCTGCAGTTTATCTGTTTACCACACAGCATATAATAAGTATTTTCAATTGTTCTGGATCAGTTACTCAAGCTTAGATAAGCAAATATTGTTACAGGCCTGACCTTCTGTATTGCAAAGTGATGGTCAAGTCCAAAAGACTGATTTCCACTTCACGTTGGCTTTAGCTATGTTAGTCTTGATTTATGTAGCTGAGGAAACTCATAAGCAGTGATTTCAGAAAGGCCAAGATTTTATTCCCCAAAATAAGGGAAGAAAATGTTAAGAGTCTGTATTTGAATAACCTCTATTAAAATATAACATAATATTTGAAATATTATTACTCTATTTAGCCACTTTAGGAAGAAAAGATCTTAAGGTTTGGTAGAAAAAAGAGGGCAAACCTCTTTTGTACAATGGGCAAAATTGCATTCAACTCTTCAAAACATTGGCAAATATAAAAAAATATCTTCATTCCAGTAGCACATCACTGATTTTAAAGTCTCTCCCTGTACTCTGTGTTTCATATACTGGTAACTTATTTTTTTTTATGTAACATTTCTACTTTTTGCGTTTGTAGCTGGGAAGAAAGCTTATTTTGACAGAAATATCATGTGGTAATTTTATCATGAACTCATTTATTTGTGTAGAACTTGAATCATTTGTACTGTACAGGATTAAAAGCAGTGTTTACAGAAGTGGAAAGAAAATCTTTGACTGATATTGGTTTTGTTGCCTTTTGGGACGTATTCCAGTTCAGTTTCTTTCCATTTCTTTGTAGATGTGACTGGAGCTGGAAGAGTAAATATGGGTCTGTCATCTTTCTAGTGAAGAGCTGCAGTGTGGTTGTTGCGCGTCTATAACCACCATAAAGGTTTAGAGGATTAGTAAACCTGGCTTTAACGTCATACCCTCGATAGTGGGAGGTCAGGTTGTTTTTTGAGTTTAAGGGGTTTTCGTTCATTTGATTTCTTAAGTAATCAAAGGCAGGTAGTAGTTAAACGAGGAGCCATTTAAGAATGCAGTTCCAGCCACTGAGTGCATGGCTGTTCTCCAAGGAAATAATAAGATTTATGAAAGGAAGGAAAAGAAATGAGTCATGTTTCACAAATCTTCCTTTTATTAATGCCCCTCTCTAACCTTCCTAATGGGTAATCAGTCTCTCTCTCTCAGTATACTTGGCATACTTTTTTATTATTGTTATTATTTGTGGGGTTTCACTTGGTAGTCATTTCCATCCCTTATTTTAAACTAACAAACTGAAAGGGGAAAAAAAGAAAAGAAAAAGATCCTGTGATGTTCTGGATAACAGGAAGGAAGAAAGCCAATGACAGCAAAGCAGCTTCCAACCTTGTTGTAGTCCTATTGATCAACACTGTCCTCTGTAATATGAGAACTTTAGCTTCTGAGGAAGAAAACCAGATAGAGATCCTCCCACTGACCCAAAGTCATCTTCTCCAGAGAGCACACAGCTAAAGCAACCAAGTGCTAATTGTATGTGTATATGACCTGTGCCTCCTTTTCCCAAACCCTGTAGCTATGGTGCCATGGAAATGGCTGTGAATATCTGAAAGCCTGGTAGGTGGAGGCAAAACCCATTTCAATGACAGCATGGCAGATGCAAACATTAAAAATAACTTTTCTGTCCTATAGTTTTTATCCTTTCAGGTGTTCTTGAATATCTATGTTTCCCAGACAGTTTTGGAGACAAGCTACAGTGCAACTGACACTAACTGGTTACTCAGCAAGTCCTGTAGGACATTAAAAGACCATAAAAATTACCTGTAGCAAGGCTGTCTCCTGAGCCAAGATTTGCTTGACTTATGCAGCAGAAGGGAGTAATCAGGGAGCAGCGTGGTGCAACTTGGTCTCAGGTACTCTCATTTAGCTGGGGTTACCCTGAGTTTAAATGCATGGTAGTACTGCTGGGGATGAAGGTATCAGTTGGTTCTGTAATTTACTTCTCAGTCTAATCTGCTAGGCTTTTGAGTTCTTATTTGCAAACTCTCCAGTACACTGAAGAGTATGGAATTTCACCTGGTGACAATAGCTTCAAAGCTTGGTAGGCTTCATCTTTTCAGTGTTTGCTTACCTCTGGTTTCTGTTCCGTCTTCTTTCACTGCACATAGTATCTGCACTGGTAGTGTACAAGAGAGTGGCATGAGTAGTGTGGTTGACTTCTCTGGCCTTGGTTTTTTGAAGTCTGAAGCAGTAGGAAATGGCCTTCATTTACATCAGCAAGAGGTTCTCTAAAACAGAGAGGATCGAGGATGGGATTACAGTTTGTGGCAAAATGGTCCTTTCTTCAAAATGAGCTTCACCAGCTGGATTGCTGAAGTGAGATCACAGCTGTGGTCTGGTGTAGATCTAAATGGAGTGAGCTCTGTGTGTATATGCAAGTCTGTGGATGTCCAGGAAAGTGGTGTTTTGGAGCCGAGTTCTGCTTTCTTATCCCTTTGTTTGACATTCTCCTCCCACAGTGAGGGAAGCGGGCTTGTGCTTCTGTGGTTCCTTGCACTAGCTTTTTATTTCACCTGGTTTAGCTAAATTGGACTCATTGCTATGCTTGGAAAGACAGTGCAGCATCACTTTCTGTGGGAAATCCAGTGGAACATCCAGAGGAGCTCTCACGCCAGTTTGCTACCCCTCTTACTGCATTTCTCAGGCCATTGCATTTCTGAATGATGGTGAATCCTTGTTTGTTTGTGCCTCTTATGTTATCTTGCTGAAATGTGTGTTGAGAGGGCTCGCTTCAGCGATGATAGGCAAGTTTGTTGGTTTTGTAGTAGGAGGAGGAAATGGATGTCCTCGGGATAAAGTAAACCGGCTTGCTGTTTGCCATCAGGCTAAGCTACTTTGTGTGCATTCTGCCCAGTCTTGCAAAGCTGTCTTGTGAAGCAGTTGTGGCTACCTGCCTCTCCCTTTATTTTACTTGGATGACTTGTTCTGACGGATCTGCTCTCAAGCCAAGGATGAGCCTGGGACCGTGAATTGTTTTATATCCTCAATGAGAGGGGTCCTTCGTTAAACAATGAGGAGAAAAGCGCCAGTTCTGGGAATCTCTGACAAATGGCAAAAGGCATAATATATATGTGTGGGGTTTTTTTTCCAATTATGCCCTTGATTACTGGCTTTGGAGGAGAGTCCAAGGACAGCTGCAGAGTAGATGACTGAGACAAAAGGCTGATTCTGCTTTGTCATCATGAGCAGTGTGGATGCATAGTTTTCTCAGGAGCTGAAGAGATGTCTAAGTAGATGAGCAAAACATTTTTAGAAAAGGTGAGAATATAGATTTCTGAATATTTTAAGCCTTGCACCACCTCCTATGAAGCTGATCTTTAGAACCCCTTTCCCTTGCCGCCACAGTCTGATTTATGCTTTTAATACTTGTGCTGTAATTTGCATGCCATCCTGGGAGAATGGGCAATGATTAAGAAAACTAAACCAAGGAAAAGGTTTTTGAAACAGCTTCTCTAAGCATTGCTACTTAAAATGGTTCTGTCAGGCAGGGGTGTTTGGTGCTAGAATACTACAGAAAAGGTTCACCTATTTCACAGCATCATTTGGAGATCACCTCTAAATCACCCACACTCAGTGGATGAAAATACAAAGGAAGATGTTAGGCCTCTGGGATTCTTTAGCGCATTTGCTTCAGTCTGAACCTCCTGGGCTAAGTGTTAGAGCAAATGCCTAAGAGGCTGCTGTAATGCCACTGTCTCCACTGTAAAATAGCATAGCACTGGCAAAAACCGTGCTGTCCCCCAGCAGATCCCTGATGCCTCCTTCCTCTCTGCAAGGCCAAGACATGTCTGTGGAAAGAAGCTGCTCATGTAAAGGCCTTTTATATCTGTGTGCCACTGAACTCTGCTCCAGGAGGACAATTCCCTGGCTGTGCAAGCCACTGCTTTCTCCCCTTCAGTCAGTCAGCGGTGGCAGTAGGGAGAGGAGAAACTCTGAGCCTATGTAGGCAAAAGGCAGCCCTGGAACTCAATTATCTCCCTTCTCTACCTTCGATTCACATTTCAGAGCTACATATTCAGGCAATCCAGTTGCCTTTTACTGAAGTACTCATGAGAATAAGTGCTCACTAGTGTAAGGGTCTCACACTTTACAAGGAATGACTCAAACCAGGTTTGCTGGAGTTGCATTTCAATCACCGCTTGGTACAAGCAGCATGAAAGGTCTTCCAACTAGGCTTTAATGTCTGATAAACTGATCAGGGAAGAAAATGCATCCTGCCAGGTCTCTGTTGTCTGTGAAGTTCTTGAAGTATTCAGATACTGTGAAACGCAAGTACTACCTACAGAGGTTCACGTAGGGCTGTGTTAGACTATGCAGAAATGCCTGTGAGGAGTATCCTCTGTTACAGACCTTATAGACTCTGAAAGCACAAAACTGGTCTCTGTGGGATTACCAGTGCGTTACTAGTATTTATTCCTGGGGAGAACTGTTAAAAACCATGTCTGTGATACAGCCAGCAGTCGTGTTTTGTCAGCAATCTAAGTCGGGTACAAATCCAACACTGCTTTCTAAGCAAACCACAGATCCTGCCAACCCCGTTCTGCTGTCAGCAGTCCATTGCATGGACAGTGACAGATATTGCTGGCTGGCTGGGGTAACTTGCTCAAATACCTTTTTATGCTTACAGCAATGATTCAAATTCAGAGAATCATAGAATGATTTGGGTTGGAAGAGAACATATACATCATCTCATTCCAACCCCCCTGCCATGGTCAGGGACATCTTCCACCAGACCAGGTTGCTCAAAGCCCTGTTCAACCTGGCCTTGAACACTGCCAGGGAGGGGGCAGCCACGACTTCTCTGGGCAACCTGTTCTGGTGCCTCCCCACCCTCATAGTAAATAATTTCTTCTCACCTCACCCATGCACTTAATTCTGCTGAAGTCAGTTGCCTAAATTCACCAGTGTTATTGATCCAGAAGAATCAGCACAGCCAGTAGTTATCAGCATAGTAACTCCAGTAGTAAATTTGGCCATATGAAGATACTTCTGCCACAGGATGAACAGTATATTGGCTAGTTATTATGAAGTGTATATGTAGTATAAAGTGAATTCATGCTGTGTCTCTGGACTACTTTGTTGTGATTGAGAACAGGAGCCTTCCTCCTGGAAGGTTTTGGAGTGATTCCGCTTTCTAGCATAGATCTGGTAAGCTTTGTGTTTCTACCTCTGACCCATACTACTGCAGTCAGATTGCTTTTGTGTTTGTGCTGTTTGGCTCAAGTTTGCATTTTGCAAAAAGAAGTACACAGACCAGGAGGTCAGATTAGCAGCCTTATCGCGCCTGTCTTGCTTCCAGGTATCTGAGCAAGCTTTGTTCAGAGATTGATTTATCTGTTTCCACAACACTGCACAGTACTACCTACCTACCTACCATGGAGCAAAACTGAATCCTCTTCTCACACTCTGCCCGTCACATATACTGTTGGACACAACCCCCTCATGCCTCAGCTACTGCCTGTGCTCCAACGGACGTAGCTCCCCCATCCCTCAGCCAGTGCTTGCGTGGTAGAAGCCCTTCCCTTTTGACCTTTGAGATCTGCTTCTCCCTATGATAATTTTTGTCCCAGTTTGACAGCACTGGGCAAATCAGTGCCTAAGTGATGGAGTCTAGCTGGGATCCAGAACTAGACTTTTTCTCAAGATTTGATTGAATAAATATTTTCATTCTGCATGTGCAATTAACTGCGCATGGGTTAACTGCATCCTAGTTGAATGCTTTAGCCACTAGTATGTTGTTCAAAAAAGAAAAACAAAAGGAGGATCATATAACTTTCCCTTTCCTTTAGGTGAAGAATAAGACCTGTGCTGCATTCTTTAGAGCTGTGGGCGTTGTGTGGGCAAATATTTTCAGACTTCAAAGAAAGGATGATACTTTTCGTTCCCGATTTTTCAGCATCCTACATTGACTAGCCCAATTCCAAGCCTCAGCCAAAGGTTTGATCTCTCCTTGGAAGGAGAGCGGGTCCTTACTGCAAGCACTCAGCTTGGACCCCAGATGCTAACACCTGGGAGTTATCCTCAGTGCCTTAGAGCACTTTGGAAAGCATCAAAAACTGAAACTTGTGCAAGGTCACACATAATCTCCAATTCCTGTTTCCCACGGCCCAGACTAGCATCTTAGCCAAGGTACTGCCATACCATTCCCAAAGCAAAAAGGACTTTGTTGCACAGCAGCTCATTTTTCTTGGAAGGTGTCCACCAAGACAGCTGGAAAGCCCTCTCCTGCAATACTGGAGAAGTTTGCTTCTTATTTTGTCTCTGTGGCATTTTTGGTGGGGTGGTAGGGTTAATTGGTTGTTTTTCATTTGGATTCTTTATGCTGGTTTTGTATTTTATTTGGCAATGGGGCCTTACTGCCCTTTTAGAAATTGAATTTATTTTTTCTACAGCTCTCATATGCCTCTAGGATGTGAAGCTTTTGTAAATAAAAATGTGGTGTTTGTTATATTAACTAATTTTCAAGCAAGCCTTGTGTTGTGGAAAAGATTGGTGGTATTCTTTCCTGTGCATACTGAACTGAAGGCAGTGATAAGACTAAAAATATCCTCAATTGAAATAGCATTGTATAACCCAAAGGTTAGTCTTCCTCAGGATGAAAATTTGCAGTTGCTTTATAGATTCCTTGTAAAGGCAGGTTTCTAGTCATCCAGCCCTGGGTAAAAGGAGGCTACTGATCGCTGCATGGTTTTGCATCTGCAAAATGCAATCCCATTGGTGACTCCCACAAGCACAAACTTGCTGATGGAAGATGCTGATACGCATTGTCCTGGTGCCAGCCGGCCAACGAGGCTTACGTATTGCTGTGTTGTTTGTGTTACAAGCACTTTGCTGGTGGTGCTGAGCGGGGACTAGGTACTGTTCACACCTCTAATAGGAAAAACAGTTTTTTGCTGCACAGAGCTGTTAATCCTAAAAGATGATGATAGATTGCAGGTGGCTCCATGTAACAGATAGCAGTGGAGTATGAGGTAAGAGTGAGCTGATCATGCTTAAGTATTAAACAACCTAATACTAAGCTGCGTAACTGCTGAAGTAGTTGATGCTTGCAACTTACACAAGCAATGAGTGGGTTTGGCTTGGAAAAATGTGTGGTTGAGTGGTTTAGGTGTTAGCCTGGGTTAACTTTGGGTTTGGAAAGCATATTTTTTTGGTAGTTCTGTTATGTAATTTCTGTGTCGCATGGAGAATCCCCAGAATCCATGTCTGCAGATTTAGGCTTCTGACTTCTAGCACCATCGCAGGGACTTGGGCAGCCAAATGTTCCACTGGAGACTGGTTGTGTATTTCTTCCTGGTGACTAGTCTTTTCTCCCACTTTTTTAGTGATCTTTTGCATCTGCTAGATGTTGCAGCTCTCTCAACACTTGATGAACATCTTTTGTTTATTCACTGCTAGTATTGTAGGGAGCAATGAAAAGGTTTGCAAGTATTAATTAGAAATTCCCTATCTTTCTTCAATTTAATATTTGGCAAACTCACTCAATATATGCTTCCTGGGATACTCATTTAGGTGCAGACCTGAACTTGTCAGCACCTGCACCGAACACTTTGCTCTCAGCTACTCCAGCTTTGAATACACAAAACCAATAATCTTTGATTTTAGACTTGTGCCAGCCCGATCCTACTCCTGAAATAGATCCATCTGGCTCAATGCATTTTCATTCAACAGAATATTAATTCTGGAACTGAAGTGGCTTTTATAATTCTAGTATCCAGCAGGGTTATGTCGTGTCCCACCTATGGTGAGGGGGAAAGGAGAGGAACTGTGATTCAGTAAATACCCTCAGGCTCAATTACGGCGAAACAACACCAAATGATCAATTAAAAGTTTTATTTAAGGTAGAGATAACTTGAACTTGGAAAGCATAAAACACATTGGTAACGTGGATTCTTATTGCGAATATATATAAGCGGAAAAGGAAAGGAAAGAGAAGAAAGAAGGAGAGAAATATATCACCACCCTAGGATCTCGTGATGACAATGGTGGACGGGACAATCCTCCGGTGGTGGGTGCGCACCTGGCTCTTTGTAGTTGTGCTTTTTACAGTCTTGTCTCTGCCCTCTGTTACCCCTCTTGAGGACTTCTATGGTGCTTGTTCCAGAGTTTGTGTTCTTCTGCGCAGGCACCAGTGCGGGGTAGGGGTGGCTGTGAGGAGTGTCTGGGGTGGTCGTAAGCCCCTGCATCAGATGGACTATATGTGAGCTCGGGCAAGGCACATCAGAACACAGAACTGCGCATCCTCCCATACGTCCTCACCGTCCTGTGTTAATTAGCTTCTCGCCTGTAGTCTGTTGTTGCTGGGCAGACCATGACCTGTCTTATCACAACGTTTGAGGCATCAACTCCTTCAGTCTTTCACAGACATTAACTCTTTGTGTCTCACAGGTTATATGTAAACCCTTCTGTTTTCTGAAAGAGTCAGCTTGGTATCGTTTCCGTATTCACAGCCATGTTCCCATTTCAGGCCTACAAAACCCTAAGCCAGGCTGTAGAGAGCACTCTTAGATGAGGTCAGGGAATTAAGAATTTCCTCTGTGATTCATTTGAAACCTGATCTGCCTAATAACTGGATTCTTTGTGTCCCTCTTTGTCACACATTAAAAAGTTCACAAAGTGAGATTTTTAAGTCTTTCTTGCACAGTAAGAAGAGTGAACAGAAGATACGTGGAAATGGAGGAGAAATATTCATGAGAGAACAAAGACATGGCCTAACTTTGAAGCTGGGATGGTGCAGCTCGGCATGCCAATGGACATAGGCTGAGTGACGCAGCCCTCAGAGAAGGCTTTGAGCATTGCAGAAGGTGTTTTTGCATATGTTGGAGGACTTGTTGTTTGGGCATATCTCAGCCTTTAATCGTACTGACAAGAAGCTGGAGCACAACACTGCTGTCTTAGAGATGCAGTGGAGCTTAAGGAAGAATGAGACCAGTGAAATACTTAGTAAAATTCTTCTTATTAAAGTTGCCTATAGTTGATGAAGTAAGCATGGGATTAGTGAACTGGAATCAGGGTCGGCGCATGAGTCATGCTGGCACTGCTCTCGCCCTGAGGAGTGGTGGAGCTCCCTATTGCAGCACAATGTACAACAGGTTGTTCTGGTAAAGCCCGTCACACAGTTTGACAATTTATGTTAACATAAATTGTTGATAACTATTCTGGACCAGAATTTCAAGAGGTGAAAGCTGTCTCTTACATAGCCTACTTACGGCACTGTAGTAGCAAGATCAGAATTGGGCTCAAAGGACAGGACAGCTGGTGCAGGATCAACACCAATTAGACATGACTCTGCGATGCTCTGTGTGATGGTAGGCTGAGCTATGCTTCATACACTGTACTATCAGAAAACAAAACTGGATATTTCTGGATAGAAATTCATTTCAGAAAAAGAAGTCAGCATGTGATCTTTTGGTTCTGTCCCTGAACTGAGAGAAGATGCCTCTAATCTGTCTGATGGGATATATTGCATGCCTATGGCTTCTCTGTGCTAGGTAAGAGTTGTCTCAGCATGTGGTTTTAAGACTAGAGTTTGATTATTTTCAAAAGTATTTTGACAGATACTGAACTGACAAATTCCTTGTTAATAAAAAAACAAAAAGGTTTTGTCTGATACTTTGCTGATGAGGCTGTGTGGAGTTGGGATCATACTTTGCTTTGTATTCCTTTCAAAAGTAGGGAGGGAAAAGCACCCCTACTGTAAACAATGAGAAGGGTGAATTTCTTAACAAATGCCAGGGGAAACAGGCAGATTGCCTGGAGAGGTGTGTCCTGCTGTCATGGTGCCTTCACCTCTAAGTCTGTGTCTCTCCCTTCCGAAGGGAAGAAGTACTAATTTAGTGAGTCGGGTATTTCCATATGAATTTTCTTTAACATGCTATCTTTAAAGAAAAAGTGGTTTTAAATGGGGTCACAGACATCCCTCATAATTTCATTAGGAATCCCCTAGTCTGTGACCAAATTCATGCTGTTTTATCACTTAACCTGGTTCTCATCATTGCCACTAACACCTGACAAGAAGTGTGCGCGAGCTCTCAGCAACAGGAACAGGAGGCTAAAGGAGAAGCTTCAGTTCTAGCTTTTGAGAAAATACTTCGAGCTGCTGAAATACAAGACTTGGGCTTAGGAGACCTGGGCTTCATTTCCACATGTGCCTTTCCTTTTTTTTTTTTTTCTCTCTATAAC
>Ga0065711_1042801_pt1 | contig 15130 bp, 12 predicted proteins | sample Hoacrofraction12_FD_59098 | JGI IMG/M metagenome (GOLD analysis project Ga0065711, IMG submission 59098) | Hoatzin crop microbial communities from Cojedes, Venezuela - Epithelial fraction 12 v2 (version 2) | ecosystem: Host-associated > Birds > Digestive system > Esophagus > Crop | place... | reverse complement strand
GCTGCCCCGGCCCGGCCCGGCCCGGCCCCGCTCCGCTCGCGCCGCGCTCCGGCTCCGCGACAAGATGGCGGCTGTTGATTCCTCAATTAAAAAAAAAAGTTTTTTTTTCTCTTCTCTTTTCCAGAGACCATGGGGGCGGGGACGGGGCGGGGCCTGCGCCTGGCGTCACCGCGCACGGGGCACGCCCCTCCCGCCCCCGCCGACGCCGGAAAGGCGCGAGTGGTGCCGGAAAGAGACGGGGTCGTCCTCAGTTGCTCCGCGGAGGGGTTCGGGGGTCGGCGGCGGTGCTGCGCCCTACCCCGCTGTCTCCCGTGCGCTCGTTCCCCTCAGGGACCCCCTCGGTTGTTCCCAGTCGCTCACCTCAGTCTCCCCTATTTGCCCTTGTCAGGGTTCCCCTCGCAGCGTCCCCTCTGGGTCTCCCCTCAGTCACCTCACAGTCGCCTCCCCTCCGCTACCCACAGTCTCCCCTCAGTCCCAACCACCGCAGGTGTCTCCTCTGAGCGTCCCCCTCACAGCGTCCCCTCTCAGTCCCCTCACAGTCACCCCCCTCTCCCCCACAGTCTCCCCTCTCTGTCCTGCTGCAGATACCCCCTTGCAACATCCCCCTCACACTATCCCCTCTCAGTCTCCCCTCAGTCCCCTCACTCTCCCCTCAGTTCCCTCACGTTCACCCCTCACGCTGTCCCCTCTCAGTCCTGTCATAGAAGTCCCCTCTCAACGTCCCCCGCACACCATCCCCTCGTGAGGCCGACACAGCCACACATGAGGTCAACTCTCCGACCCGAGTTGATCGGAGCCGGACCCAGCTCCGCTTTACAAACACCTCACACTCTATCTAGACAGACTTCCCCAGCCCGAAACAGGTTTATAGGACTGGAGCTCACACACTTCCATGCATTTCCATACTGGTTCCCAACCTGAGAAGCAGGTTGTATGAGCCCCAGCAACGTGACGTGCCAACGTGGCAGCAGAACTCCCCATACCCAAACTGATTGCTCGGGGCTGTTTTCATCGCCTACATGTTGGTGTGTCCCCGAAGAGCAGCCACGACCCGAGGGCAGGCTGGAGAAGGACACAACGACAACCCCGAGGATGCGTTGATGAAGACCATAAGCCGCGATGGATTAATCGGCAACCTTTTATTGGCTTAAAGGAGATCTATAATGACACCTTCTTCTGCAAAGAGCATGTCGGTCTTTTGTTTACTGCAAAACTTGAATTTATTACATTTACTTCTACATTTACATGCATTTCATTACATTTACTTGCAAATTCTATATTTATTTACATGGTGCCCGTCCTTACTGAGGTCTGACTGTAATCACGCTGAAGGTCTCGTATAGGCCTCTGCTCCTATCACTACATTACTCATTAGTTACACAAGCAGGTGCTCTCTGGTTGCGCCTGCCTTAATTTCTTTCAAAAGCAGCGAGTTCCCGTCTGTTTTAGGATGGCTCAGCGTGGGACAGGCTTTCGTGTCCCACAGGGCATGACAGCAACAGCTTTTGTCCAGCAGTGTTTTACTGTAATGTAAGGCGTTTGCCCCAGTGTAGGTTGGGAGGAAAATGTTTTGCTGTTGGAGGTGGTGGTGGGGTGGAAATTGGGGCAGATTGTCCGTCAGGCACAACCGAGGACAGCAGTGCCCTTTGCTATCCGCTGCTTCAGCTTTTTAACAGGTTTGGTCAGAACATTTCAAGCTGCGGCTTGGGTCACTTTTTGCGCTTGCCTTGCCCATTAAGTCACTTGTGGTCTTGGCAATGTAGGATTTGCTGGAGGAGCTGACGTGGGGAGACCTCAGTAACGTTTTGTTCCCCTTACAGACCCCCTTCTCTGCCGCTCCGATTACTCTGCAGCTCTGGCAGGAAGTCAGGATGGAGATCTACCACTGGGGACGGAACCTGAGTGGTCCCACAGCTACACCTGGCTCCAGGAAGATGTTAATGCCGTCTGGTGCTCGACAGTACCCTGATGTTACACCAGTACTGCAGCTCTGACCACGCAGCCACCGAGCAAGAGGTCCTGACACCACCATCACCGTAATGGGAGCTGGTGTGCCAGTGTGCCTGCCAGGGCAATGCTACGTACCCGGTGTGGGGAACGGGGAGCAGATGGGAGGACTCATGGAGGCCATGATTCCTCTCCCACTAGCTGGGAGAAGTCCTCTATCTTTACAGCAAGTGCCAGACTTGCCACATCAGTGAAATCAGAGTGGGGCTGCGAGTCCTGGGGACAGAGTGGGAGAGGAAGGAGGTGCTTTGGGGTGGAGGGAATCCTATACCCTGGGTAGCAGGGAGGAGGAGGATCCTGTTGCTGCTGTGTCCTGCAGCTTCTCCATGGCACGATGTCCCCTTAAGATGGCCCCAGTTGCCCCCTGCCATGGGATTAGAACAGCATCGGGTTAATGGCAGGAGGGAGGCCTTGACCCTTATCCACTGCCCCTGGAAACACGGCTGTGATTAAATACCCAAAGAGCTTCATAGCACTGCAGTGCTCGAGGTACCATAGCCCTCTGGTGTCGGTATTGCTAGAGTCAGATGGCCTCACCCACTGGTAATGCCAAACACAGAACAAGCTCAAACAGGGTAGGAGGATTTTGTGAGGAGAAAGGAAACTGTTTGAAAACCACTATATAGCAAGCAAATGAGCCCTACTACTGTGAACTTGCACCCAGGATTCCCAGTCTGGACCCCCCTGCACGGCGATCCGCTCCCCCACCTGATGATTAGGCCCTTGCATGGATTCCTGAAGACTTCATCTGCGGTGCTCAGGAGGCACAGTGAAGCAGGTGCTTAATGGATAACTCCTTTATTCGGGGACTAGTTCCAAGAGAAACTGCATAATAAAATCTGCACTGCTGCAGCCCATTTCCAGATTTCCTGCCTCCAGACCTAAACTGCTTAAAGATACAGTTCCTGAGATGCGACCTTCCTTCCCCGGCCAAAACCTGGAAGTATCATTTCTATAGCTTGTGACCTCAAGACCTTACAGCCAAACAATCAGCAGTGTTTGAATAACTTCTGAGGAGCTCTGCGCTGTAACTTGTAGTCACCGTAGCATCATCAGAGCAGTTCTCACGGGGAATAAGAGAGTCTGTTTTTCCCGGTAACGTTACGTCCCAGCATCTGATTGCGTTACCACCCCTGTGTGCTGCCAAACGAAGGGGTCCCAGGCAAATAGACAAGCCTAGCGCCCATTACCTCCTCTCCTCCTGGCTGCTGCAGAAGGTGCTGCCTATTCTTCCTCCAAGCCTGTGTCTCTGGTTAGACATACCCGGCACTCACACTATTGTGAAGCAACTTTAAGTGAAATATCTGCTGCTTCTGGCTTCTGATTTTCGTTGTATATGTGAATAATTGTTGTGTTCAGGAAGTGGTAGCAACCCCCGGGACCGCAATCAAAGTGCTGCTTTGTGTTTAGCTCTATGTCTGTGCACTTCTGCAAACCCCTAGCTCTTTGGGGTATGGAGCCTAACCAACATCCCAAGCGGTCTCCTTGCTCCGTTTCATGCAAAACAAAGGATCTGCAGGTAGCTAGCCATGTTTTGTAGGTGCCATTCTGTCCTTCAACGCAGTTAAGCACTGGTCAGAGCTAATTCTCCTTTCCTTTTCAGAACATATTCATTATTTTAAAGCCATTTTCTACCTCTTTGTTGAATAGAGTCTAATGGGGACTGGATGCAAACGTGGACATGCTGTGAACTGCTCAGAATCCCACCCATCGTCTGTTGAGACTGTCCTTTCTACAAGCACATCTCTGATGTAGGGGAATCATCCATTTAACAAGTAAGGTTATCTCACAGAAGTGAGAATAACAGTTCAGGAAAAACACGTAGTCTTCTGTCATCAACATAATCCAATCTGTCACTCCGAGTGCTCCTTTCTTATGTCCCAAATGTGAAGCCCTTTTGCTGGAGCTGGCCTGTAATTTTGCCATGCCTGACAAACTATTGCAAAAAAACCCATATAAATCTGTCTTTACACTCTCATCCTGGGATGTTGTTCTGGAAATCATAGTTTGCACTTTGTCTGAGAGAAAGCAGTCCATTTGCTTTACTTTTTAAGAGTCAAACTGCTATGAAAAATGTCTGTCTTTGGGCTCTGCTACACTACAGTTTTGCCACTGGGACACCAGCCCTCACCTAGCCTCAGAGTCAATTTGAAAATCATATTTCTATCCATAAAATAGTAATGTGGGTAATCTGGGCAAGTTTCATGTCTGCCAACTCCCTTTTAGCAGTGGCAATTAGTGGCTTATGGGTGGTTTCAGCCAACACGAGCCAAAAGAAGATATGAAACTTTTTTTTCCCCTTGCAGATTACAGTGAAAGATCCCTTCCCTGAGTGCATGGAAACGCAGAGCGCCCATAGGTACACTCTGGCCATTCGAGACGGGAAGATCTCAGCGTTTTCCACCTCCTTGCTCTCTGCCTTGTCCCTCTGTCAAAGGCTTGGCCTTCCCCATCACACAGTCAGTAGGAGGGAGCACTTGAAAGCTCTTCAGGTGCTGCAGGTCACGGCTTGGCATTAGCTTAATCCCCAATGAATGGCAGTCCAAGTTGATGTGCTGACCTGTGAACTCTGGCGGCGAGCACCGCTCCCGCTCCTGTCTGCCAAGTTCACTACAGAATCCACCTCTTGCCTGAACCTGTACCTCAGAGAAAGACCTCCTCCTTCCCACCGGAGCTGGTGCCTCTGTCCATTCTTTCTTCTCTTCACTCCCTGCACCTCAGAGCAGCGACATCTTAGCATCTTTGAACCTCTGCCCCAAGGTGGGGGACTGGGCGCTTCCCTGTCCCTTGAAAGGTGTCTTCAGATTCCTCCTCACCCATTTCTGTCCTCTGCTCTTTCCATGAGGGCATCGCACAGATGAGATCAACGGCTCAGCACATTTTACCACACTAAGCATTGCTCCTTCCGATCAAATGCGATCCAAGCATTTATTAACCTACTTGGATAGACTGCATATTTCTTTTGTGGAATTGAATTCATTACTATAAATCTCATAGTTCAGCTGTTTTTCTCTCTCTGCATATAGCTTTCTTTTTTTATCAGTAGCAGTCCTCACAACAATGCAGTGACTTCCACGTAAGCATCTAGGATGGCATTGAGAAATGCCCTCCTTGTGTTCTGGCTGACAGGCCTTCTATTTCGCTGCGGCAAAATCTGATGTTTCCATGAAAACTCTGCCTGAGCTCGTAGTCTCACCACCATCCTGTTAATTGCCTGTGTGCAAAATTCTGCTGAGCCTTTGCCAAGCTGTGGGGACACCAATCGCATTTTCCCCCTGCTCTGCCATTGTCCTGGCTGGTGGAGGTAGCCACAACAGTGCGGCCCTGCTGCTCCTGTTCCACTGAGCCCTTCCTGTCCCTCTGCCTCAGACCTCTTCGGAGGAGCTCTTGGCGTCAAACACGGCTTTAGTGCAAGACCTTCGGTTATCTCTAGGAGCTTCATCCCTGGAAAATTCTCCCTCCCTTATCAAGGGTTGATCCTGGCTTGTCCACCATCCCATAACCTTTTTGCTTTGGCCTCAGCTCCTCACGCCTGTAAAAAACTTTATTTCTTATTAATCAGAGACTCTATTGAACTCCCAGAGTCACCCAGAGAGCAACCCCAAGCTCTTCTGTAGTGTCAGCCTCTCCCCGCAACCTGGGTTAAAAGCCGGCTCTGTGAAATGTTTTGGATTTAGGTGGCAGACAGGCCCCTCATCTTCTACCCAAATTCTTGGAGAAACGTAAAGCCTCGGAGGTGGGTGCCCTGTCCTTGCTTGGGCATCGTCATGTGCCATCATGCAACTGGACAGGTCCACTCGGCCAGCAATCAGCTCCAAAGGCAACTGCGCAACAGCACCGTGCCTCTGTAGACCCCAACTGCTGTCCCAAAACTGAGCTCTTCGGAGGGAAATGGTTGGCTCCTCCACAGGACTTCCCTGCCCTACTACTGTCTTGAGCACCTAGTCACCACCCAGTCTGCAGACTCTGCTCAGCCCTCTCCTTCCCCCTGAGGCACCTAAATTCTGTGTTTGCTGGCACTTCCAGCGATGGAGGTGCCTGGTGACTACGGTTCTGTGGCTGGACACCTGCAAAGCCCTCTAGCTTACGGCACACGAGACTTCTGCAGCACTCAAAGACCAGCAGCTTTGCAGGTGGCTATCACTCCATCCCACTGGCCTGGGGTTCCCCCACAACCACCCTTCTTGGGGAACCCCCCAACCTGTGTGTCTCACAGGTCACCCTTAAGAGGAATGGGGGTGCTCGTCCCCCTCTAGCCTTCGAGCAAGGCTGCGGACTGCCCTCTCTGCCTGTGGAGGGAAGGGCCCTTCTGGGCTGGGTCTCTGGAAAACTGTCCTGCTGAACCAGTTCCAATTTGTATAAAATTCTTCAATATTCATCAGGGCAGGGAGCCCACTGAGCTGGGTTGACAAGGTGAATACATTAACCGCCTGTTTGTTCCTCCAGCCTCGCTCTTCCTCCACCATGAGGGTTCTTTCCCTCTTTTAGACAAAAAAAGAGCAACTTCCACAGGAACGAGGAGCTCAGAGCTTGGTGTGGTCTGGTTTGAAGTGGGACCTGTCGTGACCCAGCCCCATGTTGCTTGAAGAGCACCCCACCGAGCTATGCCGTGGGTGTCTGGTCCCCATCACCAAGTTGACCAAGCAGCTATCAGGAAAGATCTAGCTCCAGGCCCAGCCTTGGGGTGGGTGGGTGGACATGGTGGTCTCTTGAGGGCCCTCCTGCGCAAGAGCTGAGGTTCAGGAGAACTGTGGCCAAACCAGGCAGGCTGTGGTGTAGGGCTGGACATCAGGAGAGTGTTACAGTGGCAGATATCAAGCAGAGGAGACATCTCCCTCTGGTCTCGAGTTAGGAACTGCATTTTCTAGGAGAAATGAGACTGAATGCTAGCCATCTTCTCAGCATTTCTGGGGGACTGGTAGAGTTGGATGACGATGGCTTTTTTCCCTTCTTTCTAGTGAATAATGTGTTTGTGGAAAACTGGACTTTTCTCTTGCACATTCAGGTATTCAGTGAGTGTGCAGAAAACCCCCGAGGTTTCAGCTTTTGGAAAGCACTGAAACCTTCTGATCTATTAATTGATAGAGAAAACATTTAAGTTCCATGCTGCATGAGCAAAGTTATAAAACCAGCTTTTAGCTCTGAAACTGAGAAAATAAAAGGAGTAAGAAAGGACAAAGGGACCAAAACATATCATTTCACTGACTTTCCCCTCATGGAGTTTTTCACATCAGTTTGATTCCAACCAAATTCACTATTTTTTCTTGTTATGGCAACAACCAATTCAAAGGCTTCACAATTTCTCTAGCCCTGTGGTTGCCTCAGAGAGCTCCTGGGGTAAGGTCTGGCTCTCCTGCATCCCACTCAGATGCATCTCGCTTCCCAAGTATTGACTCATGTCGGCTGCCTGAATCACACCTGGCATCTCCTGGGTGCTCAGTGTAGAGTGTGGTAGAGCCAAACCCAAACCCTTTTGGTCAATATAGTCCAGAATTTCTCCCAAACACGTCACGAGGGCTTCAGCTGTAAAACCTTTTCCAGCAGAAACTGCCTTTTGCCATGCGTTTGCACAGTGCCTAAATAACGGGCTCAGGCGAAAATAGAAATAATCGTTGCCATTACAGCTTCTAGCTCAGGTTAAGGGGATGAGAGCAGGGCAGCAAAGCGGACAATTGTGGTGGTGATAACTGGCAGAGAAAAAACTGGGATAATTTCTACTGAAAAACCTGTGTGAGAGCAACTCCGGCGAGGTGCTCTACTCTGTTGCTTTCAAGGTTATCAAAAAAATGATCACCCTCTCAGCTGTGATGTCCCATTCTGTGACATTAATGGCAGGAAAATTTAAAGCCAAAGGAATCTCTTGGCACAGCATGTAATTTGCCTGAGGAAATTAGTTTCAAAAAGGATCGGAAAGTTAAATACTATTGCTGAGCTTAAAATGAAGGCGAATAATTTTATAGCCAAAATAATATTTTTCTACAATAAATTATGTAGAAGGCAAGAGTAATAAAATGTCATGCTCCAGGGTATAAAACAATCCCTGTAAAGGTCAGGAAGCACTTTTAACATACATGCACATCACCACACATTAGTCCAGATGCATTTCTAATTTGTTTGGACTTTGTGTCCTTGATTGGACACGATACTTTTTTTGCCAGAAGATCCTCAAGGCCAAACACCTTGTAAGCTGGACAGAGAAACCTCCCCCAGCTCTCTCAGATTATTGCTCCATTCCTTTAAGCACGAGGCTGGATTATTTTTGTTATGCATATTACTCCTGTCCCATCCTTGCAAGACTTGACACACTGTGAGGTCTTGGTGTCATCTCGCCCTCTGATGATTTGTGATGCGACAACGTTGCTGTTACAACACTGCCTCTAATTATAACAGGATTAACTTTTCAAACCAACCTGTCCACCTCAGGCATGCTGCTTACTGCCTACGACACTGCAGTCAGCAGGGCAGCTGTTGATGTGCATAGCCATGCACATGCACCCTGTGCTCAGGCCTTAGATCATCCCAGGTCACTTGTTTTTCTGTTTTCTTAAGCCAACAGCAGACTAGGCGTTAAGAAGAGAAACTCCCTTTTTTCCTGCTTTTCTTCCTACCCCACATCAGCTATTAAGGCTTATCCCCGCCTTGTGCTTAGCAGGGGAGTGGAGCCAGATCAGCTTCGAATCACCCAGCCTGGAGGTCCCATGAGCAGTGTTTGACAAACTACCACACCTTGGATCTGGCCCCCAACGCCACCATACCCAGTCACATCCATTAAATCAGCCTGTAAGCAACCAGTTTGGCCCCTCTGCCAGGGCAGCTCCGTTCCCCATGGTGCAAGCTCACATCTCCCTGCTTATCTGAAGGCTCCTCAGCTGCCTTCCGGGCTCTTCTACACAAGAAGGCACTTGGTGTTCATTTAGGACCATTTACCAGGCTGGTTTGAATTTGAGAGCTCTGAAACACACTTGCGAAACAAAAACAGACCCAACCTTTTTACAATGGCTTTCTGCTTGCGAGCTTTGTAAAATTACCCTCTGGGAGAGAGCAAATAGGGAAGAATTCAAGCTAGGAAAGCCCATTTACATTACTGAAGTGTCAAAACAGGACAGAGCTGTTGTCTCAAACTGATATTATGAAAGCAGCCAAAGACTTGGTAAAATACAGGATTTTGTATGGATGGAGACTGTGCCAGGGAGAGTTTATAACTTAAAACATCACAAAATGTACCAGAACCAGCGCGAACCCAGTTGCTGAAGCAAGCGCAGTCCCATGACCTCAGCCCATGGACGGGGAGAGCGAAGCAGTCGGGAAGAAGAGTGACCCGAGACACTTCCAGCTACGGAGACGACCAGCCCGGACTGACCCCCTGACACACGCGATGGGCTTGGTTTGAGCCTTGGCTGACAGCACCAACACCAGTTGCACACTGTGCTCTCGAGCCCTTTTTGCACACCTGGTCCTGCCTCCTCCTGTGGTTACAAGGAAGGGGACAGGGCAGCCAAGGCTGGGTGGCCGGCACCACTAAGGGTGCAGACCCACCACTGGGTTGCTTAAAAGCTTCTAGGAGGCATCCAGCAAAGTAGGAGACCTGGAGAGGGGATGTGGATTTTACTCACTCACAGCATGATGCTTCATTTACTCTCTTGTGTCTCCAGCAGCTAGTGCAAACTTCTCCACGGTGGTGCTCAGACACCCATTTCTGGGCTTCTTAGAGGGATTTCCCAGGGGTCCTCCCTTGGTGGCTTCTCTTTCTGCAGAAGCCAGGAAACATCCTGGCATGGTTCAGCAGCGGGTGGGCGCTCTGTGGCTCTGGACGTGGAGTTCAAATCCCTCTGCCAGACATCCTGAGCTGTTTGAAGAGTTGCTGGAAATAAGTCTCATTCTCATCCTTCTCCTCCTTTGGTCTTGCCCCAGCCTTCGATCAGAGATGCTCAGAACTATCTCTGCCTCTTTCAGAGCAAAGGCAGGCCCATCTCCACCTTCCCCACCTCTCCTTGTGCAAGTAGTGACCCTCTGTACTCCCACTCCAGCATGAGTTCCCACCACAGCACTGGGATATCTTTATAGATTTGGTTATGAATTTGGATCATTAGCTAACTGTGCCCAAACTATCAAAAACCATCCCAAAACTGTCTGGGTTTGCATTTTCCTGAATTTGAAGTCCCAACTGAAACCATGAGATCATCTTTTCTGTATTTTTGAATGCCACAGGTCATTGTATTTCACTCGAACACAGAGCCTTGTAACTCAGGTCAGCTTAAAACCCCACAGCCCTCAGGAGAGCAGAGCTGCTTTGAGCTGAGGTGGGAAGCAACAAGGTGCCAGTGCAGCCCCGGTGCTGCCAGGGACGGCTTAAACGCTCGCAGCACGAGCTTGGTGCTCCGGAAGGAACGAGGACGATCTGGGCCCTCCGGAGCCCTCTCCCTCCCCAGTTGGGCCCTCCGGAGCCCTCTCCCTCCCCAGTTGGCCCAGGGCATCGAGCTCTCAGACCAGGTGATCTTGCAGCACTGGAGCAAGGCAAGAAATCCTTGGGGCTTCACCCACCCAGCTCCCCGCTCGCAGGCTGAGCCATTCCTCCCAAAATTGAATTAAAAACCTGCGGCTGAAAATGAGTTAATTTTGCTTTAAAGGTTGCAAGCCCTGGTGAGTGCACCGCTCCCCTTGCAAATTGTTGCAGTATGCAGTTACCGTCACTGTGAGAGAGCTGCAGCTTATTTCAAGGTTGAATTTGTCCAGCGTCTCGTCCCCGGGACATTTACATCTCTGGAAATAATCTGGGGATGTTGCAGTCTGTTACAGAGGAGCTGTCTCTTTCCTTGGTCAGATCTCTAGGCAGGAGCTTGGCTTTTAACAGTCCGATGTCACTGTATACCGCCTTCTTCACATTCTCTCTTTCATTTAAGATCAGCGAAAGCATATATTTTATTTTCAAGCCTTTCTTTGCGATTGCAAAGACCAGGTGCTTTTTTCCTAACAACGAGAGCTGAGAATCTCCTGCATTTGCGTGACCGTAACCAATGACTTTAAAAACTACTTCAACTAAATCACCGCCCAGAATTTATCAGAGACTCGCGAGGCTGATGCACATGAGGGCTGCTGACACCCAGCACAGAACATATGAGCCCTAAAGTACCTAAAATTATCTTGTGTTAGCTTTTGAAAATATGTCTCCACCCTCCATTCAGAATGACAACTTCTGGCAACAACAAGAAAACAGAAATGACAGATGGTAACAAAATCTGGTACACAAACATGACAGTAGGCAATATAATGAACATTTCACCCACTCGTTCATTTATGCTAATCATCGCTTTTAAGCAACCTGAATTGTTACGCCAGACAGCAGTGGATCTGAGGCACGGCATAGCAAATCTCAGCGGGCCACCAACCTGAAACCGGAATAAAACCCCCACCGGGCTACTCGTTGTGAATGAAATGAAAGTATCGCTGAACTACAGCCTGCTCTGATGGCCGCTGAAAAAATCCCTCCGTTCCTAAAAAGCACATCAAACTCTCCTCCTGCCCTGAAATTCCTGCCCTGAGAAATATCACATCCACAAAACAGATGCAGTCCAGCGTTCCTGCTGCCCAAAGCTTCACCAGAACTCAGACAAATCAGAGAAAATTTGCAGGCAAAGGTGAAAACTAGCATCCTTGCAGTAAATGCACATTCTGCTACTAAAAGGTATTTTTTTATAGCAACAAAAAATTGTCTTTTAAAAATGCTTTTCTCCTTGGCTGAGCTCTCTGGTAAAAATTCAGTCCCCGTAGGAAAATGTTTACTCTTTTATTTGAAGCCCACTTATCTCACACTGACATTCTCAGTGGAAGGTGCTGTCACCCACAAAACTCCTTTTATTTCCTATAAAAATGTAAATCAGCCTATTTTTTTTCACAACAACCTTATGTAATCAACAGTATTCTTGCTCAACTGTTTTGAAGATGTGCTTTTAACATCTATTTTATGCAGAAATTTGTAAGTCTGAAACCATTCCTCCCCTTCCTTCCCCGACATTTCACTGCTGGCTCCCATGCCTGAAGATGCAAAGGTCTGTTGATGTTCCTGGGGTAGGTAGGACCTAAAAAACATCTCTGAGGGCAACCGCAACCCCGTTTTATTCTCCTGAGGGTATAAAAGAAGTCTTCCCACAAATAAATCACCAGTGCTTTCATGAAAAAAAGGGGCAATCTTGAGCCCTCAGAGCCGGCCAAGATGTGCAACTGTACAGAACTGTATATATTTGTAATTATAAACGAGGCCAGTCCCCCACGATAAAGATTTCCAGGCACTGCCCTTTATAAGACCCAATTTTGACTTTGTGCTGGTTTTGGCTGGGATACAGTTAGTTTCTTCATAGTAGTTACTACAGGGCTATGTTTTGGATTTGTGCTGAAAATGGTGTTGATAACACAGGGTTGTTTTCGTTACTGCTGAGCCAAGGTCTTTTCTGCTCCTCACCCCCCCCATCAGCGAGTGACCAGAGGGATGTCCCACGCCACACAACGCCATGCTCAGCACATAAAGCTGGGGGAAGAAGAAGGAAGGGGGGGGGGGATGTTCAGAGTGACGCCATTTGTCTTCCCAAGCAACCGCTACATGTGATGGAGCCCTGCTTTGCTGGAGATGGCTGAACACCTGCCTGCCGATGGGAAGCAGTGAATGCATTCCTTGCTTCGCTTTGCTCGCGTGCCCGGCTTTTGCTTTACCTGTCAAACTGTCTTTATCTCAATCCACGAGTTTCCTCACTTCTGCCCTTCCGATTCTCTCCCCTGTCCCACCATGGAAGAGTGAGCGAGTGGCTGCGTGGTGCTTAGCTGCCGGCCGGGGTTAAACCATGACAATTTGCTCACAATGCTGTAAAACATTACCTCTGGTAGATTAAATTGCTCTCTTCTGGGGCCAGAATCGCAGTGAAAACTCACAAGAAAAAATTAAATTTCAGCCAAAACATTTCAGTCGCTTTTAATGGGAAAAAAAAATACTGTATGGTCTTGGTAAGCTTCCAGCCACCATGTCTGCAAGTCCTACGCTCAGCCCCAGGAGCAGGGGTTGGAGATCATTTCTGTGTCAGCGATGTATCTCCCATCGTCCTCATGAAGATCCACCCAGATTTATCTGACCTGGGGGAAGCTTAGCTTTTCCTGCCTTCTGTCTTCTTTCCTTTGTCATCTCCTGCTGTGGATGAAGCATCCCAGCCTGTTTAGTTGTTCCTTGGGTGGAAGCTAATCCATTTCTTTAATCATCCTTGTTGCCCATCTCCATTTCTTCGAGCCCTTCTGTGCAAAGAAATATATCAATTTTGAGCCAAGGGGATCTCAACAGCACGGAGTGGTCAAAGCACAAGCCCACCACGGATGGCAGCATGCCGGCCCAGGGCACTCTGTTGTCTCCTCTGCTTCAGTCTCAATCATACCTAAAAATAATGCCCCACCTCGCCAATGTTGCTGCTGGAGAAACACTGATTGCTGACGGGGTCTTCCAAAGACGCTCGTGCTATAGGGCTGGCAGCGAGAGCACTTGGGCTCTGTGGGGTGGGTGGGCGTCCCGCATGGCCACCGGCAGCTCAGCCCACCCTCGGGAACGATACTACTCACTTTCAGCAGTCCTGCCCTTGCAAGAAGGCTGCTTCGGGCTTGCAATGCTCCTCCTCAGCTGGTTCATGCCTGCGGCTGGCCCCCAGCCCACACACCATCTCCACCGATGGCAAGAAGACATTGCTCGAGCTGACTTTCCCAGCTCTGATCCCATCTTCGATCAATGCCCTTGTGGAAGCACCTATCCAAGCATGTGCCAGACAACATCTGCTGGAGACGCTTCTCTTCTTCCCCTTGCGCTTGACAAGCGCAGTCTCCTGCGCAGACTGTGGATGTCCCTGTAGACCAGGACACCGACAGACCAGCTGATGGCTGTGGACAGTGCTGCAGATTCGGGGTGACCCCAGTCGCAGGACAACCTCTGGCTGAAGATGGGCGCTTTGGTGGGGAGCAGGTCTCAGTGGCAGGGCATGGTGTGAGGCAACGCATGGCGTGAGGCTTCCCATGGCCATAGAGAGGTCGTGGTCGTCTGTGAGCCCAGCACCTCTTCCAGCCTCTCACGGGTCTGTTGCAAGCTGCATTGACATGGACAGAGTGACAGTCAGGGCTGCTGCGTTGAATGTGGGGCCCATCACTCCATAAGTACAGCTGCCACCTGTTAACAGATAAGCAAATCCTCATTTTTTGTTGGTTTTAGGGTTTTTTTGCATGGCTTTGCACACACACAAAGGTTTTCCACCCCCTGCCACCCACACTCCCCCTCCCCTCTGCCCCGTTTCACAGTTAGGAAGCCAGAGGTGATGCTCTGCTTCGCTCCAGGACATGGTGACCTGGCTGGAAGGTCGCCTGCTGGGGAGAGGTCTGGCCTGGGACAGCGTGCGGAGGTGGGAGCTTCTGCCTGTTGTTTGTCATGGAAAAGGGAAGACGTCTGCGTCCCACTGACAGCGCATGCTGCTCCCGAAACTGGGAACACCAGCTCGGAGGATGCTGCTCCAACACCATGGCCGAAGGAGGCTTAACCCTGTCTCCTCAGCCATCCAGGCACATTCATGGGGGTCCCACAGCTGGGGGTCGCTGGGTGCCTCAGCACTGCCTGGCCATTGGGCGCCCAGCTCCAGAGCGGGGTGTGTGGGTGCCAGGATGAGGTGGCAGATCATCTTGGTTGCTTCGCTGCAGCTCTGGGGCCGGGACCCCCGACAGCCTCCAGCTCTGCTGGGGCCTCCCTGTGTCTCCAGCTGGGGTTGTGCCCGCTCGCTGGACACGCTCAAAGTTCACCGTGCTATAAATACCCGGGCGCAGGGCTGCCAGCGAGCTCCTGGCCGGGAGGGGCTGCTAAAACCAAACGGGCTTTCATTGCAATTAACCCTTTGGGTGCGGGACTCCCCTCTATGCGATTTGAAAAGAGGAATCCTCTGATTCGAAATGTTTCTAAAGCCAGAAGAGTGCAGCAAATTCCTTCTGTGGGCTGATTCCTGCTGGGAACCGCCCAGGGATCGGTACCGGGAGTGGAGGAGCGCAGCGGGTTTAGGGGATGCTGCAGAGGATGTTTCATGGCCAAGCATGAGCACGGCTCCTGTGCAACCCCCCCCCC
>Ga0065711_1042800_pt1 | contig 15130 bp, 8 predicted proteins | sample Hoacrofraction12_FD_59098 | JGI IMG/M metagenome (GOLD analysis project Ga0065711, IMG submission 59098) | Hoatzin crop microbial communities from Cojedes, Venezuela - Epithelial fraction 12 v2 (version 2) | ecosystem: Host-associated > Birds > Digestive system > Esophagus > Crop | place... | reverse complement strand
CACGCTGGGTTCCGGTGGGGGGGGGCGGCGCGGCGGGAACTCTCTCGCGGCTCAGGAGGGCTCAGCGGCGGTTCGGTCCGAGAGAGCGGGTCTGTTCTGCGGGTTTGTTTTGTATATTCCTCTTTTCTGGATCGTTGTTGTTATTGTTCCCTTTGCTTGCTGCTCTGTTAAACTGCTCTTATCCCGACCCACCGGTTTCTGCCTGTTTCTTTCCATTCTCCTCCGCACCCCGGCGGGGGGAGGGGCGGCCGCGTGGCGCTGTTGTTGCCGGCAGCAGCCGAAACCAGAACAGGAACCAAAGGGTGCTGACTCTGTGTGCATCCTCCTGTGTATTTTAAATTAGATACCCTCACCTACCTTCGAAGTGTACCTGAGAAATTAAGCAAAACTAGTGCCAGTAGGTGCCTGGTGTCCTCCAGTCTGCGATGACAAGTTATTGATTGCACTGTTTGAATGTACTGGCCTGATGGACTCTGTGCTAAGGCACAAGTTGTGTTGGTCTCCTTCACAAAAGTGCGGCTCCCCTTAGGAAAGTAGGCAGTTGCATTGAACTTGACTTAAATTAAGGGCTCGCTTGGGTTCAATATGTAGACTTTTAGAAATGTGTTCTGTTAGACTTCCCTGGACTGAAGAGGAGAGGTAGATCTGGGATCCTGGGATCACATAGGTCTGCTTTGTATTGTCACTGTGTCAGAAGTCCCCATCTTAATGTGGGAAGAGTAAGCAGCAGATCTCCTCCACCCTGAACAGTAGTAGCTTTTCCTTAATTGACAGGGGAACAAAAACATCATTTGAAACGAGTATGTGCAGACACCCAGAGGTTCCAAATGTACAGATGATGGGCCACAAGTTAGGCCTGGAATCTTAAGTGACGGATTTACATTCCTACCCAAATCAGCTGCCCTTCTGGCTTTTGACTCTCATCCACATCTTGAATCCTCTCCCTTGGACCCGTTTGTAAGCTCAGTCCTTTCTCACACCTCTGGAAACTAGAGGTGTTTTGGGTGAAGCAGACAGAGAAGGAATACTAGACCAGCAGAAAGACAGTGCAGTATCTGCTCTGATGTGAGCTGGTGTTGTGAGGTGCCACCACAGGTGTGCGAAAACTGGGATAAGGAAAGTCCATTTTTCTGTTGTAATCTACTCCCTTGCACCTAGGAGTATGATTTCCAGGGCTATTTTCTCCAAGAGTGACCTGCAACACCATGCCCCTTCTGCATCTGCAAATCCCTTGCTGTGCCCGCGCCTGCGTGAGCACCCCCAACAGAGAAGCAACTGATATTGGTCTAAACACATTTGTGCATCTCTCCCTGACATTTGCTCTGTTAAAAGGTCAGGCTTCTGCAGCAGAGACAAGAGCCGCATTCCTCATTATCACATATTGCTGCAAATTTCCATTTCCAACCCCAAAGTTTCCAGTGATTTCTGCTACTGTGGCTGGGACAATCCAGCGCAAAGCGCTATCTGCCAGCCTGGAAGCTCTGCCCTGAACTGCACCGAAGATACCTGGGGAGACAAGCATGACCGTTTGGGAAATATTTGGGAAAACCCAGTGAATTTCTTGCTGCAGTAAGTTCCTTGCTTGCAGTGACAAGTTGGAAAAATATGTAACAAACAACTTAGAAATGCAAGTCTGCAGAAAGGAAGGACCATTCTGCAAAGAGTCATTCATAATTTTCAAGTCTTCCTGCAGAAGCACTGCTCTCAGTTTCTCTGTAATCTCTGATATTTCCTAATATTAGAGTGCGGTGCTGGCAGATGCAAAACCTGAAGCTAAACTTCAGTCTGTATTCTTTCTCAGAGGAAGTGGGTTCTGGGATCTCTTTGGCTTTTGAACAGAAAGAAGCCAGACTCAGAAGCAAAAGAGAGGGGAAGTAAAGGTGTATGTTTCTTGTTAAACTAAGGTCTTGCTGATGGGAAGATACAGGTGCCAAAATAAAAGCGTGTGTGACATTGAAGTTGGGCAGGGTCTTTGGGCATGCATTTTGTAGGGTTATCTGCTCTCTGCTTTGCATGTCAACCTGCCCATACAACCTCAAGAGCAGCCGTATGTATCTTATGAAAGGGACAGCAGATATTGCCGGGGTAACATCATTGTAGAGTGAGTAGATATTGTTCTTACTTTTTGCACTTATTTGGTTATGTACTGACAAACAGGCACAGGAAAAGCATTTGCTTGATGACGAGATGATGTGTCTGGGAGATGGATGAGCATCTTGGTGGTGCTCCTGTGATTCCCCCGTGCTGCGTGGATGGCCACCATCTGCCTTTCCCCAGTTTTTCTGCTGACTGCAAATGTGCTGTAAGGTGGCCACTCAACAGTGGCCTTGGGAGAAGAGATGATAAATTGCTGATTTAGTAATGGTAGATTTAGGGGAGAGGAAGGACCTTACTTACTTTGGCCTTGGATATGAGTGAGACCTGGGGAGACCTTCTACAACAATGAAGTTCAAAGAACAAATACTGGTCATCATAGTTTTAATGTAGACTTTTTTTTTTCCAATGACAGCTGTAAAGAAAATATGCTTTGGAAGCAAAGTATTTTTTTCACATTGTTTCCCTTAGTTTTATTCCTTAATGTGGTGGTGGCAGACCACAAAGCTGCAGTCATGGAAGTCAAAGTCCATACTGGCATCTACTTTTAAATACATGGATACTAAATACTATGGTATAGTAATTTCTCAGTGAGTGATGCACCTCCCTGCTTGGCTCTGTAATGCAGCTCGGTACCCACTGGAGAAGCGGTTCCCACAAAGGGTGGGCTGCCGCCAAAGCAGGGTTAGGCTGGAGGATGTTTTAAGTGTGTTTCTACCCTGATAAGCTGTAATTTGTCCCTTTCCTGCCACATCTGGGGCAATAGAAACACCCAATCAGGAAAGAGTATTTCAACTTCCTTGCCCTTGCATTTTTGCCTTCTAGAAAACATTATTGGGCCTAACGTTTTTAGGTACTTGGGAAGTCCCTCTCCCTAAAACATTTGTAGATACTTTGGATATAATGCGTTGTGCCATTTTTTTAATGTTAATTCAGTAAAACAATAGTGATGCATTTGAATTCTTTGCCATTGAAGTTGTGACTGAAGACAGTTGTAACAAGATGAGAATGATCTCCTTTTATCTGTTCTCCTGTCTTGCTGCTGTAGAAAGTTAGTGCTAGCTTAAACCGTTGTTGCCATTAATGAAAAATTCCACTATTTTTATTAAATTTCAGAATCGCCTCAGCTAGCATGAAAAACAATTATATTGGATTTCCTTTTAAAATTAGCAATGTATGTAGCACAGTAAAAAAAGCTGACATTTACTTAGTGCTTGGAAGCAAAGAGACTGCGAGGCAGACGGCAAGCTGTGCCGCTTCTCTCCTTCATCCTGTGTATGTGGTTAGATGTGGGACAAGGTGGCTCAGGGTGGATTGTACAGTTAGGATAAAAGCTGAGAAACACCACCACTATTGCTACCTTTCGCCAGTAGAAGAACGTCAGGGCTCACAGGGGAAAAAAAAGATTTATTTTAGCAGCTGGCCTGGATATCTGCCAAAATGAGAGGGAGCTCAGAAGGGAAGCTGAGGAACCTGGTTCAAGTATGTAGAAGACGTGAGCTGGGGCTGGAAGATCACCAGCTCCGATCTGTGCTGTGATCAGGCTGGGAAGGGACCTTAAATCCCCTGCAGATTTCAAAGAGACATTTGTCATCCAGCTGGTATAAGAAGTTGGGATGGTGCACAGGGGACACAGAGCAAGGAGCTGGCCAGTGAGATGGGAGGGGAGCTGATAAGAGATGTTGCTCTAATATGACTGAAGATTTTTAAGGCATGTCTATTTATGGTATATAATCATGGAGTTAATATTTTATAGGTTCATTTTAAAATTCACACTCTTCAGGAAGTTTCTACTGCAATCAGCAGAATCCCTTATAAAAGAAAAAGCAGGGAGTTGCTTCATACCTGTTTGTAAGCATTGGAGAGGGTGCAGTGTCTGGTAGAGACCTGGCTATCTTAGGCCGCTAGTGTTACTGGATTAACAGTCTGGGGGACCTGGAAATGAGCTTGCTCTCAAGGAGAGACCACAGATCACCAGGAACATATCCTTGTAGGGAAGCATTCTCATTACCTTCCTAATTCATTCCTCCTTGCTTTATCCAACATGCATTGCTACTAGATTATTGACTATGTGATTTCTTTTCTTGATGTGAGCCACAATAGAAAAGGCATTACTATACAAGACAAGGAAATCAAGCAGGCTTGTGTGTGTTAGACTTGTGGTAATATTGAGTATGGCTGGGACACGGCACACTGGTTCCCATTTAGGGCTTGGTCCCCACCCTGCAGGGTGGCTTACAGGATGATCTGGATGTGTAGAGCAAACGTGAGACCAGAGTTCTGCACCAAAGTCTCCCTCCATCCTGGTAGCCCATTGCTGGAGGGGACTCTAGATGTATCTGGGGAGCCCATACAGTACAGAAATTGCTCAAGTCTAATGGAGGGATGTGCAACAATTAAATAATGGCAGGCAGGACAAGCCCTCACACTCCAAGTTGTAAACTGATTTGCCTGGAGTTTGGAAAAGTCATCCCACCTGCAAACACAGCCTGATACTGAGCATCCAAGGGAGACTGCACAGGAAACTCATGCAAAGGTCTGTGCATCAGTGGCGCAAATCTGCTCCTGGCACTAGAGTGAATGTAAATATACATGCTCCCCTTCCACCCTGGTTCCCCAGGTACCGGTCAGGAGCAGGATTTCACTGTATCACGTGTCAGGTTTAAATTCCTCCCTTACAAGTAGTGCTTGTGAAAGGGTGCTACAGATTTCTCCTGTTACGTACCTCGGCTGTTTCCTGTCTTGGTTTGGTTTGCTCCTGGCTTTGAACTCCTGTACGTGCTAAGCACAAAGCAAAGATGTCTCAGTAAAGGCAGATATCCATGTAAAGGGTGCTCTGTAAATATATACGATTGGCTGATTGGTTCTGATCAGCAGCTGGGAATTGTAGATAGCCTAAAAGCAGCTAACCATTGTCCTATGCCACCATAGTAATAAATAAGTGTATATTTTTGAAAGGCTTTTACTCTTAGAAGGGAAAAAGATATAGTAGGTCTTTTTAATATGTCACATAATTTCTTCTGACAAACAGATGTATTTTGTTGTTGCTATTATCATTTGATGAAATACTTTAAAGCAGGTCCAAGGCGGTGCATTTTCAAATACAATGTATACAGTGCATGTAGCAGTTAACAAAATTTCAAGGTGAAGCATAGCATGGTGATTATTTTTACTGAAAAAAGTAAAGGCACTAATTACTTATAGACAAGATACTTAGCACAAACAGATAAGCTTCAAAATGAAAAATTCTTGGTTTATGATAATTATGTTCTGTGCTTTGTTTTCAGAGACTGATAATTTAAGGCTTTAAAATCACCAGGAAGCCATTAATTGGAATTCTTCAATAAAAAGTAAATTACATAGAAGTTCATGATGAGTTGTAAAAACACAGAGACTGTATTATGCAGTGAGCAACATTGCTCTACTATTTATAGACATGCACAGCTATGTAATAGCAAAACTCTAAAGAATTTGAGATGTGCAGATAGCAATTATTCACAGATCGCAACGATCTGCAGATATTTCAAGTAACTGCTTTTAGGAGATCAGCTATCCAGTAAAAACAGAGCTTTATTTCCAAGTGGCACTCTTCTAATGTGTTGCTTCTTGTTTTTGATATCTTACATGAAGTTATTCTCCTAGAGGTGATTAGAAAGAGAAGACATGGAAATCCACATATTGGAGCAGATGCTGCACTCCGTGCATGTGCTTACTGATAGGAGTTGAGGGGATTTCTCTTGTGAAGGGTCAGTATGGTCCTTCTTCCTATACCAGCCTAAGATCCTGAAATCCATAGCAACTGACCAAAAGAAAGCATCTGATTTCCTTTCTTGCCCCATTTTTCTGCTCCCCCTTGTTCTCTGCTTTCACCTGGGACCAAATCCTCAGTGGCTGATCTTGTGAAATCTGGTAGAGCAGGTTCAAGGGCTAAGGATCTGCCCAATGGCACCGATCAGAAAATTTCTCTTGACTTATGAAGTAGCTGGACTGAAACCTTGTTGGAGTTATGTGAGCAATTTGGGGGGATTTAGGAGACCTGCTACAGTGATCTTCCAGCCACCCAGACCCTTTAAAGTAACCACTGCTGTCCTAAACAAATGGCACAACAGCGGGGCAGAACCACCAGACTTCAGCAGCTTTCCATTGAGAGTGAGTCTCAAGAGAGTGGTAGATGCAGCAAAGTGTGTTGCTTTATTCAACCATTCTTCTGTCTTTCTCCAGCACATGGGCAAGTCCCACGAGGAGACTGGTCTTTCCTCTTTTCCTGAGGGAGAACTGACACTTCTTTGCGATTGCTAGGGATCCAGGCCTGAGACTTGAGACAGAACCACTAATGGGCAGTTAATTGCCTGACCTAGAGAGTATAAAATACTGTTATATTCCAGCTATGCTTTTTTCATGACCACTGACACCCTGGGCTCCTGCAAGGAGTGCTTTAAATAAAGCAAGGAATAAAAGTGATGATAGGGATCCTTGACACATGCTACCTAGTAAAGGAAAAGGAGCAGATTTCAGCTCATTCACCAGTGAGCTCAAGGGGATGCACAAAAGAGTGAAGTGGCTTTGGTAGAGACTGGTCTAAAGTTACACTTCAGGAAGATGGAGGAAGTATTTCCTGAGGACCTGATCAAAGGCTCTCTCTCTTCAATGCCAGTATAATGTCTTCTGGCTGCCAGTGTGCACAGGTAGCATTCAAGGGCTTTATGTGACTCTCAGGCGAGTGCAAAGTAAACATAATCAATCTAGGCAAGTTAATTCTCACAATATCAGAAAACATGGAGTTGCAAACCATCTTGTTTAATATTTTGTGGCTAAAATTAATCAAAGGTATCAGCTGGTTTATTGCCACCACCCTCCCCCCCACCTCCTGTTTGTTTAAATCTGAGTTAGTGTGATCCCAGGGAAGGCAGGACAATGCAAGTCCGGGGAGACAAGGATAATGTGAGACAATAGCTGTGAGACTGCAGGGAGACTGCTACGGTGTCAAGATGAAATGACATAGTGTCAGGAGACAAAGCCATACAAAAAACCATATTGGGTCTCTGCTGGCACTTGAGGAGTGTCGTAATTCTTGGAGAATAAAACCTACCATACATCATCTGAAACCAATTGATAAGAGATCTCGGAGAGATTAAAAACTGTTCCCTCCCATTCATTAGTAAAGGTGGCTGCTGTCCAAAGCTGATTGTTGGTGCAGGCCAACTATGATAAATGCTCTCCTATCCACCAAAAGGAAACACTTCTTAATGAGCTATCATCTTGTGCACATTTTAATTTCCAAATTGCTACAGAGGTTATACAGAGTTCCTCAGAAGTGACTGTGCTGCTCAGAGGCATGCTACCCCAAGCACACTTTTTTTTGCGGGGTCCGAGAACTTTTTGATGCCAAACCAATCCCATGGCATCGTCTTTGCATAGTATTAACACTGCAACAATATACTACTAACTTTTGTTTGCATGCATTGTACTACCACTTACAAGAAAGCATTCATATGTGGTTAGTGTGAGGCACCTAAGCATTTGTGGGATGTAATTGCAATGACTGGGCACCCACAGCTCCTATTTACTCATGAGGCAGTTACTGATGCTTAGCACTTTTGAATATTATGACATTTCTTTGTGAGGAAAAGCTACTTCCTAATAGGATGGTTCTGCCTGTGCTCCATGGCTCAGTTGTGCCCTCCTTCTCCACCTGTGGCTTAGCCTAAGAAACGTCCTTCTACAGTCCCTGTGCTCCTTTGGGAGGGCAGAGACCAGGGCATCCCATGCAGAAGCCACCAGAGCAATGCAGAAAAGTTACAAGGACACACAGAGCCTGCTTTGCTTTCCTTCTGCATCCCTGAAGTTCGCAGCTTAGCACTGAGCCAGTTCTCGGTCCTGGAATTGCCTCACATGTCTTGTCCTGCCACAAACCCCACAGCTCTTAAAGACCATCAGTGACATTTATCCCATGTCTCTAAATTTTTCTGAGTGGCACTTGGGCCAATGACAGTGATGCTGCAAAAGGTTGCCTGATGGACCTCAGTGCTCTGTTTTATTTACTTAGTTTAGTCAGCTTGTGATGGAAACAGGACACACTTAATACATCACAGGCAGCCAAGCTATGGTCCTCAGCACCTCCATGGATTACAAGTTCAGCATATTTTCTGGTATGTCAGAATTTCAAAGGATTTCTGAAAATTAATGAACTCATTTAATAGGCATAATTGTCTTGAGTACATGTGAGAAAACTTCTGAAATAGTGGAATTAGGCATGCTCCATTTTGTAGCCTTTCGGTGACCTCCAGCAAACGTGTGACCCAAATATGAGACCGTTCTGTCCACTTGCATAAACATGATGTTTTAGAAAGGCGGGGGGACGAATAGAAGAATAGAGCCCTTAATGGTACGTGGAGAGAGACATACTGCAATTGCAAAATAAATTCAGAAGCAGATAGAGAATTGACTTGAGACTCTGCATGCTGAAACTCAGCCACCTCCTGCGAGACAGAGGTTTGATGGCTGTGGACCCTCAGTCAAAACAGCTCAGGATTTTCCTGAGCAGAGGCTCAGGTGGTAGTAAGGTGCACAGATCTACTTTAGGCCCATGAAAATCTCTGCTTTAATGCCTGAATGATGTCCAAGCTGCAGTTACACAATCTATTCAGGATGTGTTGTAACATACGGGACTGTTTAGTTCCCAGCCTTGATGGAGGATGTATAGGGGTTGCAAAGGCAGAAGCAATGGCCATGCAAGGCGGTGAGAAGGTGGTAGCTGCTCGCTCCAACTGTGACCAGCCATCCTACCACTAATGTACCTGTTACGATACAAAAAACCCCTGTAATTTAAAAAATCTTATCAATTAACATGCATTTTTAATACATCATTAACTTCCTATTGCATGCCTACCCTGCTGCCTTGGTCCAGAGGAACTCTGCAGCCGGGTTCTGGCATAGGCTTCTTTGTCCATACTCGCAGAGAGGGGAGAGTGACTCTTGATTAGTTTAGGCCCACCATTACCATAGTAACAAGCCTTGATTGACAGGAGTCTGAATTAATATGCATAGTTAGGAGAGGAGGCTGAGGGTCCTGCCAGGCACGCCCATGCCAACACACATGGGATGATGCTGCCACTGCTGGCCCCGCTCATCACAGGCTGTGGCTCCTGCATCGCACCTATCACACTGCCACTTCCTGCATCGCTACGAATCACGTTTAATTAAAAGTAGGAACTATCAAAGTGTTGCTGGGATTTAAAATTATATGCCGTTAGTTATTAACTGCTACAAATTAGGTAGACATCGTTTCAAGGAGAGAAATTTCCACAGATAGTGCTGGTAAAGCAAGCTGGCTTGGGGTATTGAATAACTTTCCAAAATGGGGATTGCCAGCTTTCTCAGAAAAGCATTTTTTTGGCCACTTGGGTTTTACGCATGACCAAGATTTAGCATTGTTCATGCTTGCTTGCACCAATGATACTTTTCTGTCTGTGAAAACTGATTTTTCATTTTAACAATAATTCCCAGGAAGGAAAAAACGTCCTGTTTTCTTCACTGAGCTAAATGCTGAAACAAAATATTGGGCCAAATTATGTTCTGATTTTGCAACTTTAAAATCTGCCTTTGCATGTTAGTGCTGAATTTAGTTCATTCCCCTTAGGCATTTTCCATGCAATAAAAATTGCATTTCTTTTTTATTGTTGCTGTTTTTTTCTCCTGCCATTTGGAGAAAATGAAAACCTGAGTGAGAGAATAAAGTCAATTGTTAGATTAAAATTTTTCTGCAATCTTGCTGTTAGAAGAAAACTACAGAAGGCTCACTGAGTATCTTGCCTGGAAATCTGCATTATCAGTGTGACTAAAGCTGCTGATACAGATGAGGCATTTTGAGTTGCAGTAGTCAGTGATTAAAAAAACCAGAAAAATAGAACTTTGAGACCTTAATACTTCTGTTCAGCAGTTTAAAGGGAGAAAGTGGTGAGCTAGCCTGAAGATTTTCCTTCTCCGCTACTTTTGCTGCTTCAACAACCCTGCAGGGGAGAGGAAAAAAGTCTTTGAGCCGTAATAGATGTAAAACTACGCAAATTCAACAAAGTTTTAGTGAGTGAGAATGGAGAGCAGCTTTCATGAAATTTTACTTGGCAATCTCTTTATAGGTACTCAGATGTGAAGACTGGGAGTGTGATACACAGAGATAGATTGCTCTGCACGGGAGAATGGGGAATTTAAGGTACCATTCACAGCGCAACTTTTATTGGTCTGACAAATGTAGAGTGCAAACCATGGTCTTTAGCACAAAAAGAGGAAGAAAAAGCTCTTCAGAGCCAAAGTTTTTTTGTTAATTGGGTAAAAGATGTTACAATATCTGTCATTGCTAGGTTTTTAAAGGCAAATAAGGCTGAAGGCCACAACCTACACATGTCTTCAGAGTAGATATATCAATTTTTTTCCAGAAGTTAACTGATAAATTGCATGTGTGTGTGTATAGGTGTGTGTATGGGTGTCCGTATGTTTTCCTTTGACTGTGACATGTAAAGTCGATAGCAAGGGAATGTAGAAGCTCATTAATGTTTATCGTCGAGTGTGGCAAAGGAACAGGAATTAAAGAGGCTGGTGGGGAAGCGAGCAGCTGTAGCTGTACTGACACCAATAACTTTTCACGAGGGTGAGTCAAAGTGTCAGGATGTCAGACCCTCATTCCTGCCCTTTTGACTTACTTCTATAGATCATGACAAAATGGAGAAGTGAGAGAAAGATGCTCCTCTCCCCACTGGGGCAGAGAGGAAACCAGTGGCTCATGCAAATATTTCAGGTGAGAAGCTGAACACACATGCTGCTCACATCCGCAGCGACAGCCGTCTTAGGCAATGCTGACACGTTTCAGAGGTGGAAACAGGTATAAAGTAATAAGTACATGGGGGAGAAGTGGGGCTTCCGCATGTCCACTCATGTGAGGTGTAAAGTAGTAATTTAGCTGTGGTGGGGTCTTGCAAATGTTCTAAGTGGAGCAGTGGACCTCCCAAACGCAGGTGGTATGAGGCACAGGAGGAAGGAGCTCCATGGGAGCATCCTAGCCAGGCTGGGGCTCAGCTGTCCCCAGGCACAGGGAGCAGATTGGCAGGTCATGCTCTCACCCAGGGCATGAGGCTGTTGGCCCTGCCTGGAAAGAAGCAACGAGCTACATTCCCCGTCGCATCCCTGCTGCCGCCGGCTGTGGTGTAGTTCATGCTGCATTGGCATGAGTTGCCCCATGGGACCTATACAAGGAGATATTTATGCTCAGAGTGGTTTGTCCCTGAGAACTGGCTGTCCAAGTCCCCTCCATGCTGGGGATGAGCAAGGACACAGTGCAGCAGCAGACCTGGTGCTGGGGCTGCTGGCCATTCTTGTGAGCTGGCCATGGGGCTTTCTACCGGGCCTCGCGTTGCAGGTGTCAGATGCAGGGTGGCTACTGCATGCCCCAGTAGGTCTTCAGATTTTTTTGGCGTCTGTCTGCTACTCATATGGCGGTGGCTGAGGTCCCACTGGGCTCAGGAGTCTCTTGCATGTTAATGTCATGTGGCATTGCCTGGTCTACAGTTTGTTTTTTAAAAGCAAAATGAGAAGCGAGAGGCAGCTGGTGTGCTCATGGACCTTTCGTGAAAATATGACCTCCAACTTGGTCGCTTGGGCAAAGAAACAAAGTCTTTTGCAGAACTCAAATTCTCCACCATGATAACACAGGATGCCTTTTCACTCATTTTAAGAAATTGAGATAGCAAGGGATGCTCAGACTTGGATGATACCTGAACATATTTTGCTCTCAGATTAAAACAAGCTACCTCTGAAATCAGAAGATTTCTGCTGAGGTCAAGGGTGCTGCTTCTCACCTGCCAGCTATTTCTGCTTGATTTCTTGCTGCAGTACCTCAGGGTCCCAGCTGAGACACAACTCCCACCACGGCAGGAACTGTGCACACTCCATTGAAGAAAAACATTTGCTGTCTCACAGAGATTCAGATTTAAATAGAAAATGGTGAGAGAGAAAAAAAAGTGCAAAGTGACTCAGAGTTGCTGGACTGGCTGGCAGCAGATGTGGGACTATGCTCTACGTCTCCTCCTGGACTGGTGGCCTCAGGATGAAGCCATGCTGCCTTGTCCCAGTGCGCTGAGTGTGTGGCCACCCAGCCTTTGTGGGCTTCCCGCTAGCATTAAGCAACAGCAAAGAGTTCTTTTTTATATCTGTATGTATGGTCAGTGTTGTTGTTAATATTATAACGAATTGTACTTGATTAGGAAGATCAAGTGCATTGCACTGACATGGATTGGAAAGCTGGAAACACCTGTATTTCCAGAAGACACCTGTATTTCTGGACAAGATCACCCCTGCTTGATGGCTGGTTCACCTTAGCAAAGGAGAAATTTTACACGAGTTGATATGTTGTTTAAAAATATGAAGATCTCTTGTTTTACATGAAGAGGCACATTTTCAGATAGGGAAACGGGTACATAATATCCACTGAAAGCCCCTGGAAATAAGAGTTTCATTAATATCTCTGCAAAAGTTGCCCTGTATGCACTCCTTTCACAGTGCTTTGGTGACAATTTGTGAGCAACACTTTGAGGCTGATTTTGGTAAGCCTGGATCTGCCTGCACTTTCCAGACCTTATTACCCATGTCTCAGCTGTCCAGAATTTGCTGTTATTTCAAAATACAATATGTCCTAAGAAAAGGTCCTCCTCAGTTCTGTAGGTTAGCTCAGAATTTGATCATCTGCATTTAAAAAAAAAAAATCTGCAATCGTATTTAGATAGTTTGGTGACTTTTAGAACAGTGAAGCGTGGTTTTCTTTCATGCACATCAGATTTTCACCCATGCATGTACTGACATTGGAGTTTATTCTTGACTGTGAATGGTTCAAAGGGAAGACCTGGTCCAAACTTCCTGGATGGTAAATATTGCATATCCATAGCTACCTTCACCATTAGCAGCCATAGGATATTTTCCACACTGTTTTGTTTTATATTCAGCATTTCTTTCTTTTCCAGCAGCAGTTGGGTAATTTGTGTCCCAAGCCTCACCCTTAATGTATTTTAACACTACTGAGTTGCATAATCTTCCTGAAGTACAGAACAGTGAGCATGTTACACCTATTTCACTTATTACAAAAACCCCCACAATTCTAATGGCTGCCCAGTTCTTTTGGGAAAATCCCTCCTCACGCCTCTCTTAAACTGCAGGTAAAAGTATTTTGGTGATACTCCATGACACAGGCCAGCGTTCACACAAACACTCTGCTGCTGGGGACCCTGGAAAGCAAAGTAAAATACTACATTCAAATGCTGAGAGGTAGAGATGTCCATTTTGGAAGAAATATTCTAAACGAGTTGCACAAACACCCTGAAAAACTGGAATGGGGCAAGAGAGCTGCAGTCTGTCCCTTGCAAGAAAAACCAACAAATAACAAGTTGGGTATAGGAGAGAGACAAGAAAAGCTGATCTCTGTGATGAGCATGGAGGTGGTGGGAACAACAAAGCAAAAGGCAATTATTGCAACTCTCTGGGATGAAGTGGATACAAGAGCTAATGTAGCTGAGCAGTGAGTTTCAGCAGCAAAAAAATGGATCATGCACAGCTGCAGGGGTTACTGCTGGAGACTATGAGAAAGAAGGAAAATGGATATTGCCTGCAGAGGGTACTTTATTGGGCTTCCAGGAGTAGTCAGCTCCAGCATACGCAGGAATTTCTGAGAAGATGATTTTCCAGCTACTTTAGATTCACTGCAAACTGTTTTCAAGTGATAAAATTCTTTGGGGGATATGGGTTATAATGAATGATCCAGTTTAGAAGAGGAAACAAGTAGTGGGATGTTGTGATGTTTTAGCAGTGAGAAAGCCATTGTTTCCAGATTTGTATTAATGATACGGACTAGGAGGAGAATGCTGAGATGACAGCATTTGTAAATGAGGGTAGTGATCAAAGATCAACGGCAGTCCCAGGAGGAAGGGTGAGAACAGTTGGAAAATACTAAATTTCAGCTCCGATTCTCATATCCCTTAGGATATTTTATAAATTTATTTTTTCCTCAAGAGTTTTCTGGGCACCTCACCTGAAGACAGTGCACTAAGCTTGTGTACCCCTGTTACTTAGGCAGCAGTTAAATCCAACTTCAGCTGCTAATACTGATGAGGCTGGAGTCAGAAGAGATCACAGTACTCGAGCCTTGTGAGCCACGGCCAGCTGATGTTATTTCAAAACTCCTGTCATAAGCACTGCTCTCACTATGTGAATGATTCTGGGTATTACTCACAACTTGCAAGAACAAAGTGAAGAACAGTATTTGAACTGTGTTTTCTAAGTACAGCCACATGAACAATGTTTTGAAAGGAAAAATTTCATGTCAAGTGGCATTTATGTGCGGCACCAGAAAAAAGAATTTATCTGCTCTGGAGATCTAGATCTGTAGGCAAAAATGATGCAAAGTAGGAAATCCCAAAACACAAAAAGAATTATGTTGCTCAACTAACATTATATTTCTTGCATGATGATAATTATAAAAAGACACATCATTTGATGGTTTACAGTTTTATTAATCTTCTTTACTTAGATCAGCTAAAATTTGTAAACTATTTCCCTTCATTCGTGGAATAATTGACTTGTTCTTATGGCATCCCCAGGCTTACGATCCAAAGCTGAGTGCAATCTTTCAGTCAAAGCTAGATGTCTCTGAAATAAGCAATATAATTTCATTGCATCTTATTGGGTTCAGTACAAAAATTACTGCTGAGATATAATCACCTGGGCTGTGCAGAAAATGATGCCAAATGAGTGAAGAGATTGCTTGCACCCTTTACATTCGCTGAAACAACAAATGCAGTGACTCTCCCCTTTACACAATGTCTGTAGCGATGCCAAAACCAAAAGTTTTGGAGAAACAAAAGTTTTAAAGAGTTGCATGTCAGGGAACGGCAGGAGATGACTTTCCATTTCTAAAGCTGCACAGGCTCTTGAAGCAACCTGTTCCTCCATGACTGCCAGCTCGGGCTTCCTGTGCTTTTTTTTTTTTTTTTTTTTTTTT
>Ga0065711_1008067_pt1 | contig 15131 bp, 7 predicted proteins | sample Hoacrofraction12_FD_59098 | JGI IMG/M metagenome (GOLD analysis project Ga0065711, IMG submission 59098) | Hoatzin crop microbial communities from Cojedes, Venezuela - Epithelial fraction 12 v2 (version 2) | ecosystem: Host-associated > Birds > Digestive system > Esophagus > Crop | place... | reverse complement strand
AAAAAAAAAAAAAAAAGAAAATATACGGTGTATTTATGGTGTATTTAGGGTGTGCACTGTATGACTTGTCTGTTTAATCTATAACATCTTTTTCTGAAATTTGGAAAAGATTTTTTTGGTACTCTCTTCAGCCTGGGATACACACAAACACACAGGTTCCCATTCAATGAGTATACAAGGAATAATCTCCCAGAAGAAGACATACTTGTGTTTCTTTCCCCTTAACGTTACCACACATTGAACTCCTGATGATGAACTGAGCTTATCTGGAGGGTACAGCTGTAAACTCTGGGATCAGTGATTGCTTGTATGAATGAAACCCTGAAACCTGCAATGAACCATGACTGTGGCAGCCTCGCAGCTCAGTCCACACATGTTACCTGAAATATCTCACCCATAAGCTCTATTTTTACCTGTCTTATTCAAGTTCCTCGTGGAAACATCATCCAGTTCAAGTTCTCCAGACTTGTTTCTAAAGCTCTGCCATCTAAATAATCTTTTAATAACATGGTGTGTACAAGTCACCTTGGGTTGACTTAGGGGGAAACTTAGTAAGAGATTGAAGATATTATTACTATTATTACTATTACCCAAATTCAACATGAGAAGAAAGTCATCAGAGGAATTCAAAGGGCATTTGAGGGGTGGGAAGTAAAAGAAGGGTGACTTCACAAAAGAAACAGAAAAAGTAAGATGAGGAGAGGGACTATAAAGGGTTAAATTTGTAGTTAGCATTTATTTGCCGCTTCCTATTTTAGCTCAAGATCTAGTTGTCTCATAGTCTTAAATCTGTATGTTCAAATTCCCCTATGAAGAAAACAACTATTCTACTCTTTATTTTGTAATGGACAACTAAGGCATGAAAACTACGTATATACTGTTGACTTGAACAACACCTATCATGGGCTTCGAGGCAAACGTGCTGCTTGCTGGGATTCTCTGCAGAGAAATTAAACAGAGACTAGGCTGCTGGCTATTATGGAGGGAAAAAAACACAGTTGTGTTTTCCAGTTTAAAGCACACCCTCGTTACCTAGATTCCTGGACTCCTTTCCAAGAAATGCAGAATGCTAAGTACTTCTGAAAAGCAATTAAAAAAGCTAAAACTGCAAAGGAAAGCTTAGACTTCATGATTTAGGACTTCTAAACTAGGAGGGCAGTGCCTACAGCAGTAATGTGGATTGATTCAAAGGCATTCCAAATCAATGAAAAACACTTTCTTTACACCAGAAGGAATTATTTAGGTTTAATAGGTTTATTTTTATTTCTACTGACTGCAGTAGTCTTTTGACCATCTTTTATTCAAGTATAGGAAAACAGATGAATCCTTGCATATTAAAATTAAATTATCCATAGCTCCAATAAATCAATAAATGAACCTGTTCAAATACCACCAAGTAATTGTACAGTGCTAGTGAATGAGAGATCATTTCCTCCTATACATAATAAGTCAGCTCTAACAGTAGGATGTTTGAACACACCAGTAAATCAGGAAACAGTGAAGTTTTACCATAGGAAGAGTATCAGTATGAAGTGGAATTTATATGACTATTCATTACATGAGCAGGAATCCCAGCTACCCAGCCGAGGAAAAGATTGAAAATAAAATGAAATGTCAAAGAGATTTTTTTTTCCTGGAAATCTTTGAAGACAAGAAAATGGAAACTAAATATGTATCTCTGTCTCTTTATTTATAGCCTTCTTGTTGATACGTTTCCATGTGTAGATAGAAAGAGACGGAAAGAAAAAGAATGAGATAGTGTGGATAATATCACACATTCATTAGTATACTTTGAGGAGGGCAAAGCTGGGTTTTTTTAGAAGCAAATACTTATGCTCGCTCTTCTTGCGCATAGTCTTTGGCAATAGCTGCAGTATCTTGGAAACACAACATGTACTTTTGGGTGTCTGGAATCAGACCAAAATTGATCAAAGCTACAGTGATGGTGACAGACTAAAGTAACAGGTCTTTACAGGGAAGCTATTCTATTTCAATGCACTTAGTCAAGTGAGAGAAATCCCATGCAGACCACCTACAAACTGTGGTTTTGCAGTAAGAGTCCAGTGGGTAAGACTTTCCTAGTTTATTGCTATATCCATTTTGTTGGAGTAAGTACCTTCTGCTATTCAGGCTGCTCTGGAGGAAAAACAGGAACCTCACTCCTTTTGTCGCTTATCAAGGAGGCAAATCACATTTCTTTAAGCATGTATGTGTGTATATATTCCTTTTAATTACATATGTGAGTGTAAGTTTGTATTCTGGGAAGTAATTTTGACATTTTTTATTGTGTTTCTTTCTGAAGTTCACAATCTGGCCCAATTTCTACAAAATTTATAACTGGAATTACCATATAATGTGTGTGTGTGTGTGTGCATGTGTATGTATACATTTTAGGAGTTTAATGGTGATAACAGGTACATAGTAGGATTGATTAGATCAGTGAACATTAGTTTCTGGTAGAAACCATGTTTGCTATTTACCTGCTTAAGTACTTTGTAACATCAGTCCTTTGCAGTAATTCATTCAGTCATGCATTCCTTGTTCGTTCTCTCACTATAGAAGCAATAGGAAAGTTTCTGCTATGATGCAATATGTGTTTTGAAGAGGCAAGTAGATTTTTGCCACCACAGACAGTTTTGGTCAGTGGCAATTTCTACACATGCGTCCATAGCTATGTATGGCCTTACCATTGCCATTTTTCAGGCTGGGATGGATGCTCTGGTGTTTCTTCTCAGCTGCTTCTAGTTTAAGAGTGCTGAGCCATGAACAGGCATTGATGCTGTTAATACTGAAGTATGTGACCTTGTATTTGGTAAAACCTTGCTTAAAGCTTTTCACAATTCAGAGCTTAAAGTCTTGGCATCTTCCCAAATCAACAGACAAAATGTTTATTTTGCATTTCTTTATGAAGAAATTACTTCAACACATTTGTTAAGGGGCTTTTCTTAACCTTCTTGCACTTAGCTGCTTTCTCCTGCAAATCCAAGCTGTCTTGGTGTCATGCATCATTTTGTAGATGTAGACCTGAAGGAAAGAAAAATGATAACTGCCATATTTATTATCATATAAAATCTGCAAGTTATCTATGCAAAAAAACAGAGGGAAAAAACCACCTTAGCAAACAGAGGATTCAGCAGTGAGGTAGCCCATGCAGATACAAGTAATACAAAAGAAAGTACCTTTCAGAGCTCACTCTGTCTCACAGACTTTCACAGAATTATAGAATCATGGAATGGTTAAGGTCAGAAGGGATCTCTGGAAGTCATCTGGTCCAACCCACCTGATCTAGCTGGACCACCTAAAGCCAGATGCCTAAGACCATGTCCAATATGCTTTTGAATCTCCAAGGATGGAAGCTTGTGCTGGTTTTGGCTAGGGTAGGATTGATTTTCTTTGTAGTAGCTTGTGTGGGGCTATGTTTAGGATTTGTGCTGAGAACTGTGTTGATAGTACAGGGATGTTTTAGTTACTGTTGAGCAGTGCTTACACAGTGTCAAGTCTTTTTCTGCTTCTCACGTTGCTATGCCAGTGAGTAGGCTATGGATGCACAAGGAGTTGGGATGGGACACAGGTGGGACAGCTGACCGCAGCTGACCAAAGGGAAGTTACACACCTTATGATATCGTGCCCAGCAACATAAAGCTCAGGGAAGAGGAAAGAAGGTGGGATGTTTGGAGTGATGGTGTTTGGCTTCCTAAGAAACAGTTACACGTGATGGCACACATCTTTCCTGGATACAGCTACCTGCCTGTTGATGGGAAGTAGTGAATGAATTCCTTATTTGGCTCTGCTTGCGTGTGCAGCTTTTACTTTACCTATTAAACTGTCTTTATCTCAACCCATGAGTTTTCTCATTTTTGCACTTTCAATTCTCTCCCCTGTCCCACTGGGGGAGAGTGAGTGAGTGGCTGTGTGTTGCTTAGTTGTAGGCTGAGATTAAACTACAACAAGACTCCACAAACTCTCTGAGCAATCTGTGCCAATGCTCAGTCACCCTCACAGTAAAGAAGTGTTTTCTGAAGTTCAGACAGACCTTCCTGAATTTCAGTTTGTGCCCATTGAGTCTGGTCCTGTCACTGGGCACCACAGAACAGACTCTGGCTCCTTCTTTTTTACATCCTTCCTTCAGTTTTTTCTATACAGCATCCTGGCTTGTATGAGGACTAGTGTGGCCAGCATCAGTAGGGAGGTGATGGTGCCCCTGTACTCCGCACTGGTGAGGCCGCACCTCAAGTACTGTGTTCAGTTTTGGGCCCCTCACTACATGAAGGACATTGAGGTGCTGTAGTGAGTCCAGAGAAGAGCAGCAAAGCTGGTGAAGGGTCTAGACAACAAGTCTTATGAGAGTGGCTGAGGGAAGTGGGGTTGTTTAGTCTGGAGAAAAGGAGGCTGAGGGGAGACCTTATTTCTCTCTACAGCTACCTGAAAGGAGGCTGTAGTGAGGCAGGTCTTGGTCTCTTCTCCCAAGTAACTAGCGATAGGACAAGAGACAATGGCCTCAAGTTGCATCGGCCTCGAGTTGCATCAGGGGAGGTTTAGATTGGATATTAGGAAAAAGTTCTCCACTGAAAGAGTGGTCAGGCATTGGAACAGGCTGCCTAGGGAAGTGGTGGAGTCACCATCCCTGGAGGTGTTTAAAAATGTGTAGATAGGGCACTTCAGGACATTGTTTAGCAGTCATGGTGGTGTTGGGTTGATGGTTGGACTTGATGATCTTAGAGGTCTTTTCCAACCTTAATGATTCTATGAATCTGTGATTCTATAATTCTCTAATTTCTGCCCTGAGCCTTCTCTTTTCCAGACTAGACAGTCCCAGCCCTCTCATCTTTCCTCATAGGAGAGATGCTCCTGTCCATTCATCGTCTTTGCGGCTCTTTGCATTGAACTGCCTCCAACATGACCATGTCTATCTTGTACTGAGGAGCTCAGAACTGGACACAGCTCTCCAGATTTGATCTCACCAGTACTAAGTAGAGGGGAAGGATCACCTCCCTCAACCTGCTGGCAATGCTTTGCCTGATGCAGCCCAGCATACCAAATACAGCCTAGGATACCATATGCATCCTAGGATACCATAACCTGTTCTTTATCCTCCACTAGTTCTGATACCTGCTTCACTTATAGTTTCCTTCTTCTCGTTAATATCTGGGATCTCCCACAAAATCTCAGAAAATTGTTGGATCAACAGTTGCTTCAGTAGGCAGCAAAGTTTATTACTTCAGCCTAATTTGTTGATTATCAAGAAATAGAATTTACAGTGAGATGGGAGGAGAAATCTGTGAAAATATTGTCATCTTTTCCTATGTTTTGTTGTGAATAGTTCTACTGTGAGTGGAGAAGTAAGGAAACTACATTTTTTTAGTTATTTTTTGAGGTTTTTACTGGGTCTAGTAAAAGAGAGAAAGTTGTCGGGGTCATGAAAGTGAAAGCAATTGGTTATACAGAGACATACAAATAATTCCAGTGACAGGTTACAAAAGATCCTAATACCTGTCTAAAATAGACTTCTGTAAGGTATTGACAGCTGCAGAATTTCTTATTAGTAGGAAGGTGTTCTCAAGACCTTGCTTAGGGCAGTATACATACCTAATGCGTGGCTGTCACTCATAAAAGGGTCACAACTTTTCCATGTAGTATTATTTCAGGGCTTGGAGGGAGTCACACCTGAGGAGTCACACCTGAAAGATCAGCTGGAAACATGCCTTTTCCTTAGGCTAAACCTTTTGGAAGGATTTCAGAGGAAAGAATTTTTTAAATAGGATTTTTTTTCCTATATAGAAAAGTTTGTCAGACTAAGTAGGATTTATGATTTACAGAATCATAGAATTACAAAATAATTTAGGTTGGAGAGGACTTCCAGAGTTTGTCTAGACTCACCCTTATTCAAAGCAGGTTCTTCTAGACTTGGTTGATCAGCGCCTTTTCTGGTCAAGTTTTGTGTTTGTCTGAGCAAAGAGCTCCTATAAGCAGCCTCTCCAGGCAGCTTGTTCCAGTGTTTGATCACCCTTACAGTGGTATTTTTTTCCCACTTATGTGTACTTCTTGAATTTCAAATGATCAAGACATATAGATTGGTGTGTGTGTTTGTGCGGTGCATGTGCGTGTATATGCAAAGGAGCCGTAAATTATAAAGAATATTTAATTCTTCTTCTCTCTACTCTCCAACAACAGCTTAATGAAAGCCACCAAAGCAAAATGGTAAAATTTTATACTTACCTCATATAAGGTAATTGCTTCTATACAATGCCAGCTGAAATTCCGTAAAATGCTGTTTCTACATTAAGATAGGGGGTCAATATCCATGTTGTGCATTTGACCTTCATTGTGAGAAATTATATGTGTGCAGTTTAAGGATTTCTTTCATGAACTTGAAAATTATTTTCCCCTAAAGTTAAGTTCATTCAGAATTGGTGGAAATGAGCTGAAACTTCACATAAATTTAGATCAGTGTGAGAGTTTGTGTTTTCTTCTATGCTGGTGTCCTTCTTTTTAAATAGCTGACACATACAGACTGACTGCAGCTAAAGATTAGACTGTTATATGATAATATTAAAAACATTTTCAAATAATTCTCTTCAGACAAGTAAATACCCACTGGAAGTTGAAGGCAGCTTCTAAGCTACTCTGCAATCGCCTAGGGTGGAAAAAAAAATACATATATATGAATGTAAGTTATTGTAACATGACAGAGGAAGTGTCTTGTAATTTCACTGTGGTGTTTGAAATGCTCTGTGGTAAGCAAGTAGTCAAGCTAAGTTTGTAAACTTGCTGCATGTATTGCAGATATATTTTTCAGGTTAAACTATTTGACTCTTGTATTAGAATAGCGGCAGTATAACTATATACATGTTCCTGTGTTTGTTGTCTTTTACTTCAAAAGTACCTTCCAACCCATACCATTCTGATTCTATGAACTCCAAATCTACCCATATCAATTTATGTAAGCCAATATTCTTTAAAATAGGTTTTCAGAAGTCCTAAAAACACTTTTGCAACATGATGAAATTGTCTTGTGTGTATAGTGTCTCTAAATATCTTGTTTACCACCTCCACCGAGTCTCTACCTCAGTTAAAAATGCCTGCCAGTCCCTTTTGAGATTCATGAGAGTTTATTAAAGCTTGCTACGAGTTAATTCTAGTGGAAATGTCAGTGGTTAGTGTATAACTATGTTAGGATAACTTATAGCAAGCTTGAAGCAATTTACGGCTTCTGTATGAGAGGGTGATATAGAATCTTATTATGTAAATTTGTTAAACCATATTTCACTTGAAAGTTTTTCCTCCTCCCATGACCAGCAGACTGAGATAGAGAAAGCAGTACACCCCTTCCTGACACACACAAACGTGATGATCATATTGAACATTTAGTTATTTCAATGTGCTCTTTTAATTTCCACAAAGAAGAAGAGCATTAAATCCAAGAAGTGCAAAGTGTGGAGAAAGTAAACATTCTAATGTGCAAGGCACAAAAAAAGGACCTTTAGCATAACTCATTTTCTTTGTTCTTTTTTGCTTCATTTTTTTTTTTTTTTGCCTGTGCTTGATTCTTTAAGAGTTTTGTGCTTGCCATAACTCATCTGTAATATTTAATTGATTCCTCCAGTTCTCTCTTACTGCTGTGGGCATTCTAATCAATTAAGGATCTTCATTGAACTGTGGCCTCCTATTTTCCCTCCTCCACCTTTCTTCCATTAAGTCTCTTGAGCATGACCGCTTGCCTGCTTGTGTTTACGTATGGATGTGCTTGCTTGTTCTTTGAACTTAAATCAGGTTCTTTCATTTTCTTTGTCTGAACGTTGCTTATCTCTGCCTGAATTTTCTCAAGATCCTGTATTCTGTGGGGCTCGCTTTAATTTCCAACTAACCAAAAAGCTGCTTGCACAGCATCCAACAGCATAAACAGTATTTCTGCAGTGTTTATCAGGCAATCTTGTGATATTATTGCATCAATATATCTATAATGATTCAGTGTCATAACCAATGTTATCATCAGTCAGCAAGTACCTAAATAATCCTCTCAGATCCCATAAAGCCTTTCAGTTTATTTAATTCTTTCCACATCTCTAAAATTCAACTGGATAGCGAAACTTCACAGCTTTTCTTCCTTCCTTGTAGACTGCTGTTTCTTTTTCTCATCCCATATATTGAGAAACTACCTTTTGATTTAATCTCTGTGTACTCCAGAGCTGTAAAATTCTAATTGTTAATGCCTTTACTACTGGATTATTCCTGTCCTTGACATCTAGTGTGCTGAATATTTAATGCTGAGGAGTCAAATTCCAAGGCATGTCTAACCTCTGGCCCCCGCATTTGAAAAATATTGTGCTTCAATAATTATGAACCAGAATATGTTGCTTTAATGTAATGGTTTTTTTGTAATGAAGGAGGAGAAAGAGTCTTTGAAGATTATGTAATTTTATCTTTTGCTGTGAGGTAATGTAACTGTTTGTCTATCATAAAACTCTCTCTGGCAATAATCTTAGTATTTTTCCTTGCATAAAAGAAATGTAAGTAGCATATTTGATCCTCAGTATTTTCGCATTATGTATTAACGGGCATTTTGTGTACAGATATGTCTCCTTTGCCCTAAGACTTTCATATATTTATGCAGCACACAGTGCTGGCCAGCACGTACTGGAAACCATGTTGCTCTCTCCTGAAAAATGGCTCATATTGTTTCCTTCCTCCTTTAACACCTGGCGTCATAGGAAAGGCTCAGCTTCTGGAAACTCAGGGGCTTCCTAAAGCTCCTGATGAGGCAATTCTTCTCTGTGTCATGTATTGTTCTTCATTTTAATCTTGCACACCCAGATTCAGGTAGTTTCCCAGCTGAAAGTATCCCAGTGTATGGAACTAGTTAAATTGAAATGGAATTTGCATTGGATCAAAGTCTAGTCATTCCTCACCACCACCGCCACCATTACATCCATTTTCTCTTCTTTAGCATCTCCAGTGAAACCTTAAAAAATATTGTAATACCAACCTGCTGGCTCAGCCTTATTTTCTCTTGGAGGGATGACATCAAAATCCTTTCCCAAGGGATTTCTGCAACTGCTAGCAATAAGGAAATTCATCTGACACTCTCTTTTTTCTTCCTTTGTTTTATAATTGCTGAGCTAGTAAACTTTGATTCTTTTCTTTTTTTCCTTTGAGTTATTTTTTCTCTCTGTTCTTTCTTTGATAAAGTTACAGACAACTCATGGGAGACAAGAAAAGACCTAAAAGACTTAAGTTATTTAACTGGGAAATGTGCTGCATTTTTATTACTTTAGTGTCTCATGGAAAAAATATTCCTTTTATTTTTGTGGAAGATAGCATGGCACTTACTGGATTAGGATACTTTTCAGTTAAGTACACTTGCATCCTTAACTGAATGGAGATCAAATTTATTTTGCAAGAGTAGGTAAGATGCTAATTTAAAATTTAGAAGTTTCTAAAATCGTTGTTTTCTTTCAAATTTAACTGATTGCAGAATCCTAGCTCTCTGCACGTACATGGCAATCAAGAACAGACTTTGGGTGCACATGGCTTCAGTGGACAGTTAAGTTGATTGTAAACACTGTGCTTACGGACAGTTTCAGAGCTTCCCTGTTTCTGTTTTGTGGAGATGCTGCGGATGATGAAAGAGACTTCATGATAGTTGTATATGTCCTGATATTCTTCCTGTATGAAGGCACTGCCTCAACGTTTGCTACAAACTAGTTTTTAGAGTGTTTGGCTGCCAACTCAGCCCTGATACAGCCCAGTATCCAGCCTTATGTTTCTTTAATTTGTCAGTGTTTGCTTTGTCCTTCATATGGCTTCAGAAGCATTAAAACAAAGCAGTCACTCACACATAAAGTTCATGCATATACCCATACAGGTAGGATTTAGGTGTACTCTCCTGCTGATTTTAAACAGGATCAAAAACCAAAAGCAAACCCCAAAAAACTCACCCAGGGCACTTGAACATTTTAATGTTTTCTGCCTGGAAACAAGGCATAAAAAATACATCCCCTTTTTAGAGGTGTATCAAATATTTTACAAGGAAAGAACAATTCTCTGCTTATACTAAATTAGGCAGCAACTTGTAAGCTAGCCATCCAGAATCATTCCATAACAATGGACAAAGTTCGCCATTTCTAAGAATGCTGCATCCCCAGTCTAAATGATGGCACAACTAATTGTCCCATGGAGGCACCTGTCTCTTCAATTAACATTAAAGGACATCTTGAAAATGAACTTCGTCTTGATGCCCAACTTTTAGGCAGACAAATTCAGATGAGAGAAATCCTACTGTTAGTCATTATTACAAGTTCAAGCCAGCTCCAGGTATGCCATATCTAATCTCAGATTGTCATTTAAATGGCTTCCATGCACTGATCATGCTATGCTGTTGATAAAAAAAAAAATAATCAATTCTCTGGCCACACCAATTCTTTTAAGACAGTTGAGCCACCCCAGGGTATTTTACTCTACATCAGCAAATAAAGTTCCCCTGTTCCTCATTGTCTCTGGGAAAAGAGCAAACTCGGGAAATCTTGGACCTAAATCAGAAAATAGAAGACTATGAAAAGTCTGCTTAAACCAAACATAGCAACTATGGCAAGTTCTAAAATGATAGACTTATTGCATTATGTATCAGACCTAATATGCACATCCAACAGCGCTAAGACATTAATCTTACTGCGTATGTGATGTGCCCCTGGTCTGTGCAGTCATTCTAGGAAAAAAACTCAGGGTGATGAAATGGTGTACATGAAAACACAGAGGTGAGAGATTTGTAATTTTACCAGTCATCAACAATGCTCCAGTTACAGAAGAAAAGGCATTGACAGGTTTTGTGTTAAATTTAGGGTTGTCTCCAGTAAGGAATAAAGTTGTGCATACTTTACCTTAGCTTGACAGAAACTTGAAGTCTGCCTTTGTAAAACTGCTAGAGTGTGAGATCTGAAAAGAGGAAAGTAATAGAATATGTTTTCAGTGTGCAGGATGAAATGCTGAAAAGCAAACAAACTGCTTCAACTACAAAAAGAAAATAAAAATTTAATTCAACTGAAATAACTTCTGGAATTTTTTTTTCTTGATAGCATGAGTAAGACTTGTGTTAAAATACTGGCCATTTATACAGAAATTCATATATAAGCATAAGTGAAAAAAAGTTGATAGAGAGGATTAATATCTTTTCACTGAACAGTTCAATTTCGTATGAAAAAAGAATAAGTTTAAAGTACGCAAACATTTTGACACCTTCTACATGGAAAAAAATCTCATATTTGGCTCTACATTAAGATCTGTTGTGGAAAGAATGGTTTTTCCAACACGTGCAGAAATGGCACAATTTCAGTTGAGAATATTTTACCTACAGAGAGAATTTAAAACATTGTGATTGATCTGAATGAAAGTACAAAAAAATAGCCAACAAGGAAACTTCTGTGAAGCACCTCAAGGGACATAAGGGGTGTTCCACTAAGAAGGTGACACTGCTGACAGCCCAGATGAAGTGCCTCTATATGAACGCACACAACGTGGGAAACAAAGAGGGGGGGTTGGAAGCTACCATGCTGCTAGAAAGCTGTGATCTGATTGTCATTACTGAAACTTGGTGGGACAAATCCTGTGACTACGTCGTGGCTACCGATGGCTACAGGGTGTTCAGAAGGGACAGGGAAGGATGGAGGGGCAGAGGCATTGCCCTCTACATCAAGAAATCAATACAGTGTGAAGAGCTGTCTCTGAACAGTAGCCATGAACAGGTCGAATGCTTATGGGTAAGAATCAGAGACAGAGGCAACAAAAGCAACCTTGTGGTTGGTGTCTACTACAGGCTGCCTGATCAAGGGGAGCCTTCTTCCTCCTGCTCCAGGAGGCTTCATGCTCACAGTCTTTTCTCTTACTGGGAGATGTCAAACACCCTGAAATCTACTGGAAGAGCAGCACAGCGAGCTGTAGGCAATCCAGGAGATTCCTAGAATGCATTGAGGATAACTTTTTAAACCACTTAATAGACACCCCTACTCGAGGGGAAGCAGTACTGGACCTAATGGTCACCAACGCAAGTGAGCTCATCAGTGACGTCAAGATTGGAGGTAGCCTGGGCTACAGTCAGGACCCTAAATTGCAGGAAATCAAACTTCCAGGTTTTCAAGGAGTTAGACAGTAAGATCCCCTGGGAAATGGTCCTCAGGGACAGGGTAGCAGAAGAGAGCTGGCAGACATTTAAGGACGCTTTCCATAAAGCACAGGAGCTCTCAATCCCCAGGTGTAAGAAATCAAGCAAGGAAGGGAAGAGACCGGTAAGGCAAAGTCAAGATCTGCTGGTCAAACTAAAGGGAAAGAAGGAACTGCAGAGGTAGTGGAAGCAGGGACAGGTAACCTGAGAAGAGTATAGAGATGCTGCCTGCTTGTGTACGGACTGGGTCAGGAAGGCCAAGGCACTGATGGAGCTGAACTTTGCAAGGGATACAAAGAACAAGAAGGGTTTCTACAGGTGTGTCAGCCAGAAAAGGAAGGTTGAAGAAAGGGTACCCCCATGACAAACAAGAATGGTGACCTAGTCTCAACAGATGAGGAGAAGGCTGAGGTACTCAACAACATTTTTGCCTCAGTCTTCACTGGCAACCTCACTCCTCAACCCTCCCAAGTCAATGGACCACAAGACGGGAGCAGGGGGCTATATCCCCTCCCACTGTAAGGGAAAATCAGGTTTGAGACGATCTGAGGAACCTGAAAATACAGAAGTCTATGGGACCTGACGAGATGCATCCCAGAGTCCTGAGGGAATTGGCTGATGTAGTTGCCAAGTCACTCTCCTTCATATTTGAAAAGTCATGGCAGTCAGGTGAAGTCCCTGGTGACTGGAAGAAGGGAAACATTGAGCCCATTTTTAAAAAGGGTAGAAAGGAGAACCCTGGGAACTACTGACCTGTCAGCCTCACCTCTGTGCCTGGGAAAATCATGGAACAGATCCATCTAGAAGCACTTGGAGAACAGGGAGGTGATTCGAGACAGCCAGCATGGCTTCACCAAGGGCAAGTCCCACCTGACCAACCTAGTGGCTTTCTACTGTGGAGTGACTGCCTCAGTGGACAAGGGAAAAGCAACAGATGTTATCTATCTGGACTGATATCATCTATCTGAACAGTGCTGCTATGTTCCTGGTACAGCCCTACCCACCTGGACATTAGGTCTTAGAACAGAGGGTCTAGTCTTTAGGTAACCATTAACGCTAACCATAGTGGGTAATTGTGTTTTTGTCAAGAGAAATGATGGAGTGTGGTTCTGTGAAGAGGGCTGAAGAAACTAACCAGGTTTGCCAAGATTGCGAGCCTAGCAGGTAAAAGGTAATTCCGGCAGGGGGAGATCACGACCACCGACTCACAGACCCCCTACTCAAGTAATACCACCTACTCAAAAAGAAACAATAGAAGAGGGTGACTGAGTCTGCGCAACCATTTACGTAGGAAACGAGAAAAGTTTACACCAATCGCCAAAGAGAATAATACTGAATATGCATGAATAAAATAAATATGTATATTTTTGATCTATATAAACTGCATGGAAAAGGTATGAGGTATGCACGTTCAGTGGAATTATCCCCTGTGCATCCAGCGCTGCAATAAAGAATGCCTGCCTTTTAACACTAGATTGGTGTTACGAGGTTTTATTCCCGGATTTTCGGTGACAACACAGTCCCACACAACATCCTCCTCTCTAAATTGGGGAGATACACATTTGATGGGTGGACTGTTTGGTGGATAAGGAATTGGCTGGATGGTCACATCCAGAGGGTAATGGTCAACGACTTGATGTCCAGGTGGGAACTAGTGGTGTCCTTCAGGGGTCTGTACTGGGACAAGTGCTGTTTAATATTTTCATCAATGACATAGACAGCAAGACCGAGTGCACCCTCAACAAGTTTGCAGATGACACCAAGCTGAGATATGCAGTTGTCACACCAGAAGGACAGGATGCAATCCAGAGGGACCTCGACAAGCATGAAAAGTGGGCCTGTGTGAAGATCATGAGGTTCAACAAGGCCAAGTGCAAGGTCTTGCATCTGGATTGGGGCAACCCGCGCTATCAATACAGGCTGGAGGATGAAGGGAATGAGAGAAACCCTGCCGAGAAGGACTTGGGGGTACTGGTGGGTGAAAAGCTGGATGTGAGCCAACAATGTGCACTTCCAGCCCAGAAGGCCAACCGTGTCCTGGGCTGCATCAAAAGAAGTGTGGCCAGCAGGCTGATGGAGGTGATTCTGCCACTCTACTCTGCTCTGGTGAGACCTCACTGGGAGTCCTGCATCCAGCTCTGAAGTCATCAGCACAAGAAAGACATGGACCTGTTGGAGTGGGTCCAGAGGAGGGCCACAGAAATGGTCAGAGGGCTGGAGCACCTCTCTTATGAAGAAAGGTTGAGAGAGTTGGGGCTGTTCAGCCTGGAGAAGAAAAGGCTCTGGGGAGACCTTCTTGTGGCCTTTTAGTACTTAAAGGGGGCCTATAGGAAAGATGGGGACAATCTTTTGAGCAAGGCCTGTTGTGACAGGACAAGCAGTAATGGTTTTAAACAAAGGGAGGGTAGATTTAGACTGGACATAAGGAAGAAATTTTTTTACAATGTGGGTGGTGAAACACTGGAACGAGTTGCCCTGAGAGGTGGTGGAGGCCCCATCCCTGGAAGCATTCAAGGTCAGGTTGGACTGGGCTCTGAGCAACCTGGTCTCGTTGAAGACGTCCCTGCTCACTGCAGGGGGGTTGGGCTAGATGACCTTTAAAGGTCTCTTCCAATCCAAAGCATTCTATGATTCTATGATTCTATACAAACAACCTTATATTAACAGAAACTCCTTGAAATTCAGTCTGGTTTCTGAAAATAAAATTATGTTTTCATTTTTGTTGTTTATCAAATAATTTTGGGGAGGACGAGAGTAAAATATCTTGTTTGCTTTAACCTAAAATAAAAATTGCTATTTTTGCATATTAAACAGACCTCAAAAACAAAGGATGAAGGGCTGCCCTTAAACAAAAGAGGAAATTAAATTTAAGGCTTAAACATCCCAAATAGGTGCTTGGAGTGTTATCCTCACAGGACAGGAGAGTGAGAACCTCCTCTCCTCTCCTCTCCTCTCCTCTCCTCTCCTCTCCTCTCCTCTC
>Ga0065711_1042798_pt1 | contig 15132 bp, 8 predicted proteins | sample Hoacrofraction12_FD_59098 | JGI IMG/M metagenome (GOLD analysis project Ga0065711, IMG submission 59098) | Hoatzin crop microbial communities from Cojedes, Venezuela - Epithelial fraction 12 v2 (version 2) | ecosystem: Host-associated > Birds > Digestive system > Esophagus > Crop | place... | reverse complement strand
TACAGCGTCACTTCCGTCTGCTTACACCTATGGGCTAAACGCTACTGGTTATCAGGAGAGGAGGGGGGGGCCTACCTTTCCGTACAGCACGACATCTTCCGACCGCCAGGCCCTAACTATCCACACCCTTCCTTTATCTTGAAACTCATTTTTGCCGTCCTTCTACCTCTCTTTCTATGCCCCAATCTACTCCCAACTGCCCTCAATTATTTTTTCCCTATTGGTCCTCGTTTTGCTACATCCCTATCCATTTTGCATATTTCTGCTACCTTTACTTAGCTAACCCCAGCCTTGTAAGTTCTCTGCTCATGTGGCTGCCTTTCTCACATAGGCCTGCATTAACCACCTGTGCACCTCTGCCATGCCTCATGGTGCTGTCTCTAATTTATGTTGGCTTCTCACACTATTATCTGTCACGTCTAGCAGTTTTCCATGTCATGTCATGTCCTGCACAGTTAATATCATCTCAGGGCAGGGTCCCGCCTTTTATGTGACTTCACAGCTATTTAAAGTCAACCTTCATGCCTATGGATGCTCCTTTTAAGTACAGACTTTTTATAATACTTTTAACACAGGTAACTAGGAGGATGAAAATGCCAATTATAAATGGTTGATTATAGCAGAAATAGCGAGAAGTACCCATCACTTTTGTGCCCCTCTTCCTAACGTATCTGTAGTCAGCTAACTTTTCCAGTAACATCACTAATAGTATTTGACATTGAGAGACTTAAAATAACGATTATAACCTTCCGGGTTTGATTACTTTTCTCACATGCTCTAGCATCATCATTATAATCTGTCATGTTTTACTTGTTACTTGTTTCTTTATGAACTCTAGCATCATCTTCTCAATGAAATTTATCCATACTGTAAAAACATACTTTAAAATATCTTTTATTAGAAAAAATGAACTCCTGTTTTCAGATTTTGTTAGACTTCTACATTTCATTTAGATGACCCTTACAAAGTCTGAATAAAAAAAATGTTAGTTATATCTGACAATTTTGCAGTCCATTGTATTTGTGTTTTCTTTGTGAAGATTTGCCATCAAGTAGGAGAATGAAAGATTTTAGGTAAATTAAAAAAGTCTACATTTGTGAATACTACAAACAGAAAAAAAGATTTCATTAAGTTAAAATGTTATTAAAAGCAAACTGTGTTTTAAAACTTAATTAAAAAGTGCACTTAAAGTCAATTCCAATTTCAGAGGTATTGATTATTCCTTCTGTGCTTTCCATTTTAACTATACAGCAAATTACCACCAATTGCTGGAGTTATACTTTGAGAACATAGAATTACTATCTCTATTTTATCTACATATTACTTTTCATCATTAATTTCTGAAAGAAAACATAGCTGAAACATATTTAATAATTTAAATATTACAGATTTATACATTAAACTCCAAAAGATATTTGTATGTTTTAAAAGCATGGAAGTAGAACATCAGTGGATCTGGTTTTCTGCGCACATACTGTCCAGAACTTGATCCTCCTGTGAATGTGCCTCACAGTTAAAGTCTTTGGGCTTGCTGCTCATGTATGGAGTAAATGCACAGACCATGCTCTCTAGTTCTTTTATACTGTCTTCATGTCCCTTTTCAAATGTAATTAAAGTATTAAGATAGATTTTTAAGGACAGTTCTGTGGCCAGAAGAACAAATTTAACAAGAACAGAGGACAAAGTAGGCATAAGATGAGAATTAGCTCCAGACTGCACACACTCAAATTTTGCATGCACTTAGATATTACCTGTCATTTTGAAAGCAAAATATTGTGGTTTACATGATAGTCAATGGTAAGATTGTGCACCTTCCAGTTGCCTTGATGTTCAAAGAGATATGACAGATATGACACAGTCCCTATGCCGTTCTCAAGTGACAGCTACATAAGATACCTAAAGACGCCTGTCTTCTACTGATGACAGCTTTTTGAAATTTGACATATTTCATTAGCTATTGCCTATTTGCTAGGAATTTTTTATCTACTATTTTAGGTTATGCTTGCTATAGTGTGTTCAAGTCCTGTAGAAGTTTCTGATTTGCCTGTGCGTTCTGTTTGCGTGTTTACATACCATAAATTCTTAAATGCTGTGTTAGCTCTCATAACTGAAGTAAGTGTAGTAGAGGGACAGATAGAAATGTAATGTCCGAGTCCTTTATGCTCTTGAAAGTTGAATGGCACCGCAGTCACTAAATTCCCTTGTCAGTGCTTCTTTATCTGTAATTTACTAACCTGTATGTTTAGATTTTTACAGATGCTAGAAAGAATACCTAGCCATACAACTCAGATAAACTTACTTTAAAATTCAGTGAAGTTAATGTCCAGCATAAATTGCTGACACAAAGTCTAACATCCTTAAACTGCCATGTCATATAATTCCTCCTTGATAGAAATCTAGCTGGGTGGATAGAAATCTGACTTGTCAATGTGCCCTGCAGAGCATCGTGTATGAACTAGTTGTGGCCAAGTGAAACTGAAGAACTGAAAGCCCTCAAAGTCTGAAAGACAGTGATGCTACAGAAACAGTAATATAAGTTATGAAATGGAAAATAGTTAAGAAGCTAAATTTAAAAAAAAAACCACACTGAAATAAACCTACACTTGATTTGGCATTTAGAAGTGGTTTTGTTCCTTCTGTTATTCTAAAGGTTCTTTTTGATCATTATGCACTTTCAGGAATGGTACCCTGGCAAAGCAATGGAAGAAACTAGAAGAAAAGAAAGTGTCAACAGACTTGAGAGAGAGAAGAAACCTCTTCACAAAATGTATGTCTTCTGTTAGAGTTGGTCATGAGTTCACTGATGAAGATTTATAGAATGCTGTTCCTTCCTGCTATTGTAATTTAATTTAAAGAGTATAATTTAACCTGCAAAAAATTCTAGCCAGAAGGTTTCAGAAGTATTTTTCAGGATTTCTTTTTAATTAAAACCAGAGGATAATGGTTTGCAATATGTTAGCCTGGTATTTAATAAGATGACCTAGAATCATAAAAATGCACTCAATTCTGGTTTCTTTTTTTTTAAATTCTCGCTTCAGCTGCCTGAAGATTTACTCTGCCTGTATACAAATTTAAATTAATAATACAACATCTATTATAATATAATTAATACATTTTTATGTCATACAAATATTTCTCATTATGACCATCAAAGATAGTTTATCCAAAGTTGTATAGTCCAAAGAAGAACTAAGGACTGCGTTCTGAGTTCTCAGAGAACTCAAATTCCTTTTCATGTGCTCATCCAGATAAATCATATTTGTTAGGTCTTTCTTCTCACTGTTGCCAGACTGCTTGAGTACATTAGGAATTATTTTTGTTTGCTTGTTCGTTTAATTTTTTGTTTGTTTGCTTGCTTTTGTAGAAGTAATTAAGGCTATGTACTCCAAAATATAAGAATCCAATTTCATGACATAAATTAGTTCAATTATGTTAAAAGCAAAATCTTTTCTGTTGTACTTTACTTTCAAAATTTGTTTTTTGACATAATTACTTCAGATACACTTTGTTTATGAACAGCTCATTTTGAACAACAAAAAATACTATTCACAAAATATTGCTCTAACAAACATGTTTCCAGTATGATTAGCATATTCCATTAATAGATAGAAACAAACAGTGTAAGTGTCTGAAATTAACATGGGATTTGATCCGGAAAGGAATTTAGGCACTGCAGCATATTATTGCAGTACCTCATTTTTAAGTCTAGTTTTCAGATGTGCTCATTGTAGACTGAAATCCCAGTCATTTTTGTTACGCTATTAGCTTCCTAAACAAAGTTCTATATTTGAGACTGACTAGAAAACTAGAGTGCTGAATGATGAGCCAATAGTTAGCCATTAGTGAGAAGTATCTATTCAGTGCCATTACTCTTCAGACAATACTGATCTCCAGGGAGGCTGTTTTCTCCACTCGTGATTAATAGTCCTTCTTCTTAAAATACAGAGCACAGCAAGAAGAGTTTTGCTTCTCTTTCACGTGGCAGTTTATTAGGATATAGTAGATCGAGATTCAGATTCCTTCATATCCTTGAAGATTTAAACCTACTTTTTTCTGACATTTTTGCATATGTCCTATCCTCCAGACTATAGGATATTGTGCAATAAAGCTGCAACTTGAAGACAAGATTTAAAGTATTTGTTTGTCTTGATAGAAAGAGGAAGGCATGAGTAAGCTATGGGATGAAGATCATCTTATTTATCCGCATATCTGTTAATCCTGTGTTTTGCAGTGTCTTAATTTGTTCAGTATAAGCCAAGGAGTTATTAAGATGTGGTTCTCTGCCTAATCATGAAAACCTCTTTAAAAACTAGCCATGTTTACTCCTCTGCAATCCAGGTATCAATGCAATTTTAGATAAAAAATCACAGTCCCGTGACAAAAATTCATCTGATTTGTTCATGAGAGGTGATTTTTTCTAGTTTATTTATGTGTGTGCCATAGCTTCTCCTACAATACCTTTAATTTCAGGCACATCCTCTGCAGAGCCCTTTCCAGAAGGGATTCTGTTGTGAGAACTGATCTCTTGTTGATTAGATGTGAATACATGAAATTAAATCATTTGAAAATACTTAACATTCAGTAAAACAGATTGGAGACTGGAGACTCCATTTGAATGGAGAGGTTTATAAAATACTCTTTCGGCCTATATAAATATATTAACAGAGAACAAGAAGAACATGTAGGACTATCCTCTAAGCTTGTAATTCTGCTTGGCTTCCCCTTGGATGTAGTATGTTCAGTATTTCACCTATTGTTCACCTCTTTTGTTTGTCCTCAACTTCTCCCAGGAATTACTAGTAAATTGTTCTTGCAACTGTTTAAACAGAACCCAATTAACGCATTTTTAATAAATTGATTGTTGCTTTTTTTTAACTGAAAGAAGTATGTGGAGCGTCTGCTTGACCTATTGCTGACTTTTAAAATCAGAACAGACTGATAATTTCTTTAGCTATGTGGAAATAGTAATAATGAAGGCATTCCAAGGTAAAATGTCTTCTCTCTAGTGCATCTTGGTGCAAGATGAGCACTGTCAAGGTGTGTACATGACCCTGACAGATTTAAGGTTCTTGAATTTTTATTATTGCTTAGAAGAAATCAGAAATATAAGACTGAGATATGATTATTTTAATGATTATTTGTCCAAATAGTGGTCAGCACTGCAACATGAAGTTCATTTGAGATATAGCACCATCTGTTGGATTGTATCTCTAGGCTCTAGTTATGTAATGAAATTAAGTAGAGCTATCTGTTTAAAATGTGTAAGTTTTTAGTTACTTGTTCAGTGGTATTCTAATTCTTACAAAGTTACTTGTTTCTCAGTTACTGAAAAGGATTTTTTTTTCAATTTTGGATGCTACTGATACCTGTTACTAGTGTAATTTTTATGTTCATTCCAACTTATGAAACAGACTAGTATTGATTACCTACCATTGTTAGATGGAAGTTATTAACTTGTGCAATTATTAACCTCTGACATGAATGAGAGGTAAATGTGAATGCTTTATTTCTAAGGGCACTGTAAGTTCACTTGTTGAACTTAATAGCTCATTACCTAAGGAATACTGGGCTAGTTACTCTTGCCAAGAACTATATATAAGTAGATTCAATATGAAACATGACAAAATTAATACCTAGCATAAATCATTGCTGTATTGGAATAGTACTGGAGAAGAACTCAACCCACTGTCCCTACAATAATTCACATTCAGTCAAACAATGTAGTATTCATAAATAATAGGGCTTCTAAGTTACAAAGGTTTCAAAGAAAACAGGAGCTCAGATAATGATGTTGGCTGACTGTCTTGCTCATATAATTACAATGTAGCAATAGTTTATCATAAAATTAATAAAATATGACTACTGTTATGTTTTTTTTGGTGACACTGCTGGTTCTGCAAATGCCATGTGTTTATCGGATTTTACACTCTTACGCTTAATAGTATGCTTGTAACTATAAACAGCATTTCTGTAGTATAATTAATCCTCGATAAATGAATGTCCACATCAGATTATAGTTAGATCACTTTAATTAAGTAGACATATTTTCTCTGCATTACAATGGCAGAGGTAAGACTCTTGTTATGTTCTCACCCATTCACATTTTGGGATGCTGAACACAATTTAATGGTGTTTCTCAAGATCCACTGCGGGAATTAGCTACAGTGAGCACTCTTAGATGTCTTGGTGGCAATACAGGTCCATGTGCCCAGGCTGGAAAGTACTGACGCTTTACAGAGGCCATTTCAAGATAATAATAACGGCATGAGTAACTGATGGACCCAACCTTAAGCAAATGCTACCCCTGAAAAATGACTGCAGGCAAGACCCAACAGACAACTTCGGAGTCTTAGTTTGGATTTGGGAAATTTTCTTTGTTCAAGCACAAAATTTGGATCTGGCATGTAATACCGGAATAAACATATAAAGCCTGTCTCTTTTTGACTTTAAAAATCACTAGTATCACTGTGCTTTGTTTATGTGCTTTCTTGTAGGGAGTCTCATTCTGATCCATTTGCATAACCAAGATCTTGAACCTCGCTGCTGCATATTGAATCCAGTGACTGCCAAAGTCTTCTGAATGGCCACATAGAAATCTCAATCCGCAAAGAACAAATTTTATCACCATATTTGGCCCTCATAAAATGCAATGGTAATCACTGTCTTCAAAAAATATTATCAGTAGAATATTAGTTAATTAGTCTACTATAATAGTGCAGTAGTTGAAATGCTGAAGAAATTTAAAATTTTGTATTAATTTGTCCCTTCTATTTCAGAGGCACCAAATTCATATTGTCCAGCTTTCAGAAGATATAGGACTTATTTTTGCACTTGTGATATCTCTCCTGATACATTAAATATTGTTTTTCTTGTTGCATAACAGCACCGCTTTGGAAGGAGGAACCAAGAGAATTTATCTTCCCAACACAACATCTGTTAGTGTAACGTCTACAGCTTTTTCCTGGGAAGTCCAGGATGTTTATTTTACCCTGTTGGTGTAAGGGGTGGATTAAATGAAGGTCTTTTACAGCCTGGACCAGTCCTCTGACCATAAGAAAATAATGTAAAGTGGAAATTAGATATCAGTTTGTATGCCAGCAGTTGTTCTATAAAATTAAAAAAGTCACAAGTCTTGCCAATGGCTTAAAAATAACTATACTTTTTCATAAGGTCTGTGGGATGTACATGTTGGTCTACCAACAGATTATCCAGGACTTCACACCAAAGAACTTCTAGGGAAATTCAGAGCTAGAGAGGCACATTATGAGTTTAGGTGATTTATTCACAGTACTTGTGAATCATAAGGATTTTACCTACTTAAAAACAAGATTCACTACCCAGTTGTTACCAGTATGCTACCCTGTAGTTAAGGGATTATGATATGCCTGCTTACAGCATTTTGTGTCCTGCAGCATAGTCATGGTTCATAAAGCATACTTCTGCTAGGAAATTGTCATAACTGAATGAAAATCAGTAGCCCAAGAGATCAGAGGAACCAGTGAGTAGCAAGGTGAGACCTACAGTGACAAAATGTAGCGTGCATTTCAAGTCTTTGAAACAGTTTCTGCTCAAGACATTTCTTTGATGATGCCTTGGTGAGTTCCTACTATTTGACAATTTTTTTTTCTTTCACAGCTCAATGTCTCTTTTTGTTAGGGTAATACTTTCTTACTTGTTCTTTTCTAGGGATGTATGATATAAGTTTTTGTGACAAATTGTAACAGAAAATAAAGACAAGAAAAATTTGAAATGAAGAGAGTGAAAAGGAAAATCTTGACTTCTAATAATTGCCTGTCTCCGTATAGAACCAGATTGACTGGCCTATAAATCAGGCAGATTGTGGCTGTCAGTATCGGAATGAATATTCTGAGGTGTTATACATAACAGATATCAGTTCTTTATATCTTTTCCAAGATATTGTTCATCAAGATATTATGCACAGAAGCTTATTGGCAAAGTTGTTGCCAAAATGGTTTCTTTCTTTAAGCTCTGCATCTGACAGAACTGTAAAGAACAGTCTGACAGTAGCAGCAAAAGGGACTATGCTGTCAGAGAAATATGCAGAAAATATACATTTACTATGATGCATCCAAATATTGCACAGTTGCCTTGTTGCAAATCAAAATTATCTGGCAATTTGATAAAGGAATGGCTTTTATACCAAGTTTCCCAACAATAGAAATAAACAATAGGAAGTCTCAGAAGTAAAAATTCTGAGATATCAATGATTTTGTTCTGGAGTATACATACATATTTACATTCTCAGAAATATCAAAATGATAATGATTTATATCTCTGTTCTACAGTTGCAAATGGCTGCATGATCAAGAGCACTGTAGAACTGGATCCCTTTCTGTTTGACTAATATATTTTTCCAGGCTCCATTTAGTTAGGCTGATTTCTCAGCATTTTTGAAGTACTCTCCTTTTGTTTAACAGAAGTCCTTCAACAGTTAATGAATTCTCATATCCTTCTTGACAGTTCTTAGAAGCAAATTTCCATTTTTAGATATAATGGTTTATATAATGACAAGTGCTGATTTTGATCATTGAGAGCAGATGCAGTTATTACTGAAAATAATAATAAAAGGTTTTCTTCATAGAATAGCTCCAAGTGTTTTGCTTTATTAATATTAATAGTGTTAATAATGTATTAATAATAGAAGGCCAAAATCTATTGCAATGCAAACTGGCACAGTTCCCTAAATTTGATAGGACTATATCCAGTAAAGCTTTCTAAGTAGAGATGCAGTTTCTAACTGAATCTGGATTTTTTAAGAATAATCTTACTGTCTATGTTAAGTGAAAGTGCATGGGTTTGGTTTTTTTCCAATTTCGTTACCATTTTTGTAACCTTGTTGCTCCTGTACATTACTTTTAAAAATCATAATGAATAAGAAAGGAATATATCTCTGCTACTTTGAAAAAAGTGAGCTTCTGCCTTGCGAAAGTATGTAGTTTTTCATCCTTCTAAAGGTTTCACAGTTACCTGAAGATTTGATGTATTTCTTATATTTTCTTTTGTTTCAACAAAAGTATCATTGATTTTTTCTTTCTATGATGTTATTTACCTTTTCAGACTGCTTTAAATTAGATTTAAAACTAGTCTTCTTCATTATTGAGGTAGATTTGTATATCACTTCTCTGATTTTAAAAGGCACACTCCCCATTGATTTTGAATGGATTTGTGAAATCAAGACCTCTTTTTTGCTGGTGTTTTTCCAGGAATTTGTGCTTAAAAATGTAAGGATGTGTAATTATTTCAAGATGTCATATGTCATCTGTTTCTTTGGAGTAAAAATCAGAAGGGAACTGGGAAAGCTATACTTTTATACTATGCCTGAATATATTTTTTATCATTCTATCAGGTGTTATTGCTAAAACTTATTACGTTTGAATCCATATGCATATATGTGCATGTATATATTTGTATACATGTACACAAAAATTCCATGTTATTACTGCTGATTTTTTACTCTAACTAGTTTTCAGTCTTAACATTTAACTGGAAATGCTTAGTTCTTTTTAAGTGAGACTTTTATATTAGCAGTACAATTCAAGTAACAGGGACTGAGAAGCATAGATACTCAAATATCTGCTTATTTCTAGGTGTTGTTTGTTTTCAAGTAGTAAAAAGACGTGTGATATGAACGACAATTCTATAGGAGAAGTCAAGACCGGTGCCTTTATTCAAGAACTTTTGGAGGGTTGAGCTTTAAGTATGTGATAGCTGTCTATATGGCTCCAGGGTGCAGCCATTCACAATTTAGACAGGCATTGTAAATTTTGCATTAAATGAGCTTCCATATTGATACAACAGAAAGAGTCTTTATCTGTAAGCAAATCGGATGTCACAAACTGGCCACAGAAATATGATTGAATTTTAGTACTTAAATGGTACTTCAAAATAAACCACACAATCTCAGAATAATTTTCTGAATTGTTTCAGTAAAACATCATACTATGTACAAGTTCGCAAAAGAAGTTATAAAATTAAAGTCAAGAACGAGAAGACTTGCAGCATTTTTTGTTCTCTAATACATCCTGAAAATTGTTCATCTTGTTTGTCAGAAAACAGTATAAAATATGTCTGGAATGAATTTAAATTATTTATTATAATTAATAAAATGGGGAAGGGGACAGAAATTGTCCTCTTTTATGAATAAAAGAGATTTACATGTCTAATTTCTATTATCAGTGATCAAGAAAGGAATCAAAATAATTATTTTAGTTTAATGATTTTCTACAAATTTCAGAGCTGCTCTCATTTAAGATCAATAAAAATGTTTCCAGGTTAACACTATACTCATTAAATATACTTAGGCCCTAGGGGTAGGGGACATTTACATGGCAGCTCTTAAGTGATTTCACTTGCTAATTCTTCCAGTAAAATCAGATGATCTCCCAATTGGGGATAACTAATTAAAAATTAGATATCTTCCTGACTTTTTCACTTAGAGTAATAACTCAGAACTAGAATGTCACAGTCATTCTGTAGGGAGGATTTGTCAAATCTCATTTCTTTACAGTTGATGAGCTTCTGGATAAGTAAAGTTAACATCTACAATCCACAACTTCGATCCTTGTGATAGAAGAGTTTTACACAAAGATGAAGGAAAGTCCACGTGCTTATGTGTCTTAAGCCTCTCTGGGAAGCTTGAGTGAGTCAGAATGACAGGAAACAGAGAGACAAGAACTGCAAAACTACTTCACGTAGGGCGATAGTTTTTCTTGAATAGATGGACTCAGACATCTTTATAAAATGCGTGTGACACTGCATCTAAGAGTAACAGTTTCTTAAACTTCGTGACAGGTATTGAACATTTGTTGACCATTGAATTGGCTTTATACATAATCTTTACAGAAGAAAGCCTCCAATGCTCAGAAAACACCTTATATTTCATGGGTTTATTCCCGATCATGGCCTTGAGCTAATTCATAGAGAAAGTAGAAAGTCCCAACTGGAACTTAAACAGATGTAAAAAGAATCTGTCAGCCATCTACAGTTTCTATAAGCTGAACATCAAAGAGAAATGAAAAACTAATGCTATGGTAGAAACAGAACAAAAACTACCATCAGGAGCAAGAAAGGACACTTTTGAGAAATGCACATACTGTCCTGCTTGTTTTGTTTTCTTTTTCTCTGAGTTTGCTGTTCATAAAATTACAAGCAAGAAATGCATAAATATGGTGATTATTTACATCAAGATAGCCACGTTATACCAAAAATCTATCTAGTAATTATATCATGCTCCAATCCAATCCTAACAAGACTTTTCCTTTTTCTTTTTTTTTTTAACACATCTTACACATAAACTCTGTGTGTATAAGAACCGTCTGATATGCTTAAGAAATTAAAAAATGTAATTCAGTACTGCATATGTCCAAGTCAATCTCAACCCTGAAAAAAAGTCAAGATGTCCTTCTCAAGTATTTGCAGAATAGTTAATGATACTAGAAATCATAATACAGAAGCTCCTGTCCCGGACTTAGCTCTGGCTGCTGATACTTTGCTCTAAAGTACTTCTTTAGACTGCCTCAGAAAGAGAAAATTTGGTAGTTTCAAGGCAACAAAAACACTAAACCTGCCTACAGTGAGGACAAAGTATATATTCCACACATAGTAGAAAAAATGAAAAAGATTGTCCATTAAGAAAGTCTTGAATTTTAGCAGCAAAATAAGAGAACGATCTCTGAAAAAGTGCCCAGCGCACTCCCAAGCAATAATTAACCTCCTCCTGGCCAGCTAACCCTCTCCAAGCCAGTCATGACATCTCATGGTATCAAATACTCTGGTCATTTGGCTAGTTTGGGTCAGCAATCCCAGCTGTGACCCCTCCTGGCTTCTTGTGAAAATTAACCCATCCCATTAACCACCCCAGCCAAACCCAGGACACCTCATGAGACAGCACGGTCATGTAAAATTGCACATATATCTGTAATTGAAGTGTTTTGTATCTGTTAATGTCGTCTTAAACTGTAACGTTCCAGAGATTTGATTCCATGGCTCTATTGGCATTATTGTTCTTCATTGCCAGATAGTATATAGTTATCAATACCTTCAAGTTTCACAAGCATTATCACAAAGAACAGTATTAACCCCCAAAATAGAGATAACCAAAATAAAACATAAATCAGATGGATATACAGATACAATATTTCTGTCTTTATTTTAAAACTTGTATTCTGTAGCAAACCTATGTTCAGTACACAGTTCTGTCCCTTTAGCTTTAGAAATCAAAGAATGTTCTGTCTTGAAAGTAGTCTGGTAAAACAAGGTCTGATAAACCCTAACAAGTTACAAATTTCTTTCACTCCAAAATACATATTGAACAAAATATATCTCAAAAATGCATTCACCATTAGTCTTAGAATAACAAAATGCAAAATAATTATGAACATATCCCATGCAACTGCAATATTTTAATATGAGGCATTACAGGGAATTGATTTATATTCCTTTTGACATTAGTCTGTAGCTAGAGGCATACCAGAGTAACCCACGAAAAGGAAAAATTACGTCTTCACTAATTTACTGGTGTTCCTCTATATCTAAGTACTTGATTTTATAGACCTTTTTGTGTTACATGGTCTTTTACAGAACCTTTGTTTGACTTCAGTGTTAACAGAACAGGAACTAAAACCATGTACCTTACTTATTTTTTTTTCTTAGAAAAATTTTTCTTAGAAATTATTCTTAGAAAAAAAAATTCTTAAATAGGAGTATATTTTTTAAGTTTAGTTATATAGTAAAACATAATAGCTACATTCTTTCTGAATAGTCACAAAATCAGTTTGTCATATATTACGGAACAACTACTACTTTGGTTCTATGCTATAAAATTTGAAATCCCTTTACCAGTTTTGTTCAAAGACAGTAGAAAGCATTTACCAACTTAGATTTCACCAAAAAATATTTTTTAAAGAGAATTCACATTCATTTTGAGCTCATATGAGTATTTGTGAAAGGTTTATAAAGATTTACAAAAATAAAATCTTAAAAATTCAGAAGTCTCTTTTTATTTCCAAGAAAAGTCCTGTCACAATGCATTCATAACATTTTATATGAATTTTAGCAAATGTTAGGGACACAACTTTACCAACATTCATAAAATGCTTTTGAAAATTAGAAAGAAATATTATGAGGAGTAGCAAATGAATGCCCACTCAGTCATTTTTCAAACTTCAATATCTTCATGTTTCCTAAAGGCCTAGGGCCTAAGTTCCCACAGGTGCTAGGACTGAATAACAGTGCATAAGGATGTTTCTTGTTTATCTGTCATGTGCTAAAACAGTCTGCTTGCAAAACAGAAATTATTTACCAGCTCCTGGCTATTCCATATCCCACACTATCATGGACTGCTGCTTTGCCCAGAAGGAAAGGAAGTGGGGTGGATATCTAGGCAAGAATATAATTACTGTGTGCATTAAACACATTGTAGTCTGCTTATCCTAGCAGGGTTATTCCTTTAAGGGACTCTCTGCTTGATCTCATATTTAGCAAATCCATTAGGAAACCTTACGCCGAATCTGTCCTGCGGAGTCTCTCAAGTCTGCATTTGTAAGAACAGAGATTATTTCAAATGTGAATTTTCAACTCACTCTCTGTAACTAATCATTTCAAAAGTAGCGGAGGAAGAGGCTAAGGATCATCATTCTGCATCCTCAGCATACAGAAATGTATGAATGTAAGCCATATGCTTCTTAGAAATGCTATATAACAGGCCTAACACTGGGGGAGAGAGAGAGAGTAGGTTAAAAATATGTGAAGGATAAATTAAGGAAAGGTACTATTTATAATAACATCAGACTTTTATTTTATATTACTAAACATTATTATTTCTCTATTGTTTATCACATTATTAACATAGAAAGATAGCAGTCAATGCTTCTGTCTTTTGTGAACAATTACTCTTTATTTCTAAAGTTCTTTACCTGTGTGCCTGTTTTGTTCAGTATATTGCTCAGGCTATTTCCTTTAGCAAACGAATATATCTAGGAGTTACATTTTCATAAAAGTTCCTTCTTTTTTACTTTTGTCAAAGTGTTGTATGGGTACCTGTGGGTACATAGATACCAGAAAATAGCTGACTGAAGGGAGAAGTATGTGCTGAGGGTTAGCATGTGACAGTCTCCCAGGACTAGCAGGTCTATGGAATCTGCAAGAATTGAAAAACTTAGGTCATTGTGAATCGGTCAGGTCTGTTCAAGGCCACCAGCACACACTGGTATGAACAATGGGATGGATAACTGAGACCACATCGAAGAGGGCAGTGGCTGCTCTATGCAGGCAAAGACAATAGAATTATGCTTCTGTACAGCCAATGAAACAAGGAAACCCTTGTGGGGCTTTGTGAAAACATACACGGAAGCCACTGGAACATCAGTATGACTCTCCTCTCCTCAGCTGGGGCTGGCCTCCCAGCAGTTGCTCCAACTACACAACGGAGTGTGTGTGTGACAGAGAGAGAGAGAGGGAACTTTGTGAGAGAGTGATTGAATACACTGTTCAAACAGTTATCTGCTATGAATAAGAGCTTAAGTGTATTAATTGCAACAGATGAATTAATAAGGAGAGTTCTAATAAATATTGGTTGGGATAAGTTTTGATCCCCTAGTGGAAAAGGGAATTTACAACACCAGACCCAATCCAAACCATTCTCTGATTCTATCGTTCTATATGAAAGTTTGTCATTAATATGAAACTTCCATTTTTTTGTTATTTAGCCCACTATCTTCTGTAATTTTTTTCTTATCAGCACCTGCTGGACATGCTTATTCTTGTGCTATTTTTCCCTACCATACATGGAAACTATATAAATCTATACACTTTCTCTTTTTTTTGTTTTATATGTTTAAAATAAACTTATCTTGCTTTTTTCAGCCTCTACCACAAATATTCTTTACTTGAAGTGCTTCAAGAAACTGCCTCTACTAGGAATAATATGGGCTTTTTTCTGTGTGTATCTCTCTAACCAGGTTCCTATTCCTCACTTTATTGTCACAGAATCACAGAATGGTAGGGGTTGGAAGGGACCTTTGTGGGTCATCTAGTCCAACCCTCCCGCCGAAGCAGGGTCACCTACAGCAGGCTGCACAGGACCTTGTCCAGGCGGGTCTTGAATATCTCTAG
>Ga0065711_1042797_pt1 | contig 15132 bp, 8 predicted proteins | sample Hoacrofraction12_FD_59098 | JGI IMG/M metagenome (GOLD analysis project Ga0065711, IMG submission 59098) | Hoatzin crop microbial communities from Cojedes, Venezuela - Epithelial fraction 12 v2 (version 2) | ecosystem: Host-associated > Birds > Digestive system > Esophagus > Crop | place... | reverse complement strand
AGGTTGTGGAGTCTCCTTCTCTGGAGATATTCAAGACCCGCCTGGACAAGGTCCTGTGCAGCCTGCTGTAGGTGACCCTGCTTTGGCAGGGGGGTTGGACTAGATGACCCGCAGAGGTCCCTTCCAACCCCTACTATTCTGTGATTCTGTTAGGGACCGGTGTGGGGTAATTCTGCAAATGCTGTTCGGACAGACCACTGCTGCCTTTCCTTATCCAGGTGCACGTGCTCCAGCAAATCGGGCTGCAGGGGAGCAAACGCCTGCAGCTACGACAAGCTGCTCCCCAAGATATGCATTATTCCATAAGGCACATTCCATATCGTGTGGACTGGGTATGTGCTGTCACACGACAGAGGAGGAAACATCTGACTCTCAGGACAGACGGAGGCCAAAAGCAGCCTGCTGTTACAGCAATTTAACTGGCCTCCCCAAGGGGTACTTGTAAAAGCACACAGCATGAAAAAAACCATAGGGCCACAGCTTCTCTGGGCCCCTGTTCCAGTGTTGGACCAACCTCATCATAAACACATTTTTTCTTATATCAAGTCAGAATTCCTCATGTTCCAACCTGTGCCCATTTTCTCTTGTCCTTCCACAGTGCGCCTCTAGGACACTGGGCCCGTCTTCAGTGCATTCTCCCATCAGGTAGCTGTAGAGGGCAATTGTATCTCCCCTTTGCCTGCTCTCTTTAGGGCTGAACAGATCTGTCAGCCTCTCGTCACACACCCTGTCCCCCTCACCAACCTGAGGCCCCTTTGCTGGACTTACTTCTGTATATCAGTGTCTATCTTGTACGAGGGAGCACTTAACTGGAGACAGTACTGAAGATACAGCCTCACAAGCGCTGAACAGAGGGGAAGTCTTCAAACAGCCCGTCATTACTGAACAGATTGCTTTCAGGTTTACGAAGAATGCCCCTTGAAATTACATCTACATGCTACCAAAAGCAGACAGATAATCTCTCCTTTGTTTTTACTGCTCCTATGATAGCAAACCACACAGCCTAGAGAAGCAGGAATTGACTGTATTACAATGCAGAGGGGGAAAAATCTTGTGAAGGATAAAAGAGGGGTGACTAGGGACAAGAAGTTAAAAAAATGAGACTTGGATCAGGACTGGAGGCAAATAGATTCTGCAGCCAACAGACTTGCCCATAGCTCCTGAATATTATTCTAGTTTTTGCATGTAGCTCAACTCTGAATTTATTGTACTGCTTGAACACACATCTGAAATTCAGTGCCAAACTGTGAGCTCCTAGCTTATGAATGTCTCTCCTTATGTCAATCTGCTACGACCTTTCGCTATGTTTACTGTAGTGACAAAGGCATTTACACTGTGTTGTTAAATGATCCACTCTTGTGCATGAAAAATATTGATTTTATTTCAGAATTATATTTAAATATTCTATATAAAGAACATTATATTGAAAGCAAAGCCCTAAGATGTTTACTTGTAAGTATTCATACTTTCTGACACTCTTTAACTGCACAATCATACATTCGTTATTTTCAGCTTGCTTGGCTGGTGTGTTGGTCAGTTTGGCGTAAGAGTTCTGCTTCATTCATACCTTGTTTCATTCCCTTGGATAAATTGGGGCTATAGTTTAAATTTTCTCCCTTTTGAACATGAAACATATTAAGATAAAAGAAGAAAACTTATTTTGAGCTGGGCCACTTTTAAAATAGACTAAAGAGAGTGCTATTGCTGTATAGAATGCAAAACAGAATGGTACAATTTAGTAGTCCTGACTTCATCAGCAGACCATCAGCCCCAATTCACTACACATAGCTTTTCATCTTCTGTCTTTGCAAAAGTACTTGAACAGCCACTGCAACTTCTTGTTTCTGTCATCAATTAACTGAAATATTCTGGATGCAAAAGAAAGGCAGTTAAACCCTTAGACCTTCACTGACATATGCTCTCAGCTTCTCAGTGACTGGATGTTTGTTCCCAGTCTCAAGAAGATGGACTACGTTTCAGGAAATCGATTCCATTCTAATTTAAGCCGAAGGGCCTTGCTTTTGCTGCATATCCTGGTCTTTCTTCAAAAAGATTTATTACAAAAGATGTAGAAATGCTAATGAGGTTCCCTGAAAATTTAGATTCCCTGAAGTCAAACTCTGCAGTGTCAAGCCTCACTCTTGCAGTGCTGTCTTGTCACATGAATCCCTAAAAGTTGCTGCAGATCTCCACTGGGGTCTGTATTAGGGCACACAGGACTGTAGCCTAACCACAAAGAGGGATCTTGTACTGTACTGACTGCCACTATGTCTAAACCAGGAAAATTGATATTTCATCTAGAAATTAAAATCAAAAGCATGTTAAGACTGAAACATCTAATCTACATGGTGTTAAAAACCTCACATAAACTTCATAGATTTTTAGGTCATGTACCAGAGCAGAGGAGCAATAACTTTTCTCTTTTAAGCAGCGGAGCTAAGTGAAAGAAATTAATCACCACAGCACTCCTTGCTATTACTTTCAAATACATTCATTTAGGGGTAGGGAGGGAAGGAAATAGAGATTAAATTGCACTCTTTGTACAGCATAGCACTCTCTGGGTAAAAACTGCCACAAAGAAACCCAGGGTACACTCGTCAGGTCTTACTCTGTGCACTGCTGTGAACTGATCGGTAAGCTGGACACGTTCACCTTGGCGTACCTCTCCTGCTTTACCAGCTCCTAAAAGGGGAAGAAAATGCATGAACTCTAACCTCACCATTGCTTTCTGCTTCTATTTCTCTGCCAATAAAGCAAGCAGGGAGCAGTGAGAGCTAACAGAATCCATCGATGTGATTTGATGCTTTGTAGGATGTACAGCTGAAAAGCTCCACTGGTCTTTGGTGAAAGGCCAGCAGTAATCAAGGCTCAAAAGTTTTAAGGTAAGAATATATTATAAATAATTACTCTAATAGTAGGTTAACTTCACAGATTGAAAATGTGTGACGTTCATTTCATCTGCTCTTTTGTGATTAAGGATTGCTTATGCTCGTGTTGTTCATGCAAGCAGAAAGCCACTTTCCCCTAAAATACCAAACAAGTGCTTGTAAGAAGTTGACTCACTGATGTAACTAGTTCTCATTAATTCCCTCAGGGCTAGAATATTGCAATTTGACTTTGACCTTATAAGCTACAAAGTACAGGGGGTTGTGGGGAAATCCTTAGAAACCTTCAGAACGTCATCTCAATTTTTTTTGTTTGTAGGTATCTGGGACGCAGCAGTTTTCCTCTTTAAGGAGACTTGAACAATTGAATCATGATTTTAAACTAAAGGATGAAAAGTTGATACCTTTGCTCCTTTTGGGATCAACACTGGGAAGGAAGCAATTTAATCACTCCAGCAGATGATATCCCAGAAGTCAATCCTTTGTTATTGAATTTCAGGCAGTCACCAAACCTTTTGAACTACAGCCTGCAAAATGTTGCGTACTCACTTCTTACAAATAGCCACGTATCAAAGAATAACAAGAATAATTGATTTGCTGTCCTTAAGGTTACCAATGGCTATCTAAAATTTATGAACATCTTTCATCAGCTTTTCAGTTTGTCAGTTCCTGAGGGTTCCTATCCATAGTATTTTATCTAGCACTGTTGTCAGTGGTGAATGAGTCTCCACTATTCAGAAGGTAGGTGACATTATAAGGTTCAAAACACTGAATAGCAAGTTGAAGCAGAGCTCTAATCTTAGTTATTGTTGTCTACCCATCTCCTTTTACAGCATCTCTGTCTTGTGAACCACAGTAGGTTTAGTCTGCAGATCTTTGCTCACCAACAATAGTTCAAAATGCAATTGCACTTTGAGATCAAAATACAGAGGAAATACAAAATAAAGTTAATTGAAAACCAAAATTAGTTATACAACTTATCCCTTTTGAGTTTATATTGTATTTAAGACCCAGCAATTCTTCACTCACATTTGGTTTTCTTGAAAAACTTGCCTTTACTCCAGTCTTTGTTGAGAGATTCCCAGACATGTTGTAGTGGTGTGATATATTTACCTGTTTGAAGTCTTGTCTGTTGTGATTAGTCATCAAGAACTCACTTGCTGAGAAATGTACTCTGTCTCCCTTACGTCCCTGCCTAGATGATCTTAATTCATATGATCAGAAGGATCATTTCTGCTTGAGAGAAGCTATTTCCATTCTTTTTCAGACATAAATCACATTTATGTCCAACCCAGACATCTTGGAAGTATTCTAGTTTTCTTCCCTGTGTCTCTCTGTCTCAGTCTGATTGTATCCTAGTAAATTTATTGTATTCTCTAATTTCTTTATGTAGTCTCATATTTATTTAATACAAGAATCTCAGTTCTACAAGGAAAGGTGGCTGGATGTTTGTATGCATTGATTCTCTCATACCATCAACCCTCAGGCCATAATACATTGCACTGTACTAGCTGCAATTGCTGTACTGTGTTGTCTCTTCTACACTACTTATTAATGGGACGTTATCCTAAAATTTAAAATTAATTATATTAATCACTTCGTTTGTCATGTTTAGCCCCAGTCAGGAACAAAAACCCACACAGTTGCTCTCTCATTCTCCCCCTCCCCAGTGGGATGGGGAGGAGAACTGGAAGGAAAAGGCAAAAGTCACAGGTGGGGATAAAATTAGTTTAACAGACCAGCAAAGGGAGAATACAAGAAAACTGATAAAAAGAATATACAGAGTGCAATATTCTTACTGCCTGATGCTCAGCCTCCTCCCAAGTAGCCAATTACCCTCCCTTGGCCAGGTGCCCCACTTAAATATTAAGCATGATGTCACATGGTATTGAATATCCCATTTGATTGGCTAGTTCAGGTCAACCCGTAGTCTCCTGCTAGGGTGTCCCAGAACCCAATAGTTCTTCTCCATTCTACTACATCTCTCCAGATGAAGCAACTTACTTTATGGAATTGATTTATTTGACAAAGTTCTGCCATCCTTCACAGGAACTGTGTACAGTGATGTGATTGATCAGAAAACTCCTCCACAGAGTCCAAGCTTCTGCTCTTAAAACCATCTCAAAAATCGGCTATTGTCAGGCATGTTTTTCTCAGAAAGTTGAATAGCTCTTTAACAGGGTGTTAAGGGTAACACATGTTTTCATATCCCAGATTTCAAGCCATTTTTTACATTTTTGAATATTTAACATGGATGAAGAAGATGTATCTGATTGCTCTCCCACAGAAAAATTCAATATAACATTGAGGAATGAAAAGCTATTCTATTTTTCCTTGTTACCTCAGTGACTTTATACAGAAATACTTTATATTTTTTAACAGAGATAGTTTAAGAATTAATATTTTCCTGGAACTAAATTTACAGTTATAACTTTCTGAGATACAAGGAAAATTAATGTAAGCTGATGGATAAGATAGGATGTGGAACATTACGTATTTTGCCTCATGGCTACAGTCTGTAAGGCTGCTGGTAATACTTCACTGATGAAAATACTACATATATATTGAAAACTGTCTTTGGATGGACAGCTACAAGGCAGTGCTATATCAGGAACTGTGAAACAAATGTTACGGGTTTTGTAATAGGTATAACTGGGACTGATTTGGGATTGAAGAGTTCTGGCAAGCTAATTTGCAAACACAGATGTGTGGGCAGACATATTATATGTACCCTGAACAGTTCTGCTATCCTATTCTGTACAGAATTATTCTAGGTATAAGTATATGACAGAGCAGTAAAGCACCAGTGAAATTTATGTCTAAAATAAGGTAATATTATTCTTTTCTGAAGGTGATTGGCAAAAAAAAGGTGGTTTGCTGAATAGTTTGCCTCAAATTTTTTAGAAAATTTTTGGCAATCGTCACCTGCGTAATTAATCCATGTATTAAAATATGCTATTCCCTTGTCAATGTAGTTTGGGATTTTTTAAAAGACACTATTTTTTTGTGTGTTCTGTAAGACTTCTTTTACACTGCTACGTAGTCTCACAACCTTAGTAACCACAAATTCTGCATCCAAAATCATTCTCATTTTGTTGGCTCAACAGACTCATTGTTTATCATAATTCATATAGGCTTGTCTTCATACATGAAAAAAGGTAAAAAGTAAGTAAATATGGTTTATATCCATCAAAAGTTTCTAATCAAATTTTTTTATATCAAAGTTTAAACAACAATAGCTGTTGCTGACTTCAGATTGAGTTGTAAGGGTGAGAGGACAGATTATGCACCAGTTTAATGAACAGCATATCAGGTTAACTACAACGGCGTTATTGGCATAAAAAAGACCCAAATTTAGTCTTGTGTCTAACATACAAATTTAAACAGGTCACCATAAGTCTACTGCATTATATTAGGAAATGGGAACTTATATACCAGGGAAATAAAAGCTCCTCAGTTTTCTGTTTTTTAATAAAAGGGAAATATTTTCTGTACCAATTTACCTAGGTAGAAATCCACAGTAATTACCAGAATTGGATCATAAAACTGCTTGTAATTGGTATATGTGGTGTTTCACTTTGTTTTGTTTATCAGTTGGTATATCTGCATTCAACTTTGGACACCTAAAGCTTTTCATAGATGTAAGAAGCTTCAGCCCCATGGCAGCCAATGAGATAAAAAAGAAGAACTCCATAACTTTCAGCTATGACACAAATCGTTCCTTTTCAGAATAACTGACTGTCAAGGTTATGGTAATATCTATCAATTCAACCTCTTCTGAAAGGTACTCATGGAGAATGATTTAAATCTTGATTTTAAATCACATGCTGTCCCATAAATGCTGTATTTGTGTGATGAGGAATTTACATGTTTACGGGACTTCTCTGCATAACACTGCATCCTGTCAGCCCTTGAATTTTATTGATGATGAACACAGTCTGGTCTCCAGTACTCTCATAAAATCCCACTGACTTCCAAATTTGGTACATAATGTACAGAAATTTTTCAAAAGACATATAAAATTAGTCTCCCATTATTTTTATGTCAGTGAATTAATGTACATTGAGCAGACAAATTTGTACTTTAAAGTGGACTTCATGGACAACACAATAAATGAAAGATCTGGATTTCCAAACATTTCCTAAATTACCTGCTGCTTTCTTTTTATTGTACTCTGTTCCACATTCGGTGTTTACATAGTTAAAAAAGTCATGTATTGATATTACATTAGAAATCAATAAATTCTGTAATCCCTAAAGATGAATTACTATTTTAAATACGTTAATATTCAGTTTGTTCCGAGTAATACAGATAAATCTTGTCCCAATAACCAGCAGTCTTTCTTTTATCCACACCACACCTCCTACACAATACATAATGAGCTGTGTTTCTGATGATAGTATCAAATCTGAGGCCTATTTAAGTTCTTTCAGTTTAAATACATAAAAGTAAATAATTTCCAGTTATGTAATTATTGTCACTCCAAATAGCTGTGTCTTTGTGATTTGCGTTATAACTACTGTCACTTTTCAGTGACTACCAGGCATCCAAATATCAGTAGTCTGGCTGAGAGCCATCATTAGCAAATCAAAGCAGATGTATTTGTATAGTTTTTCTTCTCAGACCTCAGAGTTCTCTGTACTGCTGCTACCTTAGCTTTTGACTACTGCCAAATCGTTAGTCTGCCTAGTAACAGAAATTGTTTTGGCTCAATTTTGAGATATCGTAGCAAGTACTTTCCTCATATTAGGGGCAGAACAATGGTGCCTACAATGTTTTTTTTTTGTAGCCTTCGAGAAAGCCCAGTGGTAAAGCCATAATTCAGATGAATTTGCTTCAGTCATGTTCTGGGAGGCTGCCCTCCCTCCTGTTCCCTGGATTTCTCCCTGTGCCAAGGAGCCTTCCTCTCCCAGGTGCTGTCTCATCCTCAGTTGAGGAACCACAGCAAATTTGCGCTCAGAAAGTGCTGGTGTTTCCCACTAGAATATAGTTGTTGGCAGTTAGATTTCTTTGACTACTACACGCAATTTTCTTACAAAATTATTTTTCCTTGTTTAGTAGAAATCTTCAACAAGGAAATGCTATGATTTAGACTTCTTGAAGTGAGATGTAGGAGATGTGATTTAATAAGTACTTCACTAGAGACTTGAGGAAATGACTCAGGTACTTGAGCCACAGCTCTCTGTCTGTCAAATGAGGGTGAAATAGTCTCTTTCTTTTGCCCTTCTGCCTTCTATTTAGATTGTAAGCCCCTTGGGATGCAGCTGGTGTTTTGCAAAGGATAGGTCCTCATTTCAACTGGAGAACCTTCAGGACTGAATTCATTACAAGGGTCAGGAAGAATAGGGACAGATATTAAGCAGATTAAACATTGCAGAAGCATCAGTCACTCAAAGGGTGAAGGATTTCTAATAGCCAGCTTTCACTGGAGAAACAAGAGGAAGAAGAGCATGTTTCTGTGCAGTCATACCTACTCATTAACTTAGTAACAACCATATCTTTGGCTAGTGAACTCCTTGCATTTCAGACCTGGATTTTGTTTAGCTGAGGCTACAGTGATTATAAAGACTCACTCCAGCTTATCTTTTAAGTTCACTGTAGTGATAAGCCTAAAATAGGTTAATTTTTGCATGCTTCTATGGCCTTTATGTACCAAGATCATAAAATTTGTGTCACTACTTTATTTCCTACTGTAAATTCTGACACCTGGAGTGTGTAGATCACCAATGTGTTTACTTTTTAAATTGCTTGGGGCATACAGGTTTGCAATAAAAGACAAAGACGCAAAAAAAAAACCCATCCTGATATTTTGGGAGGACATATAAAAAACTCAAACCCAATTTAGAAGATGGTTTACTTTAATAGAAGATAAAAATGTGCAATAAAACTCTAGATTTGTTTCTGTTATAATTTTTTTTCTGATTCTGCTGTCCCCAGCTGCCCTCAAAAAATAGTGCCTAGAAATTAAAGTGACTTATTCTGGAATAAGGTTCTTTGTAGAGTAAGACAGAGCAGAAGAATCTGGAAATTTGTTAATTGAGGTAGTACTTCTTTTTTAAAAAGTCTAAATAACCTCATTTCAGTATGCATTTTGGGAGAGGAAGGGAAAAGAAGGTGCTAAACAAGTAAAGAAAAAAATAATCCAGTAGGAAGAAACGTGATGAAACCAAGCAGGACCAAGAAAGCCAAGATGAGAAAGAGTAAAGAAGTGATTCTGCGGAATGACAGATTCTAATCTGATTCATTGTTGGTTTGGCTACTTAAAGACCCAGTTTTACACAATGTCTTGTGCATTGCATGTTGTCTGGTAAACACAAGTAGAACACGTAGCTCTGTGGTATTTAAAAGCTTTCAAATTCAAAATGGTTGCGAAGAGTAAAAAAAAATCTTAAAAACTTTCTCTTGACCAAATTTGCTTTCAAGATTTTGCTTTAGTATGGCAGACAAAAGTTATAAACATAAATAGTATTCAATATTTATTGACTTTTGCCAGCAAGGAAAATATTCTCTCAACAATATATTAGAAGATCTTTTATGAAAAGGTAATGCATTATATATATTTACGTCTTTTAGCCATTAAATGTGCCATTTGACAACATAAATGCTTTGCTTCTGAGTCTCACAAAAATGTCTTTTAAAAAGGACAATAAAATTACAGAGGAGATATTTTTATTGGAGATTTGGGTATTGTAAAATTAACTGCTAAAACTACATTGGCAACTTAAGTGGTTTGGAAAGCACACTAAAACAATCTTAACCTGCACTAATTGCTGCACTACTATTCTACCCTACTTTATCTTGCAAGCATATAAATCAAAACACTTAGCAATTATCTGTGGCAGCATAGTACAATATTCTTTTAAGCAGAGTATAAAAGACCGAAGACTAAAATAACAGTATGTAATACTTGATATCCAAGAACTGCTGTGTAAATAATAATTCTTGTGAAGAACAGCTTCCTGACACAATATACATCTCAACTTCTTGACTACATGTATGAACAGCACACCAAGCTCAAAAACAGTCAGGCTCTGAGGAAGGGCAATGCAATATCTGATGCGAGTGTTCAGCAGACAGAGATGTGTCCCTCAAACGGTATTAGGAGCATCCCTGCCTTGTGGAATACTTGAAATAGTGTTGAGTATATCATCTCAGCTATTGTACCACCCTCAAGGCCTGCTGTTCATGTTTTAGGGGTGGTAAAATTGAAACACTGAAACTGTAATCTTAAACTACCCAGTGTCCAGCAGATTAAGGTAGGAACCCAGGAGAGGTCTGTCTTGCAACTAAATCTTGATTTTTTTTTTCCAGTAACATACTATGTCCTTCATGACAACTGCTTTGATCTTAGCGAGTCTTTAAGTAACTGTTGCAAGAGTCTAAAGGAGGTGATCACTGTTGTTTTGTTCAGGGAAAAAAACAACAGATAAAATCCAACCAGTCACACAATATTCATACAGAAATGTTCTTCTTGGTATTTGGTGTTTGGTGTTTGGCTTCCTCAGCAAATTCTCCAGAAAAAAAAATTGTATGGTGCCACATAACATGTATAGAACCTGCATATATAAACTATACACAAATCTAGGAATCTAGGTAGGTAATCAATATTATACAAAATTATACAGTGCACGGGAGTCTGTAACCATTTTCTCTGAGGTCAGTTCCACTGTAGTACTTAAACATTGAAATCTGAGTGCTCAGGAGTGCTCCTGCAGACTGCATAACAGATCCCTAAGTGGTTTGTTGAAGTTAACATTGAAACTGGACCTTCACAGTGCTGAATCAGATTTACCCAAAACGAGTCCCTTGCTGTAACAGGCATGTGATTATGATAAATACATATCACACACGAGAAGTGACTGAGCAACTGTAACTGGTAGGTTGTGAGAATCCCATTTTCCATTCATGACATTTGTACCTGAATTGAACTCTTTTTATATTTTTATAGATTATTATGATAGAAAGATTAACCATGAAATTAAAAATAAGTAAGCAGAATCATTCTATATTGTGTCTGTCTATGGTAAGAAATACAAAGTACACAGAACAGACCAGGCTCAACATAAAGAGCGGGAACTTAAATGGTATATTGGGACTTTATTCTTTCAGTTCTGTAACAAGCCACAACGTAACAGTGACAGGATATCCTCCAGCTGTCCTGGAAAATAGGAATAGAGGACTTTATTATCTGGCGGATGTAGAATAGTGAATGTCCCATTCATACTGCCACTGGTTTTGTCTGTTCACAGAACACTGGAACAGACTGCTGGACAGACTAACACCACCAATAACTTGCTCTCTGTTTTCAGCTACTAGGAAAGTAATGGCTACTGTGTATACTTCATACAGATTTTGCGCTCTAACAAAGCATGCATTATCTTTGTTTATAACAAATGAACACTGATAGCCACAACGAACGTGGCTAATAGCTTAGATGTATGTTTCAGAACAGTACCCAAGAGTGCCCTATTCACTGCCTGATTAGGATAAGCAGGAGGATTCCAAACTCCTATCTAGTGTGCTGCTTAATAATTGATGCTTTGTTTCCTCATATGCAGTTCATTTGAAGAAGAAACAACAAAAATCCTTATTCGGCAGAGATAGAGCACATCCTAACTAAATGACCTCCGTTATTATTGGCTCTATTAATAAAATTACATTTTTGCAGTTAGCTCAGTATTTGCCAGTGAATATCACGCAATTACTACAACTTGCCACTGTGAACAAACTATATGCTGGTTAAATAGCTCAGGTGGAGGTGACTGTTAACAAATGCTGGGTTTTTGCGAGTAATCTCAGAGGTCAAATTAAATTAAAAAAAGAAAAATAACCATTACATAGATCAGAAAGGGTATTAAGTTAAAGACAAAGAGGAAAGAGAGAAACTATAGCAAAATTTCTGTTGGAAATTAGTATGGCCAAGTGGAAAACCCATGGGAAATTAGTAAACAAATGTTCCTGAGACAGAAAGTCCCATCTTGCCCTGGTAAGTCCATTTTGTCTTTATAAATAGCATCCAAAGGATGTGGGTCATACATAGCAGTCTAGTTAAGCAGTCTCTAATTCCAGACATCTGAAGTTTGGTCACATCAGAGTCTGAATTAAGATTCATTGTGAGGATTTCAGTGACTCCACTGGAGCAAGAGTACTGAGGAACAATCAGACAATAGTTCTCCCATGTCAAATTTACTTGGGAATGAAGAATAGACCTGGGCCTTTCTCACTTTGTTGGTCATTCGTTAGTTTAAATTTGCCTATTCAATAGAAATTCCTAAATTAAGTCTCCAAATGGAAAGGGGGACTAGTGGGGAAGGGAATGGTACTTTCTTATTTACTGTCATAAATTGTGCAGAAAGGAGGCCACAGCCTTGTATTAAAAATGATTTGAGGTGCTTCTTTGAGTCACCAGAAGAATAAAATACTAAATTAATGAAACTTATTTCACTTGTGATGGCTTGGTCTCTGCTGCATTCTTTCAGGTAGCTCTACAAGTACTTTTAGTATAGTCTTTATGCGAGTTGTAGAAGGCTAGTCAAAAAAGAACTTCTTTAGTGGAGTTCAAAGGACCAAATAGGTACAACTTTTTTCTCCATCAGACTTTGTTTTCTTCCGGAGATTGCTTTTAGAAGGATAAACAAAATTGTCATATTCTAAATCACTGCTGTCACACTTTTTTTCCCCTGAAATACTTAATTTTTAGATAACAAAGATCATTGAATTCTTTCAGTACTGTCAGCATTCATTTACAGGAATGTTAGCCATGTCACATAATCTGTGGTCTTTATTTGGGAACAGCACTAATGTTGGAAATCAAGTTGGCTAGCAAGCAGCTCAAGAACACAAAAGCTGTCTTTTGCAAGAGACAAAAAACTTCCGTCTGTTTTCAGATGATCAGTGAGCTCTCCCTAAAGGCAGAACAGCAAATCAAGTGTTCCTGGATGGCCACTGCATAAAGCAGTGGCAGAAGAAACCAACCTCTCCAGGCTGTCAGATGAATGGCCTACAGTTTCCCAAAGGACTGATCCGTATTAGTGACAGCCAATATAATCCAGAGGCAAGGAGATAGGTAAACAGAGTCTTTGTCAGTATTTTTGGGAGACCATGTGCCTTGAATAATGGAGCAAAAGTTTTATTTTTCTTACAATGATAAGAGCCTGTCACAACAATTTCATTAGCAGAATTCTTTCCATTATTCCACACTCCGGAATGCGATGTTTTCTGTATAGCGGGCTATACTAAAATTGTCAGCGTTAAGTGTAACTTACTCTGTGATTGTTCCTGACACTGCTGTACCAATCTATTCTCTGCTGGTCTAGCACTACAGCTTTCAATGGGCTCTTATAACGTTCTCTTACAGCCACCAACAAAAGCCAGTTGATCAATAGAAAGGCTAGATAGAAAGCTAGCGAAGTACCTGTTAGACTAGGTATGCGCTACATAAGTGATGTTACGCTGATTTTGTTAAAGATTTCCGGTAAAATGATAAACGGTATCAGATTCCAGCTAATGGAAAGCAGCAATATTTTGCCAATTTTATGTCATGCATGCTGGCCATATCCAGGCCTTCTTGTTGCTTCTTTATTGATCTTATTTTGCCTGTCCAAAACTAAACAAAAATAAATCATTAACTTTTTGCATATAGGATAATAAACTGCACAGAGTCCTGGTCTCTTCAGCTTTCTTTATCTTTTACTATTTACCTGAAGTGGTGATCAGTATTCGAAGTCAGGCCAACCATTAATTTTCTCGCAGAAAATATGGATCAGGCCTTTCAACAAGCAGATGAAACACGCTGATTGCTGCCAGCCTTGATAAATCTCACTTAATTGGACCTGGCAAAGGCACAACAAACAACACTGTGATGTGGACTTAATATAGCACCTACTCTCTTAAAATGTTGTCTGTAGTGCAGTCGGAATAGCATACAAAAAGTTCTGCTCTTTTCATTTAAAGTGCTGCAATAATCTATTCTAGAGATCCACAAAGAAATACAACGTGGGGTTTTTTTCTGGGGGAAAAAAGAAAAAAAACACAACAGAACCAAAACTCACAACTCGAACTAAGTTTCTATTCACCCTTCCCAGTCTGTTAACAACTACAGTCTCTGGGAACAAAGTGTTCTGGAGACATGACCTTGTATGTAACCTCAATTAACCATTAGAAATCAGAACAGCCTTTGGGGGCTTACAGTTATTTGAGAATGTCAGCACTTACAAGAAAGATGTAGATGATGTTATTTGTTTCATGATAAAGTCACAGTAGTGAAGTCTTAGCTGAGCAAGAGTGGGTTCCTATTCTGCTGATCTGTACCAACCCAGCAGGACACGGCCTCTGTCTTGTAATTAACTATTTCAAAAAGACAAAATGACGAGTGCTAGATTGTGTCAGTCATATAACCATTTGACCTGATGCCAAACCAGGAAATAATCTCCAAATTGCTTCAGTCCTAGAGCACTGTATTCACCCCTAGACCACCCACTCTTTGCAGCATAACAAGCTAGAGACCACTAACAGCAGGAATGCTGGCAAAGACCTTCTACATCACGTCAACTCTGTACAGAAATGATGATTTTTTCCTTTAGCCTATTGCTTTTGCATTTACAAGGCTGTAATGTCTTTGCTCTTGAACCTCTTGGATCATTGCAGTTAAAAAGGGCAAACATTTCTGAACTGGTTGTTAATATTGCTTGGTAATATGCTTGGTATTTTCTTGTTGGAGCATACACTCAAAGATAAATGACATTTCAACATATTAAAACTTACAAGTTCTCTGATTGTCAGATTCTGTGATAGTCTGATTCAGCTTCATCAACTTCTCTGAAATTCAGCCATTTTACACCAGCTGAACATTTGGTCCCACAACCACAGCACCGCCAGTCTGTAACAGGGTGAATACAATGTCTACCAGGACAGAGATCATTACCCTTGCTTTGTATTGGTGATGTCACATATGCCTTTTCTGAGTGACTCTGGGACATCAAGCTTACAGCTTTAAAAATGTTCTTGTCGTTGAATTACTTTGCCTTGCCTGCTCTCACATCTTTGTACTACTGTGTTCAAATACTAGACTCTTTTCTCTTATCCTTTCCCAAAATCCTTGCTAACGTCTGCAGGTAACAACCACTTAACACTTATCTACTTTGACAGGAAAACTGTATCAAGCACATCTATTAAGCAATTTGGTGGAAATGAGAAGAAAACATAGTGGCCTAAGTAAGTGGCCTCTCCCTGAAAATGCTAGAATCAC
>Ga0065711_1042796_pt1 | contig 15132 bp, 6 predicted proteins | sample Hoacrofraction12_FD_59098 | JGI IMG/M metagenome (GOLD analysis project Ga0065711, IMG submission 59098) | Hoatzin crop microbial communities from Cojedes, Venezuela - Epithelial fraction 12 v2 (version 2) | ecosystem: Host-associated > Birds > Digestive system > Esophagus > Crop | place... | reverse complement strand
TACAACCTACTGTAGGTGACCCTGCTTCGGCAGGAGGGTTGGACTAGGTGACCCACAGAGGTCCCTTCCAACCCCTACTATTCTGTGATTCTGTGATTCATGTGCGCTGTGCTGAGGCAACAGAGATGGGCTAACCAGGAAGCTGCCTTAGTGTCCTTGAAACGGGTTCAGAAGGAAAAAGCTCTTGTACACCTGTAACGAGCAAGAGCAAAGAGAGCACCACACGCCTAAGTGCCGTAAGGGCTAGTTGCTTAGCTCCACCTAGTGGAGTCTTGAAAGGTCTTCCCTGCAAGTTTAGGTCATCTCAGTACGTTTGCATGCAAGCCATCAGGATATTTATCTAGCACTGCTCGTTCTTCAACCATTCAGCCATCTCAGTCTTGCTATATTCGTGCTGTTGATGTCTCTCTCTCTGGGATGGTGACATACCAGTCTCCTACAATGAGGGCTCAGTACTTCCATTGTGAAGGTTGTCTTGTGCTCAAAAAACCATACATTTATTTGAATAGCTTGGAAAATTAAAAGTGCATAGATTGAATACTACGAATTTGGGTAAAAGGTTCCTGAAATACAGGAATTTGTGACGAGAAAAATAAGCAGCTTTCTCAGAGGTCAATATATTCTTTCTCAAACCTTAGGCAAATACTGTTTGAGATAAGATGCCCAGTGGCTTTTGCATAGCATCACTATTTTTCTGAGTAAATGGAGTCTAAAATGATAGCTTTGAACAAGCTAGACACAGCTCTTGCTGTGTACACATGTAATCTTACAAATCAGAGGGATTACACTGTGCGTGGAGGGACTGAATTGCAGAAATATTTTTTAATGACCAAAAATGCTACCATTTAAAAATATTATGTACCTTAAGCAGGTATACAGTAGCCCTTTCACTTCCTCTGTGTACAGTGTAAGCCAAACTGGCCTGTTTTAGGAATTCAAGGGATGCATTTTTCCTGCAATCTCCTTACAGAACAGGCTTTTTCCTATGGATGGGGGTCGAGAATACAGCAGGACATGGGAATTTGGAAGGTATATAAGCCCTTTGGAAAAAAAGGTTTCTTTCCACTATTTATTTATGTTAGGGGTTTGAATTTCTCTTGTTATGTGCCTTGGAAGTCCTGTAATTTTGTGTAATAAGTGAATATATGTGCTCAGAGTATGCACAGAGCACAGACACTAGCACAGAAGATGTCACACTTCACAGATCTACAGTTTCAGAGTGTCTTCATCTCTGTGGAATGATTTCATTGAGCTGAAAATTGTGTTAAGATCCAAATTTCTTATTTGGATTCCATTGAAATTTTATGTATTTCAGGAGTAAGATAAAATTAAGTATCCAAAACAGATCATTTGACACAGGCCTCTGGATACACAGTGCTTCCGAAGATCAGCAGTGATTGATGCTGCACATTCAGTCCATGTCACGGACTAGCCCACAAATCATTGTCACAACACAGTTATTTTCGTGTGTTCTGGTCGTTCTTTATTCCTTTTGGAAAATTTTTAACATGGCATTGAACAAAAGATTCAGAATGTTTAGATTGGCACAAGCCTAAATATCAGGGTTTGTTTGTGGGAGACAATTGACTCTCTGACTGCACCTAAACTGCTTTCTCTTCATGTCACACAAGCTGTATTTCCTCATGGGTCCTAAGGAGTCTGAGAGAGTGAGTCTCTTCCTCTTTCTTTTTTGGGTCAGGGACCAACACAGGGACCAAGTGAAAAAGATGTAGGCCTAGATAGGAAGGTCTGGCTGAAGTAAAGGCAGGGAGTCCAGCTAGGTTAATCTCATAAAAGAAAGTCTAGATGAATAGTACAGTATCTAAGACCTAGGATAACTCGTAACATGCTTCTGTCTGTAATAACACTATAGAGCATCACAGGGTGTCATACAGCAAAGAGCAACTCTTCATACACTAGTATTATTTTAATGACGTTGACATACTGGGTCAGTAGGATAAATTAGAATAAATTGGAAATGTTGACAAACATGGTTCAATTTGCAGAAAGGAACAAATGGAGAAATAAACAGACATATCTTCACACATATTCATATTTTAATCTAAGTACTGCCATTTTTTTGCGATACGAATTAAGCTCTATGTGTACTCTATGTTAGCAAAATAGTGGGAGGGGTCCTTTCTGGTGTGAACTTACCTTTTGCCTATATTTAGGAGTCCTGCAGCATGCTCAGGGGTGTGCAATACAATCAGTGTCCTCTTCGAAAACCACTCTTTGTGGCATCATCCAGACCACCCCCTGGCAAAGCAGAGCCAAGGTCTTCTAGCAATTGGCTCTCTGCACAAGTTGTGTGTGTCCAGAAGCAGCACCTGGTGCAAGCTCTGTTGCATCTAAACACAGAAGGTGGAAAGAAAGTCTTGGAGAGTTAATGGATCATAGCAAACACAACCATCATCATTTCCTCTTTGCACTCTATCTGTAAGCAACAGAAACGGAACCAGAGATTTCACAGAATCGCAGCATTACAGAATGGTTGAGGTTGGAAGGGACCTCTAGAAGTCATCTTCTCAAGAAGGGCCACCTAGAGCCAGTTTCCCAGGACTGTGTCCAGACAGCTTTTGAATATCTCCAAGGTAGGAGACCTGTTCCAGTGCTTGGTCACCCTCACAGTGAAAAAGTGTTTGTTCATGTTCAGGCAGAACCTCCTGTGCTTCGTTTTTTGCCTGCTGCCTCTTATCCCGTGTCTGGGCACCACTGAAAAGAGCATGGCTCTGTCCTCTTTGCACCCTCCCTTCAGGTATTTATATACATTTGTAAGATCCCCTCTCAGCCTTCTCTCCTCCAGGCTCAACAGTGCCAGCTCTCTCAGCTTTTCCTCATAGGAGAGGTGCTCCAGACCGTTAATCATCTTTGTAGCCATTCACTGGACTCTCTCTAGCATGTCCATATTTCTGTTGTACTGAAGAGCCCAGAACTGGACACAGTACTCCCGGTGTGGCCTCACCAGTGCTAAGCAGAGATGAAGGATCACCTCCCTCAATCTGCTGGCAATACTTTGTCTAAAGCAGCCGTTAGCCTGCTTTTCCTCCTTTGCTGCAAAGACCCATTGTTGGCTTATTTCCACCATAAGCATATCATATTTTTTTTTACCTACGTATGCAAGGGCAAAATTGTTTAGGAGTCATATTGCACCCAGAATCTTCACCTTGCTATGGCTGCATCTCAACTTCAACCTAACTAATAACATTAACTGTCTAAACAACTGTCATCTCCTAGAAAAAAAAAGTCTCAATTAATTAAAAAATAAATCAAACAAAAATCCCTAAGGAAATTATCTGGAAATGAAAAATACCAGTCCTTCATTAATACAGAGTTACACTTTCTAGGTGATATCTTGTGGAATACCACGAAAGTTCTGTTCTTTAAAATGTAGGTTTCTGAAAATAAGCACAGTCAAATCTGAAAAGTACTGCTGCCTAGTTTTGTCCTTTTGAGGAAATGCCCCTGGCATGATATGCAGTATACACATAACTTCTGCCTTTGAAGTGTACTGAAAGTGAAGGTATCTACAATTGCCCTGTAGTCAAACACTTACGGTAGATTTAGACCATAGAGTGGAGCACAGTGCAGAGTTTCCAGGGCTTGCAGAGACGAGAGCCAGTAGAGCTGCATAACTGCTGCAGTCTGGAGAAGAAAGATTTATTGTTTTGATGCAGGGTTGCATGAATGAAGCTGTATTTCTTCCAGACTGAATCTGGCTTGTATCCAGATATTCCAAGCCCACTGTACCCTCCAGAACATTGTAAGACCACATTAGCGAGTGTAGAGACACCACAGACATTCCCTTAGCTTAGTCCACACAGACACAGAAACTCTTTTTTGTCCAAATTACTTTTATTTCTTATTTCTGCTTGTCCTTATACTCCATAACTTTCCTTTCAGCTGAACTAGGCATAATGGAAAGCTTCAAGATACCATGTACTAAACTTAATTTGAACTAAAGATATTCCTTAGTCTTTGAAATTATAATAAATGCACCATGCAGAAATACCTCAGTATGTGTCATGTTCTATATGCCAACTTCTTGCAAAGAAGCAACATAACACTGCCCTGATCAAATTCATTGTACAGCCATCAAAATATGAAGCTGAATTTCCCCAAATGGTGAACACTGACTTCAGTAAAAACATCAGAAAAAGTCAAGAGTAGAGGTCTGAGAGTAATGAACTCACATATTTTGCAGTTATCATTGGGTATTGTGTGCTCTCTATGAAACTGTAAGATTAACAACATTTAAAATAACAGCATTACTGATGATATCTTGACTTTATTTCATAATCATTTATATAAAGGTGTAGAAATGTGTTTTGTTTATTTTCTTGTGTGACACTGTGGGCAAACGAGCAAGGGCCTACTACAAAGCCAGTCCAAACTGAAAATTTATAGAAACTGTTGACATATTTTACAAATAATCAAGAGTTTAATATTATGCATGTTGGTGTTTCAGTTTAATTAGGTTTACAACAGTTGTGAACATTTAATGTAACTTCAGTAATCTATTATATTTTCTAATTACGGATTTTCACTTAGGCTTACTGAAGACTTACTGCAATGTGCAAAAAGAACAAATATTCAGTTTTTGAACCATTGCTAATAAAGGTTATATTATTTTTCTTTTTAAAAGTGAAATAAGGATTTATGAATGTATGTATATAACATTTGTTTATCTAACTTGTCTATAACAAAGAAGTGGTAAGCAAACCTTCCCTCAGGAAACAAAGTAAAAAAAAAGAAAAAAAATTCCTGTTCAAATTCAAAGTTGAAATGCAAAGTTAAGGCACATGATGGATAGGTAAGGGACCAACAGAGGGGAATGACTGAGCGAACCACAGGCATAGCTGGGGAAAGTCTGGCTGAGGCAGAGACGTCTGGAGACTACTACTACATTCTTACTTTATTTGGTAGATAGGTTGCTTTTTGCTGGAGGAAAAAAATACAGTCTTTTGTTGCATTCCCTATGGCCAGTGACAGTATTTCCAGAGCCTTTGATTTATTAATACTAAAGGTTGCCTGAGACATTCCTTCAGGCAGTCCCTTCAGCAGGGACTGCTCAAGGAGTATGCGCTTCTCAAGCTTCTGCAGAGGGACTGACAGTAGATCTATTCTTCCTACCTCTGACCATATCCTTGCAGAGCACGGTGCATATAGTCAAGGAAACAATCAACCATGCTCCCTTTTCCTCCACAGACTGCAGCTGGCTAACAGATCATTATCCATCTCTGGATGTTCTGCATACCTCCCACTACCTTATCTTATATATTTGCAAAGGATAGCTGAATCCTGTCACATCCCTGCTTTATATGAAGTGTTCTGAAGGAGCCTGGAGAGCTCAGTCACTTCACTGGAAGAGGTGTTGTTAGGAATGAATTCCCAAATGTGATATCAGTATTGACTCTTCAAGTCTAAGGAGCAAAGGTCATGATAACCTGTGACTGCTCTCATCTATTTCTTAGCATTCTGTGGTTTGTTCAGTTTTGTCATCTAATAAATTGAATTTTCATGAGACAATTGGTATTTCTTTCTATCATGGGTATTCCCAATTTTAGGCTAGATATAATTATTCTTTGAGTCTTGAATTGAACAGCTAAACTGTTCACATATATTGAATATACAAGGCCTTTATAGTTCCATATTGAATTAATCACCAAGCTGAAAAGCAGGGAAGTACGGGGTTTAATAGAAATCTCTAGAGATTTTAATTAATTTTGTATGAAAATTAGACATATAACATGACCTACACTTTATTAATTCATCATCTAAAAATAAAAGAAAAAATACGGAAAGAAAAGCAACTATTACTTTGTACATTTTTTTCCTTCCCCTTAGAATTGTGGGGTTTTTTTTCTGGTTTTAAATTGTAAGAAATTACAGCTTAAATAGAGTTCTCATGACTCCATTACTGGAACTTTCATTGTTTAGGCTCCATTATTCAGCCTCTATGAGACATCAACATTTTCAAAATTACCACTTGGTTGCAACCTAACTGCATGGGCTCTAAAAATCTTTCAGATACCTAAAATTTTCACCTCTGTCTTTTATAAAGCTACCTAAATTGGAATGTTTCCTGAAGAAAAAAGGGTACTTTTAGCTCTTGGCAAAGACCTGGGAGCCCACACAGTTCTCAAGACTAAATATCATCATGTCCCAACTGACCTGCAATAATCAGAGTTTGATTAACCTGTCTGAACTATCAGTCTCTGAAACAACAGGGCTGAAGGAAGGTTACCAAAGAGTGGAAAAGCAACATGAGCATAAAAATTATGGGGGTGGAGGGGAATAAATAAAACACAAAGGGCAAAAGAAAAGTAAGTTGTGTGCCAGATGTAGGAGATGGAAGCAAATTTTGTCTGACAAGATTGATTGTTTGGTTGTCTGATTTAGGCTCTTAAATCAAAAAATGTGTTCGTAGCTGAAGAACTGAAAGTTATACCAAGTCAATGAAAGGGGAAATGAATACAGGAGGGACAAAAGGATCTAAGGAGATAAGAAGATACTTCAGGTAGAAAAGATTTATTTCCAATCTTTTTTACCCCTCTTCTCTAATGTACAATGATATTTACCCTTTTCTGCAACCCCCAAAGTTCCCTTCCTCTCCTTCCATTTATACCTCATGATATCCAGTCCCCTATCCCCCTCCTTCTCTACACATGGACCCATCTATTTCTCAGAATGCCAGAATACAGTTATGGAAGGAAAGAAGGCTTTCAGTTGCCAATTTTGCTTCCAAATTTGTTCAAATATGAATAAAAGTTCAAATAATAATTGCCTAAAAAAAGGTTTTTGTTTAATTTCATCCCAGAAAATCAAAGTGTTTTCTACTTTTTCTTTTGTCTACTTTCACAACACCGTGAAACCCTTAAAATATTTCAGAAGATATCACAGTGTATTCTAATGTTGTTTCGAAATCTCAGATGTCTTTCTTGTGTTAAATGTACTGTAGTATGTATCAACAGAATTGGAAAATAAATTGCAGTGAAAAGTTCTGATAACTTTGGAGTAAAATATTTTGGGTTTGCTCATATAATTTATGAACTATAGACCATGCCATTTTTTTTCCTGTAAATCATATTGTCAAAATTTTACATATGCCTGTAAAAAACGAAGTTTTAGATAAAACAGATTTTCTTGATGGAGCTGCTTCATGAAAAAGAAAATTTGATATACTTTACCTGTAGGAGTAGTACACCCAGATTATTTTAGAACTAGGAATAAAGACATGTTTAATGTGCTTAAATATTGATAGGACCAGAGCAAAAATCTGTTTCAAAAATGGCAATAAATCATTATGGGAAAATATCAAACAGTTACTGTTGCTTGTGACTTAGGTTTATATCAAACGTAAGTACTTTCCTACCATCTCTGCTTCTTTAAGTCTGATGTTTAGTGATTAGAGAAGGTTGCTGTGTGCATGTTCTATGATCAGTGGAATCAAGGATTTTATCACATCGATTATCAACAGCTCTGATTTACTTCATGCCTCTTCTTCTTAAGACTTTTTATGAGGCTTTCTTTCTCATCCCTCATCCACAGTAACTGCCACTTAGATATTATGAGCCAAGATGAGGTGAGTTTTGTGTTTTTCTTGCCCTGTGTAGTCCTCAAAAAAAAAAACTTTTTGTATATAAGCTTCTTTAAGTTGTGTCATTGTATGTAAATAGAACAAGAAGCACAAGAAAGTGTAATTCGTATTCACAAAGCAGAACATACTGTGAGGGACTGTTCTTGTGTTGCTTTCAATACTCAGCGTGTCCTAGCTCGATAAGGATAGTAAAGAAAAGCAGTTCGTATTTTGATTTTCTTTAAAAAATTGATTTTTCCTATAATATCTTTCCCAGGGTCTAAAATATCTCTAATGGAAGGACACAGAATAACTTTACTGTTTGTAAGCCTGGAATGTACCCCAAATGTTTGCTTAAATTCTGTTGGGTTTAAAAGCTTTTATTTATTCACCTCCTGATTGATACATGTCCAAATGCTTCAAATATAATTTTAGTTTGAAGATCATATTTTAAGAAGGAAAATATATCACTTTATTGTTCAACATATGTGTCATGAGGTCTGCAAATCCTACGTTTCTACCAGATCTTCATATTGTGTAATATTGTAGTATCTCACATCTGTTTTGAAAAGTGTTAGCAGAAAGATGGATTAACAGTTTGAAGAAAATAAAATATATTATGAAGTTTCACCCCCCCAGTGAATATAACGCACATGTACTAGCTAAAGGAAACTATACAACAAAATATAGTGGTAAAACACCTGCTCAGTGGAAAATCAGTAGCTCCTCAAAAATTGCAGATGCTGCATTTGTTTTGCGCTCAAGCCCGTTTTTCAGCATTGTAGCATATGAAGACCTCTCTGCTTGACCCTACAAACATGGCACATTATATCTTGGAAACTTCAGACAATGCAAGAACTGAATCTAGGAGTAGAGAAGCACTGAGCAATATGTGATGATTGCCAGAGAACTACTGTTCTCAAATACAGGTTGCGAACTAGCCTTCCCAGAGAAATCTTGCCAGGAGTGAACCGTTTTACAAGAACAAACACTGAGACTAAAGGAGAGAATAAGATTATTTTAAAGAGGAGGTACCGATCTCTCCGTGAAGTTCTAGATAAGCTTGTCAAGATGATTTGCAGCTCAAGGAAAAGGTAAATCAGAGATTAGAAAAGAATTAGGAATCTCATATTTTTTCATTGACAAAGAACTAATTCTATGTTTACTAAATCAAATAAATGGCACACTTAGTCAGTCTGTGGCTCTGTGGATAAATGTGGGTATAATGAATTTATCTTATCTAATTTGCATAGTTTACAAGGTAGGCATTTATGCTCTCAGTAGGAATTCAGATAAAGCTGATTAAACGGTATCTTGTACCAGTACAACAGAGCCTGCTTCATGTCATATCCCTAGGTTTAAACTGTTTACTGTACTAAGTTATAATACAATTCATTCCTCTATGACATTCCACGTTAGTGGATCTCAGCAACTGAAATAATTCCTTTTCTTTTCTTTTTTATCACTCTGTTTCAGGAACCAAACTCCGCTGCAGTATGTATTGAGAGAAAAGTTATCTGTACTTACACATTTACTCAGGATAGTTGCAGGAGGCTTTACATCAGAATGACACATTGCAGATCAGTGCAGGTTACAGGCCACACATATCTACATTTTGTGGATAAATACAAATGTGATCGTAATTGAAGGGTAACAGAAAGTACTGTGGAAATTTTGCTTTATCTCAAACTCTGAAAAACAGACTGCCATGAAGATTTTAAAAATTTAAAGTTTCATCCTCCTGTCCCTCCTTTTCCCTTTGCTTGTTTATCTGTTTTTTCCCATTCCAGCTATTTTTTAAAGTACTCACTCTTTACAGTTTGTGCTTTTGGTGGGGTTTTTTACTGCTATATTTCTTCTTGTGTAATATAACTGCACTCTATTTCAGTCAAATATGGGAAAACAAGCTTTTGGGTTTTCTGTTTCCAAAATGTTCTTGTGTTTTTGTTAATTCACATTTACATCCTAGTGTTTCAAAACTTCTTCGGTTAGGAACATCACTGGCAAAAGACAAACACCTACCAACACACTGGCTTCAGTGGTTGTTATTATTCCTAGCTTTATATAATTCTTAGAACGCAGAAGTACAATACCTGACTCCAGCACAGAAGACAACATTACTAGAGGTAAAAAATTAAGCCATACAGTTATCCTTTATAAAACAAAATAATTATCTTCCATAAAATAATGAAAAGAATTGGTTCATGGATATATTTTTTTCATAACTTCTAGAAATTTTTTTAATTTATAAGTAAGCAGATGGGAATTGTAAACATCCCGTTCACTCTCCAGAAATTATGTCAGCGCCATTGTTTAAACATCATTATTTTGCCGGTCCAAGTATTCTACATAATTGCTCATAATTGTTCAGACATACATATACATTACTTCTAAGACCGTCAGGGAAGGAAGCCTGATAGTTGGGTAGGCAGGATGGAAGATGAAGAAGAGCCTGTATCAGCATCTTTCCTTGTGCTTGTACAAACACAAGAAGAAGAATATCACATGTGATTTTACCTTTTGCTGCCATAAATAAGAAACAAATCCACTGAAATTTTGTGGTGGGGGCAGGGTGGGTGGTCACCTGCCCACCTCATAAGGTGTCAGCCTCTCCCACCTCATAACATGCTGTAGCAGCGGCGCTTGGGGTGTTTTAGGGTTTGTGCCTGTGGTGTGCTGGTCCCTGCTCTGCTGCTGTTGCCTGTGGGCTCTTACAGGCACGGCCCCAATGTGGGCTCCTATGCATGTCCCCTCATAGATTGTGGCCACAGGGAAGCCAGGGGAACCCTTCTCTGTCCCTGTTTGTGACCACTGTATGCCACCAACTCTGGAAAGGGAAAATTGCCTGACTTCTTTAGGGCCACAAAACAGATCAGAAGGATGGAACAGCTCTCTGTGAAGAAAGGCTGAGAGAGCTGAGGCTGTTCAGCCTAGAGAAATTTTTATGATGAGGGTGGTGAAACACTGGCACAGGTTGCCCAGAGAAGTGGCAGATGCCCTATCACTGGAAACAGCCAAGGTCATGTTGGACAAGTCTCTGAGTAACCTGATGTAGTTGAAGATTTCACTGCTCATTGCAGGGGGTTTGAACTAGATAAGCTTCAAAAGTGCCCTCCAACTCAAACTATTCTGTGATTCTATTTTATGATACTATGAATTTTAAAGCATTTCATTAGTATAAAACTGAAGGAAATCAAATCTAGAGACAGTACCAAGCTTATATCTCTGCTATGACAGCAAATACTTATGTATCATCTTTTTTACAGATCAAACCAGCTCCTGCAATCTTTTAATTCCTTCTGTTCTTGTTAGAATGCTATCCTAATTTTACCTTAATGGTGAAATATCTTTCAGACTCCATTTTAAATTTCATCCTGATCAATTTGTACATATTTATCTCATGAGATGTTTTCTTCTTTCTGGTTTTCTTTCTGGAGAATTCATAAGGAAATGCTCTATTCACCCTTGATCTTCTTTTCCTAAACTAGATATACCAATTTCTTCTAGTGTCCTTTAAAAAAACAGGTTGTCTATTTTCCTGGTCATTCTGCTAGGTATACTTTCACTGCACTCCAGCCTAAATTAGTCTTTGGTTGGTACAGTAGAATAAGGACATGTCAAATTCCCTTACCTGCTTCAGTTACAGTGGCCAAAAACACTGGAAAGCTGAAACATGAAGAAAGTCACAAGAGGTAATACCAAATTCAGAGGCAAATATCCACCCTGAGCTCACAGGAGCTTACAAAAATCAGCTGCTTTTACTGTTGGCTAAATTTGGAGTGAGTGTGCCAAGGATGTGCATAAGTCAGCCCTCAAAAACTTTAAATTTCACCAGCAACTATGAATCATAAGCATTAGAAACCATTTGGTATAACTAATAAATCCTCCAGCAATACTCTATTTTCCAGTTTCTGAAAACAACGTCATACATTCTTTATCATGAAAAAGCTTTTTTAAATATTTAATTATTTTCTTCAGGCACTTTATATGTAAAGCTGTATGTTTTAATCCTGACATAAAACTTCCTATTAATCTGCTAATCATAAATGTTGTTATGTTAAACAGAATTATTTGAAATTCCACTGAGCAACATCAGCTCTACTCAGTAATATAATTGCAGTAATTTACAATAATGTCATAAAGTAATATAATAATATAGTAATAAGGTAATTGCCATGGATGTCCTGAATAACTAAGTTGACACTCTTATCAGTAATTATTCTTACCATTAATTTTCCATATACTCAAGGAATGTGAAATACAGTGAAATATCAGTTAGGTTATGAAGAAGTGAAATTTAGACTAGTTTGATTGTAGCTAATTCAAATATATATTATATATATTTTTTATATATACAGAAATGTACTTGGAAATGTAAATATGTGTTCATCTGTTGGCATAGCATTTCAATGTGGATACATACACATGCACATATATGTATTTTTTCCCAAATGAAATGTTCCCATAGGCATCCCTGGTATCAACATAATGCTCAGTTGCTGTAGATCTATCAGAGACATTACTCTTCCCGTGTTTCCTTCGAACAATAAAAAGCAAAACTTTTGAGATTAATTTACAATTGTTTGCACTGCTGTAGTTAGACAGGAATTAATTTCCTTAATATTGTTAGAGCTGCAATCGTAAGGTACAGCTGAAGGAAATACCTGGACTACCAGAAAAAGACATAAATTCTTCAGACCTTCTTACAAAAGTAAAATGGTTATTGGGGAAACATCCATCCCAGTAACAAGTTTGCTTACAATGCATAATATAAAATTTCTGATATTTTCTCTGAGGGAGAGGACAATGTCATTTTACATAACAAAGAAGAATTAATTCCCATACTAGCTTTCTCTTGCTGTATAAGGAAGCCGTGCTACACAGTCATAGAAATCTACCAAAACAAAAGTCATAAAAGCCCTGGGCAGGAAGAGGAAACCTTCTTATGGACGTAGAACAGCTTTCTGGATTTTCTGATGGTGTAAGGAAACTGTGCATTAGGAACCCCAAATGTCAAATCTGTGAAAAGGTAATGTCTGTGGAAAAGTTTTGGCTTCTACTAGTTTTTGATCAGGCACTCACAAATGATATTCTCAGATGTGTCTACTTCTTAGTCATTAAAATAACACAGACAAGTCAAGGAATATTGGTGCTTCGACCATGGTTTCCACACTGTTTTGTGGCTGCCAATTCTGCACTATCCTATTAACATCGTATATATTTTATTTCACAGAATCACAGAATTACAGAATTGTAAGTGTTGGAAAGGACCTCTGGGTATCATCTAGGCCAACCCCCCTGCCAAAGCAGGGTCACCTAGTACACGCTGCACAGGACCACATCCAGGCCAGTTCTGAACATCTGCAGACAAGCAGACTCCACACCCCTTCTGGGCAGCCTGTTCCAGTGCTCCGTCACCCTCAGAGGGAAGAAGTTCTTCCTCATGTTCAGACAGAATATCCTATGATTCAGTTTGTGCCCATTGCCCCTTGTTCTGTTGCTGGGCACCACTGAAAAGAGTTTGGTCCCATCCTTCTGACACCGACTCTTCAGATATTTATAAGCATTTATAAAATCCCCTTTTAGCCTTCTCTTCTTCAGGCTGATCAACCACAGCTCCCTCAGTCTTTCCTCATAGGAGAGATGCTGCAACCTCCTAATCATCTTCATAGCCCTTCTCTGGACTTTCTCCAGTAGTTCCTCATCCATCATGATTGCAGTTCATTGTGACCCAAATCAGCTAATCATCTGCCAGCCTTTTGAAGATATTTATCATGACAATTTTCAGGTGCTTATAGTGAAACTACAGAGTTCGTAGATACCTACACAGGTAAAAAGTCCTTTCTTTAAATTACTCTATTTTTCCTGTCTCAAATCATGCTTCCTAGATTTATTATTTGATCCAAGGCTCAGTTTCTTAGTATTCTTCTTCAGTCCAATGGAAAGATGTGATACTTGGTCTGACCCTCCAGGAAACTGTCTAAAAATAAGGCAGCTATTTAAAGTTCTACATTCCTGTTATTAACAGTGACATAGAGCTAAGTAGAATTTACCCATCTCCTACTGATTGAGAAAATTAATGTTGGTAAAATTCACGTTCTGAAGGTGTTTGTTTGTCTCAATTAACTAGCTAGGCAGCCTATTAACTTAGGTTACTCTTGCAGCTCTAAGTACTTGAATCCCACCCTAGCTCTTCATGCTTGGTGATATGAGATTTCTTTGCAGAAAAACTAGAATAGAGTCAGAAAAAAAGAGTCAGTGAAAGAACCAAATAGAAGAAAAAAGGGGAAATGGGGAAAAAGAAAAGAAGTGCTCCAAGGGACCCTCCATTAATTAGTGCCTGGAATTAGAATGAAGAGAGAAAACCAGGCAGTGGTATTCTCAAAACTGGAGTGAATGCAGCATCACCTAGAGGAATGATCCTCTTCTGAAAAAGAAGAAAGTAAAAAGTGACTGAAAGGAAGACAGTCAGATTCTTGTGAGACAGAATGAGTGAGAGATGAAGAGGTTAATAGAAATTGCCTGTACAGAAATGGGTTTTCCAGGGATGGAGTATGAAAGAAATTGATATAATCCTGTTTAACTCATACAGGATTAATTTTTCTTAATCTTTCTACTACTAATTCTTAGTCCGACATATAGTACCACAGGATGAGATACATCTCATGCAATCTTATCCATCTAAAATGAAGACATCTAGTTTAAGCAAGCATCATCTATCAAGGTGCTGTGGGAAACTCCGAAGAGTGATCTATGCCGATTTTGTTCAGCTAATCTTTGGTAAGATTATTCCTATTCCCTGTGCAGAGGCTTCAGACACAAATCGTACTTCTTGGAGTAAATGTGATGAATAAAAAATGGTTATCTCCTATTCTTAGACAATATGTAGATTTGTGATATCATTCTTTCTAATGCAGAGGTGATGTAATTAATTTGTAAAGACTATGAAAAACTGCTGGAAAGAAACCTCATTTTTTAAAATTCCTTCTTTGGGCACATATCCAACACCAAATCTTTTTAAGCAAAAATATCGTAGTGCTATTTCACTTCTAGAAAACATTTGCAACCTTTCTTTCAAACTGGACATTTTATAGACACTTCTGTCTTCCTGTTTTTTCTAGTCTCACTTCATTTTCACACTCACAGCAAACCAGCTGCACTGCAGATTAGAACCAGAGTTGTCCATGTAGTAATACCCAATAGGTATAAACCACAGTTCAAACAATTTACAATGAGGATAGAAAAGACAGAAAGAGAAGAACAAGAAAGTCTGTGTGGTAACACTGTTATAGTTAAGGAACAGAGGGAGTAGTTCTGTCTGCATCTTACAGTACAGTGCTCTGTCAGTGACAGGTTAGTTAAAAGTCATCTACAAATTAGCTGATGAGGAAGGATGCCACTTAAATGAGGAGCAGAGGAGAAATGAATCACAGAATCACAGAATCACAGAATAGTAGGGGTTGGAAGGGACCTCTGTGGGTCATCTAGTCCAACCCTCCTGCCGAAGCAGGGTCACCTACAGCAAGCTGCACAGGACCGCGTCCAGGCGGGTC
>Ga0065711_1007316_pt1 | contig 15132 bp, 5 predicted proteins | sample Hoacrofraction12_FD_59098 | JGI IMG/M metagenome (GOLD analysis project Ga0065711, IMG submission 59098) | Hoatzin crop microbial communities from Cojedes, Venezuela - Epithelial fraction 12 v2 (version 2) | ecosystem: Host-associated > Birds > Digestive system > Esophagus > Crop | place... | reverse complement strand
AGCCTGCTGTAGGTGACGCTGCTTCGGCAGGGGGGTTGGACTAGATGACCCACAGAGGTCCCTTCCAACCCCTACTATTCTGTGGTTCTGTGATTCTGTGATCTGTATATGTATAAAAAACCCTTCACAAAAAACAAACAAAAAATCCCCCACCACCCCATCATTCTTGGTATTACAACAAAAACAACAACAAAAAAAAAGTGATGGAAGAGAACCTGGAGTTTTGCTGGCTGACTTTTACCCAGTGCTGTGTTGGCGTTTTAGCACTTGGCAGCTGCTTGCTGGCCAGGGTAGGCAATGGGAACAGTTTATTGACTCAAAGTCAAGTGCTCGGTGGTGACTTTGTTCTTGTGTGTGTTTGTGAAGCAACAGAATTTTTGAGACTGTGTTACTAACACTACGTGTGAACCCCAGGTCCTTGGTTTTCTCTGTTTTTCATACATCTGTAGTCTTTTGGTATGTTTATTTTGGTTTCTATAAATCACTTGAGCACTAATTTTATTCAGATGGATATGCTATTGCAGTTATGCATAGTCGTTTGCTTGACACGCCCTCTCCCCTCTTTAGACATAATTTTCTCAGAATGCCATCTGGCCATCTCACTATAGCGGGACTAGATCATCCAGTCTGCTGTTATTGAAAAGAAAAATGAGGCTTGACATATTCGTGTGAATTTGGCAAGATGCCTAAATCATTATCTCAATGAAATACGTGACGTTTCCAGTGGTAATGTAACCTACAGGAACACTTACAGGAGAAACTTAAGGCACTGCAAAGAAAATGCCACTGTTACTTGCTCTGGGAGGTTCAGATACTGACAGAAGTCACCTCATCAATCCCCAGCACAAGGGGGATTTAGTCCATGAAGGTCTGTAATTTTATTCAAAATTTTCTGTACTCTGGAATTTGCTGGTGGTGATCCTGGGAAATTTTAAGTGCCTGTTGAGTTTAAAAAGAAGAAAAAACCCGAGGACATGTCTATGGAGCTTTCATACAGTAACAAGTAAACAAACCAACAACCAACCCGAACTCCAAAGTGGTGTGTATGATTTCTGAGTAAGTCATAATTACTTCTGTTCTTCAGTTCCCTAGCAAGCTTGTTTTGAACCTTCATGGGTGCATAGTATGGACTTTTTAGAAAAAAATCAAACAATGAAATGTTGTCTAGTGTTCTAGTAACTAGGAAATCTGTGGAAGCATAAAAAATTAAAATATTCCTTAAATTTAATACTTAAGAAACTAATTTTTCTATGTGACTTCTGTTAATAAGTAGTAGTTCTGGAACCTGTGCACACTGTAAGTAGAGTTCTTCTGAGCTGCCTTGAAAAATTGTCTTAAACTGCGTCAGCCATAACCTTGCCTCACCAGCTTTCGGGTGGGTTCAGTAATGCTTAAAATTGAATGCCTTTTGAGATTTAGAAAGCCTTGTATTTACATCAAACTGTTCAAAACCATTTATGGCAGATGGTTTTTGGTTTTCTATTTTGTTTTCAGTTTCTGCTCTACCTCTCCTTTTTATAGAATCAATCACTTTTAGCAATTTGACCCTGCTGTTTTCAGTTCAGTGCTCAACAGCTGAAATAAAATAGGGCTGTGAAGGTGGTGGCAAGTGATATCTAATGGTTATGTAGTCTGAGACATCTAAAACAGCATCACCATCTTCTCTTCTATGTGGAGATGGGAGAGGTGGGAAGGGAGGGAAGGACAGGAGGAGTTGGATGGAAGTGGAACCCAGCAGTTTTTCTTACCTTCCTTTGTGCCTTTTCAGATCACAGGTAGCCTGTGCCCACAAGGGCTGGGTGTGGTGACAGATGGCTAATACTGCCTTGTCTTCTTTTAACCCATTAAGAATGACTGAACTTTAACATCTGAGAAGCGAGAGTAAATAAAATCTTCCATAAAGCCTAAGAAATCCTCAAGAAGGGAAGCAACATTAGGCTTTGACAGCCATCTTAAATACCATGTTTTGTGTTCTTTATTCTTTTCTCCTGTCCCTTCTTCCTGGAATCCAAAATGATAATGACTGAAGGTGACATAATGTTTATAGGGGAGGGAGTTACACTTTCATTTCCTAGCCTTGATTTTGATTGAGTGCTTGATTTTGCAGCATCTTCAGGATTGGAAAGAACTTCCGACCAATATAAACTTCCACGCATGACAATGGCTGCAAGGTTATGACCTTTTGCCACAGCATTAATATTCAGAAATAGTCTTTCTCTATGAAATTGCCATGGGTGTGGTCTCGGCATCTTCCAGCATACCCAGAGGTTCTTCAGGCAGGAGGTACACAGCAATTATTTGCTGGCTTGTGCAGAGTTAGGCTATTTACTGAGGATTAATGTGCTTACCAGCTTCGATGAGTCCCTGCTGGTCTGGAAGGTGTAAGGTAGGAAAATATGAACCTGCTTTGATTCTTGGAGTGGGCTGATTCTTGATCTTGCTGAGTCAATATATTCCAATTCCACTTTTTTCTCAGATTTTATGCCTTTGGAGTCAATATTTTTCTCTGGAATTAAGTTAGTGTCTCCGCAGTTTTACTCTCTTTCTCACCTTTTGAGGCTTACATCCATGAGTATCCTCGCATAATGTAACAGTTTATTTTTGGTGGAGCCGAGCCCAAGTTCACACTGGACTTTGGGTCATAAAGAGTTGAATCTCTTGGTTTGGTCCTGGGATTGCATGCTTGTTTACTCTGGACCAGTATATTTGAAACTATTGGGTCTGAACTTCTCAAAATAAACATGATTTTGTTGCCTGCAGCTAGTGAAGGCAGGACTTGTGGATTGTTTTCTAGTTCCAGAGTTTTCTTTAGACAAACTGTTTGAGTCATCTCTTAATTATGTACTGTTGCATAATGGATAATGTATTTATTAGGGAAATAACCTCTTTTTCATGAAAGGGGTAAGGAAGTTGCCATAATCATTTGAGCTAATGAAACAGATTTTTATTTAATCTTACAGGAATCAAACATATTACTACAACTGTCTGTGACCTGTGTCTTATTGCTAGGAATTTAGAAAGTTGGCTGTGGCAGTAGTAGAAAAGGAGGAAATTTGACTTTTGACATGCTGGATATGTATGTGATTGTATTAAGTAAAGTGACAGAGGAAGATAGTAGAGTGTGTACTGTGTATGGCTCGTAAAGCTATCTGAAAAATCTGAGATCCTGTTGATGAAGAAAATTCAAAGATCAAATTGCTGAGACATTTTATATCCCCAGCTCTTACGTGGTTTTAGATGCATGTTCTGGGCTGTGGTACTTCTATGTGTTTTCTGTGTTGGTCAGATCAAGAGTAGTTTGTGTCCAGCTCATCTGTTGCATATATCTAAAGCCTGTGTGTGTGTAGTCTGTAAAACATTTTAACGTTGAAGTATTTCACTGGTACCGGTTAACATTTCATTGCTTTGGTTTAATCTGTCAATTTTATCGTATGTTTACAGAAAACATCCATGATAGTTCTAGATGTATATGCTGGATGTACTGCTACACTAGAGTTCTAGATGTATATACTACTGAAACGTTGCTCACTTGCTGTATTTTGTTTCACTTCTTGTATCTTGGCAATATTTTTATTGCAGATGTATATGAACAAAGATCTGCTTGGTGGTTCCCCGAAGAATACCAAGTCATCTTTAGCTGACTTAATTGCAGTGTGTAAGAGTAGTTTAATCATCGCAGTTGCCTCTTTCATACTCTTTTTTTGCATTCTGTTGCATTTGCTGTTGTGATGCTAACATCCTTACCTTGTTTATGGGTCAGTCATTCCTTGGACAACGTGCTGGATTTTACCTAGTTGGCTGTCAACAATATTGTTTACTGCTTTGGGAAGACATTGCAGTTGGGAAGGTGTCTTTTTCAGAGTGAAGCTTGTTGCTCATATTCTCTGCAGTCTCCTCATATATGAGGAAACTCCACTGCATAACTTATGGTAATGATACCTACATCCTTGAAAATATTCAGAAGCTGTCTGGACATGGTCCTGGGCAGCCAGCTCTAGGTGGCCCTGCTTGTGCAGGGGGGTTGGACCATATGATCTCCAGAAGCCCCTTCCCACCTCAACCTTTCTGTGATTCTATGATGGGGACTGTATTCTTTTCTGATGTGCAAAAAAACTGCTTTCCATATTCTGAAGTGTACTGAATAGTGTGAGCCTTGCATTGTTACATTTTTGGGGCTGAGGAGTTACTGATCCAGTGTTGCTTTTCTGGCCTTTTTTAAAAGGACCCCCCCAACACCCAATTATATGTTTCTTGAATCAAATGTGTGTAGTTTATTAACAGGGTGGATTATTTTAATGTGGAAACTTGTTAAAAGCACCTGGAAGGCTAAATAATTTGTCACACAGTTCTCTCTCATCCTCTGCTTTATTGGCAAGATTAAAGAACTTTGGGAGTAATGAGATATAGTTTTGCTCTGTGGAACAGTGCGGATTAGACCATACATCATGATTTCCAGATATTTTGTTGCTCTTTCTGTAGTTACTGTTTTGGCTGATTTGCCAAGTAAAAAGCTTTGCTGTTCTTTCCTTCTAAGTAGTCCCAGAGGTGCTGTATGGGAGAAGAACTTTTTATTAGAGTGTTCCATTTTAACTCATCCAATACTACTGTCAAAAGTGCATCTGCGCTGCAGTCTGCGTCCTCTTACACAAAATCCTTTTGAATCACAGTATAAGTGCTATATATTGGATTTTTTCCTATGAAATAAGGACTGCGTTTAACAACAGAACGTTGCCTGCAGCTTCTGTCCTATCTGGGGTTTTCTCACAACGTATCACAGAATGCCTTCTGAAAGCTATTGACATTCTGAGGCTGAGGTAAAATTTTTTTTTTCTGTTGTTGCCCCATAATTCTTCCAGCTTTTGTGAAGCAGGACTACGTTTTAAACTGCTGCCACATAGAGGGAAAGGAGTGCTGGTGACTGATGTGTCTTTCAGACAAATACAGTGCTGCTCCCATGCCACAGCAAGGCTAATTGACTAGCACGGATGCTGCATTAGCCAGGAGGGTGGTGCATAACCGCTTTTTGGTGGCGGGACAAGCAAGTCAAGAGAAATTGCTGTAGATCTGTGTCTGGACTAAGCTGCACACCCGTAGTGGTATTGTTCCCCTGCAATGAAGAGCTCTTATCGGTCTCATATGGTAGATCTCAGGGTTCCCCCCTCTTCCTCTTCAAGCTCTCTGCTATACAATATTTTAGTTCACTGCTTATGGTGCCGTGCATGTTGACTAACTATTCTGATTTTAGAGACGTTGATATACAGGTATCAATCTACCATATAACTATATGGTAATAGTTATAGGTGGAGGAGGAAGATAAATCTGAGCAGCACGTGTGAACTTCCAGTAGGATATTTAAAGCACTGTTGCTTCTGGGATGTGTGAAGCAACTCTGGCTGGGTGAGTAAAATAGCATTATGGAAATGTGGTAGCTTGTGTCAACAGAACATCTGTGTGAGGGTAGTCACTTCCTTGGAGCTCTGTAGGACCTGCCAGAGGATTTCCTGTGTAGAGAAGTCTAGTACCATCTGCCTACCTGAAAGTTTGCCATCACAGTCTGCATTATATGCTGTTTGCTACTTTCGCTTTGCAATAGCCTTTCTCTCTTCATGTGTATTTTTGCTGTCAACTTCTTTTATATTTGAACAATTGAGAATTTTTAGACTAAGACCACGCTAATACCATGGCTATTGTTTTAAATCGCTAACTTTCTCCAGCTGTTTTTCTTCAGTTGATGAGAGTCTTGGGGTTTACTGCTGGAGATTAGGCTACTGAGAAGACTCATGGTGTAAAAGCAGAGAGCTACTGTACTTACTGTGGTACCCCTTTTGAACACAAACATCAGGAAGAGGACATTGCTTCAGTTAATACAATTCTCATTTTTCCAGAATAGAGGATGGGAAAAGGGAAAGTACCACCTGATTAGGAGCAGGAACCTGGAGGGGGAAATTGAGCCAGTGCTAGCAGGGGGCCTTGGTGGTGGTGGGGAGCAGCAATTCGTTTATTTCTTTGTAAGCTGGAGGTGGGAACTACACATGGAACAAAATAAAAGGGGGTGGGGTGACTGTGAAATAGTGCTTTTTGCTTTCCTCACGTTTTTCTAAGCAGAAAAAGATCAACATTTTCTGAGGCATAAGAAGAGGTGGGCATTGGCTGAGTGAGATATCAAAGACTAATCAGAGTGGTCTTGGGGAGAGGAGACATTTGAAGCAAGTTGGTGCTCAGTAAGGCATAAATAAAATTTAGGATAGTAGGAAGTGACTCTTATCTGATGCAGGAAGCACCATCATTGAGATAAACTAGAGGAGAGGGAACCATATGGCTAAGGGAGAGGGTACGGGTGATGGTAGGGGAGGGAATGCCTGTGGTTAACGGCCTTGTGAGTTTGTGTGCCGAGAACATGTTTCCTATAGCTTGGGCTCTAATTTAACATCGCTGAATGTGCAGGGCTGTAACAATTGAAGCTCAAGTCCTGTTCTGCTGCGTCCCCAGCAATTTAATGTTGCCTATATCCTTGCCCCAACAGCAGTGTTTGGGCTGTCAGCCAGTTAGGAGACCTGATTTGGCCTGAAAAGATCAGTGATTTTTCGGCTGGCTCAGCTCACCGTTGGCTGACTGGCTTGTTGCCTGTTCTCCTGAGTACTGCCATAAGGAGTAAAGGAGCTTACTTTTGTAGGGTAACTAAAGCACTGAAACTTAAAGAATGATTTGCACAGAGATGGTGACCAACACAAGGAATATAGAGTTATAATATCGTTTATTACATAAACCAAATCTTTAACCTAATAAATCAGCAGCGTGTGTGGACATACAAGCATCCCTCACATGCTGGTTGACTTGTTTCTACAGCACCCCTAATTTTCTAGCCATCAGTGACTCGCTGTGGCAACACCGGGGAAGCTATGTTCCTGTGCACTGTCTGGCTGGTGATCAGGAGAGGGGACCCATGCTGGTGGTGGGCCACTCTTCCTCCTCCAGGGATAGTATCTTACCCGTCTGCACAGGTGGTCTTCTCTGTCTTGGGCATATAGTGAAGGCAGTGTCATCTCCTCTCTGACTGGAAGTTGGGGCTGCAGATGGGTCCCCTCCGTTTCAGAACAATTTCGCAGAACTTGACCTGCCACGGCTTGTGCTTTCATTGGTGATCTCTGCTCTGGGTGTTGTGTGGGTTGTCCTGTAAATTCATTTTGTCTCTCCATGATTTTATCAAATAGGCCTCAGTTTCCAGCAGAGCCTTGCCTAGTTACTGTTGGCTTTGACTGTTTACCTCGGGGCTCTTCAGTTAGTTTCATTTCTTGTTATACCAGTCACTTTAAAGCTACAATTTACACATTTGTCTCTGACAGGCTCTGTTAAGGGAAGGCTGTGTGGACTCCTCTGTGGAGGGAAAATTGCTCTTGGTTCTTTAACCACGTTAGCTTTGGCTGTCATCTGACCCCGCTATCAGCTGATTCAGGGAGATAACTCCATGCAAAAAAACCTCAGAACAAACAGATGCCCAGGAGAGCACTACCTACCAAGCCCCCAGATGGTCTGCGGTGTTAAGACCCTCAATCAGTTCACCAGCCACTGACAAGTGCTAGAGCTTGCGCAAGGTTGAGTAGGACCTTTTACTTGGCAGTAGCAAGGTATTAAGCAGCTTAAATATAATGTGAAACTGTACCTGGAATGTCTCTCTTTTCTGCTGCAAGCTGATATGTGTGAAACCCTGTCAAGGTATTTTCCTCTTTCCCTGTTGTTGACCTACATAGTAACTGATGGCAGGGGGCTGTAATCCCTATTAGCTCACATGGTGGAGTCTCTTATGGATGTAAAGCTCCAGCCTTATTTTGAATGAGTAGGATGTTAAAATGATTGTGAGAATTTTTAATGATTGCTGCTTCTTAGTTTCCTTAAAAAACACTCCCCTAACTCCAGACACAATTCTCTACAGCAAATGTCTTTTGGCACCCTATTTTTCTTATCTAGCGTCTCAAGCTCTGTTCTTAAGGTTACTAACTTGGCACTTTCAAAAGTCAGACAAATATTACTGCTAACAATTGGTAATTTATCTTTTTTCTGATTGTTACTTGAAACTAAATAAAACTTTCAAGCCCTGTTCTTAACAAAATAAAATCAAGTTAATTATATAAAAATCGGTTAATAGAGGTGTTTTCTTGTTCACTGTGTTGCTTGCAAAGTTTTCTTGGTCCGTTTTATCGTTTGCTTGGTCTTTTTTTCAAAAGAAGAGTAGACCAGGAGTTATCTTCCTTCTACTGTTGTTATTCCTGGACTCACATGTTTGTTGTGGGTTTTTTGGGGCAAATTCTTTTGAAGTATGTCCCCTTTTGTTCTTTCATTTCAGAACAAGCTTAGATTGTCTATGTGGAATGTCACAAAGTGTCACCTGTCCTACCTCATGTGGAGACTGAGGCTATCCTGCTATATTAAGTAATTCCCATTGCAAGGAATTAATGCAGCTTTCTCTGTGACATTCTTACATAGTGATTTCAGTAAGCCTTTGATATCTGTTGGAGGAAAGTTTTGTGTTGTTTTTTTTCCCCAGCTATATCTTCTGAAGGAAAACTGGTAAAATCCTGTTTCTCTCTTGCTTGAATGTTCTCTCATATATTGCTGTTTCTGTATCTTAGGTGAAATGTTAGGAAACTCTTCATAGCTTATTAGTCAAACTAATATTATACCTTCTGTTATTGGGCTGAACTACCTGAACAAGAGCATGCTGTAATCAATGGATGTGCAAAGAAATTCCTTTTCTTCTTTACCGTGTGGGTATGCAGAAGGAAAGGGAGTTTCTCAGCTGGCTAAGGCTCCTACTTAAAATCTGTTCAATTTCTGGAGGCTATTTGGGTCCTTTCAGTCCTGAAGACTTTCTGCATGCCTCCAGGAGCCTTTTTGCTCCTTTGGGATTATCATGTGCAAAACAGGGAACTTGTAATTCTGGGGCAAAGAAGATCAGGAAAGAAGGGAGAGCAAGGATGATGTGTGTAATGCATATATATGATTGCGGTTCCTCTGTTGTTGCTTTATTCTTGTTTCCATCCCCATCTGGTCCTAAAATTCCTGTACAAATCTAAGGTTACGAATCCAGTATCTGGTCTCGGCACAACTCTTGGGCAATGTACTAGTGCAGAGGGTGAAGGAGTAACGAGTCAGTAGTGTAGTGCTGAAGATGTGGTGCGACCTTCGGTAGGGCATGGACTGAAAACAGCTGCTGATGTTATACTAAAAGGGCCCTTTCATTAGGTAAAAAATCATGTAAGAGTTACACTTTTGAAAAACCAAAACTGTTCACTCCAGAGAATGTTAAAAAGTTAAGTAGTGTAGGAAGTGCTTGTTCTGCACTTGCAGATGCAACTTTGATGTGGCTTTTCATGTGTTCAGAAAGGTGAGAATTAAGGTGTAGCGGAAACCAGTAATCTTCTTGGTTTTCATGTGTTTGAATCTATTTTTTTGAATCTAAAATTAGCCATTGAAGTCTGGCTAATTTTAGGATTCTGTTTAATACTGGGCAGCTTAAGTAGGACTGTGATTTTCCTGGGAAAAAGTTGCTGTCAAAGCAGGTTTTTTATCATTGTGAAAACCGAGTGTTCACAAATGCTGAATTTTGTACAGGATAAAGAAAAATCAACAACTTCTGTAAAGACTGTAGCGTGATGATCTCTGAGAAAGATGAGGTTTGATTGGTATGGAAAATATAGTAATGCTTCAGACTCTGCAGCAACTTTTGTGATGTATGCCAAACCATAGAATGCACCAATCTTGTTTTCCTTCCTGGCTTGTGTTGCTGGCTTTGTCTCTTTGGTTTGTTTGTTTCTTTTTTCCTAGTGGAAACTTAGGTTTTGGCAGTAGTAGTAGACTGGACATAAAATAATATTTAAGAGCGTTATGCTCTGTAATGGGAGTGCCCTGGTTCCTTTTATTTCTGCTTGAGCGTGTGCTTCAGCATCTGATCTGTGCCATCAACATCAGCAGGACTGCTTTGTCCTACATGTAAATCTGTTTATTTGTAACGATGCCTTCTTTAATAAGAAGCAGAGATGATGCATTGCTCTTGCATGAGAACGCAGTTCATTGCTTTCTCAGTATCACAGGACCAGCTGTGTATTATTCTGCTTTGATCAATCTGTCTTTTATATCAAGAAATAATGTAGTATGCAAGATGCTTGTCCCTGCTGTCTGAGACTTGACTGTCACGAGTAGAGTGTAAATACATTGCTATATACATACCTAAACTTGTACAACAGCAGTGTTTCCAGCAACATGGAGTAGTTTATAGCAGAAAACTATGTGGCTTGACATCACTAACTGTAGTAGGCTTCTGCAATTTTGAGTTCAAATTATGCTACTAGCTTTTGATGCTCTTCAAATCCTGCATCAAAATAAACTCTCCATTTCCAGGTGTTCGTTCTTACTATCTTGCTCATTTCTAAGTTTTTATTCTACTCAATTCTTTTGTTCAATACTGACTTATTTTTCTGTTCCTTATTTCTATAGTCTGTGTGTATTTTTCACTCATGTGTCTTCTAAAGTTCTTCCATCTTTATTACATTTAAAAAAAACCAAACAAACCTGTCTCATTGGGTTACTACTTGGAAAGGAAAGCTCTGGTCAGTATGCTGCTGGGAGACAGTGAGGTATTTAAAATTCTTTTACACAGAGCAGGTAGCAACATTCTTCTCATTCAGGTTTCTTGATAAAACACAGAGAGATCCTAAATTTCATAAACTTTTAGTAAGATTTAGGCTTTTTCGTGTCCTTTTTTAGAAGTAAGTTTGATTCCTAAAAAATAAAATAAGTTTATTCCTCCATATTAGCATTGTAAGTGCTTTGACAATCGGATTTAAGATCTTGTTCTGTAGAGGCTTAATATTCTGCACAGACTTAATTAGCTGCAGCTGTTAAATGAAGTTTCTTTAATCAGCAAAAATTCTGAAATAATGCCTACTTTTGCTTATATGTTAGTGCCTTGAGGCAAATCTAATTGTGTTCTTTTACATCGTATAAGCAGAAAGGATCTAAATGAGATGTGTTTGATAGAGCTGTAGTGATTGAAAACTCTACGTTGTTGAACTTTATGCATCTATTGCTTTTCCTAATGAAGTGTTTTTGTACCTGAATGATATTAAGACACTAAAAACTGCAGGAGTTTGCTTATATGTAGTTGAAAACTTCTGTAAAGCGTTATGTGTAGATTATATTTTTATTTGCTTCTCACTAATGAAAGTGGCATTCGTTACTGTTGTCTTCAAAAAACCAACCCTATATTTCTTTCTGAAATAGTTTATTGGATTCCTCTGAAAATTTGTTTCAGCTGCTACTGTAACTACAAAACTAAGAAATTTCTTGTAAGCTTAAAATGCTTACGCAGTCTCTAGTGACCCTCCTTAGCAATGATGAATGTAACTGTTGGAGTGTGTGTAGAAAACATCTACCTTTCTTCACTAGTAAAACTTAAGCTGACTGTAGCAGCTAGGACAGTGCTTTCAGGTCCAAAGAAAGCTGTCGACTTGAGCTTGACACCCTACTCCTTTTTTGAGTTGATGCTTGGGATCATATGGCTGCTGTAGAGAGAAGTGAAGAACAAATGCCTTTCCTCATGGTCATAGGACTTGAGAGAAACTCAGGATAAATTTTCCCAGTTCTGTTCATGTTAGCATTCATAACATATGAAGCAAATAATTCCTGAAAGATTACCCCTGCCTTCATGTTGTTTTTATTTCTTTCCTTCGAAAGTTACACATATTCTGCATTTGATCATGGAATCTGTACTGTTTTGTTCTTAACTGGAAGGTATGTTTTGTACTTTTTACTATCATTGTGAAAGAAGACGAGATCTCTTGCATATTAATTCACTTCATTAATTGTTTAATTGGGTATATTACCTCATGATGGTTTGTGAAGTTTCTGGCTGTGTTCCAGAATCTTATAAAAGATACCTAGCAATACTAAACAATTTTTTGGCTTTCAGTTTTGCAGAAGGCTTGTTCTTCAGCTCTCCACTCCCTTCTGCAATTTCTGTGTGCCCATTCAATCTGTGTTTCTGAAACTCTCTCTAAATATATTCCCCAAGGATTTTGCTCATCGTCATTCCAGAGCTGCTTCCAAAGGCCTTGCCTAAATTACAATACAAAGGAAAACAATTGGGTAGAGACAGATACAGGAGTAACAAGCAGCAGTGGCCTTTGATGATCAGCATGGAAATCTGTGAGTTTAACATATTGAATGTCTGGAAGTGGCTACAGTTTCTTCTGTTGTGCCTAGAAATATACATATAGTGAATTACAGTTTTTGCAGGAAAACAAATATAGAAAGGCAGTGTAAGGATGCAACTAGTCGAGTGGATTGTCCTCCTAACAGAATTGCTCAATGAACAGAATAAGATCAAGCTCTGAGAGTTCTAACAGTATGTGTTAAGAAAGACTGCATTTAAAATATGTGGAAACTGAGCTGAAAAATTTAGGTGTAGTCGAGTTCTAGGAAATGGGAAGAATACCCAGACACTGGTAATCTGGGCAATGGAGAAGTTTCCACTGCTGAACAAAAGACGTGGAAGGAAGATTAAAAATTAAGTTACCGTTCATTTGGGTTGAAGGTGACACCTAGCTATCTACAAAGAAATGGCAGAGACCGAGGTTTTGGTTTAGACAAGAGAGCAGATATGAAAGAGGATCTGTGAGCTTCCATCACAGAGGTGAGAGTTTGAGAGCGTTGATGAAGGTGACTGAAGGCCTGGATTGTTGGTCTAAGATTTGGCTGTGAAAGAGATCAATTAAGGATATAATTTATTGTGCAGAAGTGGAAGGAAGTTTTGTTTGGAGGAGGTCTCCGTGGAATTTATGAGGGGGAAGTTAGGGTTAAAGGAGAGTGCCTGTGTCAGTGAGTTAATTCTCTCCCCTCCCTAGCATGGTCTGAAGAAGTTGAATGATGAAAGTGAGGAGGACTGGTGTTCAGTGGTGGCCATGCCTTTGTAGAAGAGCAAGGAAGCAAGCTAGCAGAGCCTAAGTTGGTACAAATAATAGCAAAGGAAGGCAGGAAATAGGAACATGAAAAAGGTCAAGAGGAAATGTGATGGCAAGAGGAAAAACTTCTGAAATTGGATGGAGAGGGAGAAAATGACTTGAGTAAGGACTCTCTCATGTTCCTTATGTTTGAGGAGCAGTACTCATGTCAAATGCAAATCTGGCCGCTTGCTAGAAATAAATTCTACTGTCACCTTTGTCTAAAAGAAACCACAGGAATCTGCAATTTGGGTTAGTTTTCTGGGCAATGAGGGGCTGTATATCTATCTCCAGTATCCATGTGCCATGAATGTATATTCTCTGTATACTAGGAGAACATGATGGGATTGTAATACGTGTGGATGTTATGAAATTGTATATGCTGCAAGATTGGAGAGAAAAACAGCTTTTGTAGTTAACATGTGAATTGTTTTTTAAGCACTGACTCTCAATGATTTTTTTGTTTTTTAAATGAGTGCTTGTCTTTTAGTTCCACTCTGTCTCTGAAAGCAGCCTCTGATTGAAGATTAAACTTGACAAAAGGGTAAAAGTTCAGAATTTCCACACAGGGTTTTGTTTCTGGATGACGGATGTAAACAAATATTTATGTATTTTAGCAGTTCTTTTCTATCTATCTGCTGAAAATCCAAATGATAATAAACTGGTGGTCCTTTTCCTATAGTGACCCAGTGCTCTGCTTTTTAATGTGAGAGAACAGTTGCTGGTGGCCAGTTTTCTTTTCTTGGCTCCATTCTAATTTTATTTGCTCTTTTGATCTTGAATCTTATGAAGAAATTTGAAAGCATTTTTTGTTTTTTGCAATTCAGTTTCTAACGAGCCTGTTGTGTCACAGTAAATATGAGAGACTTACATTAAAAGTCAGTGTCTTGGCAAGTGAAGCTCTAGTAGCTGTTAAGTTCAGAAGGCTCCCTGTTGCGTTCATAATTAAAGCAAATTAAGTTTTGGTTAGTGATTCGGTTATCAAGCGTTACAATTTGTGATCTTTTCTGAATGACATTTAGGCAGCTCGTGGATGCTTTGAGAGTGTGCAGTGTTCCTGCATAAGCAGCTGCAATAGTTAATTATAATGATTGTTTAAAAAAAAAAAAACTTGCACCTGTTTCTACTTTCAGATTCTAATTATTAGGTCTAGTTATGGTTCTTGCTGGCAAAAATAGTCTAATCACAGATTCTTTTAATATTATTGCTTGTTCTGAAGTAGCTACTGCTGTAGTTTCATGGTACTTGAACCTCTGTCTTGAGACTTTAGAATAAGCTGCTGGGGTGGCTAGAAGGAAGCAGCAGCTTTCTGTTAGGTAAGGTTTTTGAAGATTTACTCAAAATACTCTATAATTTAAGAGTTTACTTGTGTTGCCTGGAAGCACGGAGCGGCGATGGAGTGGGTAGTTGGATGGGGAAACTGTTTGACACATTTTGGTGTATGTGTTTATGCTGGGATTCTTTCCAATCTTACATTTTTAGACTGATCCTTGCTGAGGTCTCTTTAACTCTCAGTATTTGAATGCAGTGCTATCCACATGCATTAAACTGTTGCTGACTCTTTCTTATGCTGGATGGGGAGCTGGTTGGTGTTTGGGTGTGACTGGGGTGGGGGGCGTCAGCTGCTCACACGTTCCCAATCTTGTCATTTTCTTAATTTTATGCTGTGTTTTCACTTAGTTCTTGTTGCTTAAGAACTCAGAAGAAACATGGTATTGGCATTTAGGGGTGTGATTTTTTCTTCCATTAGGGTCATATACTTTGTTTTGGTTTCGGCTGCTGCCGGCAACAAAAGTGCCACACGGCCGCCCCTCCCCCTGCCACGGTGCGGAGGAGAATGGAAAGAAAACAGGCAGAAACTGGTGGGTCGGGATAAGGGCAGTTTAACAGAACAGCAAACAAAGGGAAACAGCAACAATAATGATACAGAAAAGGAGAAAATACTACACAAACTTGCACAACAGATCCTCTCTCCCGGACAGGACCGGCGCCGCGCGCTCCCCAGCCGCGAGCGAGTTCCCGCCGCGCCGCGCCCCCCCCCTCCACCGGAACCCAACGTGATGTCACATGGTATGGAACACCGGGCTCTGTTTGGCCAGGTGGGGTCAGCCCCCACCCCCCGGCTGTGCCCGTTCCT